>JGI2924J29684_1077581_pt1 | contig 19110 bp, 21 predicted proteins | sample BenlonsequencITS_FD_29684 | JGI IMG/M metagenome (IMG submission 29684)
TAAAATGTTTTCTCTTTTCCATAGTTCCATTCTAACTTATTTGGGCTGTTTTGTCTGTCTTAATTTTTGGTATCATTATACTATTATGTGTACAAACTTTATTTTCCATAATGCCTCCATACTATATTATTATTTCATCTTTATTATCATTGTTGTTAATGCTACTCCGTTACCAACTTCGTTTTCCCTTGTAACTTCATGAGAGAAACCAGCTTCCATAAGTTTATTTTTCCAGTACTCAGTAAATATGCCGTTCTCTCTTATATACGTTCTTATCTTTGTCGGTTCTACAATGGAGTATTCCGGTAATATTTCTGTAGCGAAAATAAACATGTCCCTTAGCCTACTCATTTCACCCTCTTCACATATTATCAAGTTCAGATTGAGTACCTTTGATAAATTATTTCTGTTTATGTCTAGTGCTATCAAAGCAGCAATTTTGCCTTCCTTCTCCATAACTATGTATTCTTCATAAAAATTATATATACTGCTTCTTATGTTTATGTCATTATAACATTCTTGATTTAATATTTGATCGCTCAAAAATATTCTTTTCGACATTTCAAATTCATGCTTGCTATTCATATATTTATTCATAAATTTTATAAGTCTTTTTGTATCTGCCTCTTCGATTAGCTTAATACTGTAAAGTTCATTTATACTTTTATTTTCCAGCATCATATAGGAGTACCTCCGAATTAATTCGATTTTTTAATGAATATTAAAATGATTAAGTTCTTGTAAATACAAGAACTTAACCATTTTCCTATTTTACCAGTATGGATCACACCAAACCCATGCTGCTCCATAAACTACAGCTGCTACTGCACCTGCAATTAGCGCAGCACCTGCAACAGCTAAAACTGCATAGCCCATTTTTATTAAGCTAACAGCATTTGCTGAGCTGCCTGATCCCCCAACTAGTTGAATTGATGGTGATTGATAATTCTGCATTATGTATCCCCCCTTTCCTATTGCTTTAATCAAAAGCTAATGCATAACCTTTGATTAACCCTTAAACTTTGATAATTTCTATAGATAATCTGCATTCCTGAAGATTAAGTTTTCTTTATTTGAATAGTCAAAAGACAACTTAAAAAAAGCAAAATATCATCATAATTAGTGATTATCGGCATAAATAGCCCCTATTAATTACATGAATACTCAAGAACTTGTCCCTTATTTACTGCTTTGATTAATTTTCTATCGGCGGAATTTGAATACAATAGGAATTGCTTTTCTGTACAGTCAATAACCTTGGATAGTGATAATCTGGAACAAGAGTATACCTTATCTCCTAGCCTTACTTCTTCTAAACAACAATATGAAATTTCGTATTCCTCCACAATAGAAGTTTTAATATTTAAAATATTTATCTTATGTCTTTGTTCATTTGTAAAATCCAATTTACTAACTAAGTCGTAAACCTGTAGATTATCATAGATGTTATCTCTATTTTTTAATTTCTTTTTATATATACCCTTTGGAGTTTTTGCAACTAACTCTATAGAGTTCTTTTTGTAATGACACTCTATGTTAATATCCATATCACCAAACTTAGTAAAAACCTGCGATTTAATTGGCAGCAATGATTCTGAATTATAAAGTACCTGATTGCTTTCTAGCTCGGTTCCGTTTATCACAACTGTCGATTTAACTGTTCTTATTCCATTCTCCTCAACTATTTCGACTTTATACTCTCCTACCTTCTCATAGGCAGCTTTATCCGATACAACCTTTATATTGTAAATATATGTGTTTTTATACATAACCTACCTCACCACTTAATATTTCTTTCATTTTCAACTCATGTTTAAGTATTTCTTTTTTCCACCTACATTCAACTAAACTAGAATTTGTTATAGCTTGAGAAATACAGCCTAAACAATTGCTGACATAATCACAATTCTTACAAGTATTTAGGTCCGGACTCTCTAAATTTGAAAAACATTCATTGGTTGACTTGTTAATTATATTTACCATATCCTCACCATGATTTATTTTCCCTATTGTAAATGTACTCATCATGCATGGTTTTATGTTTCCGTTTGCCTCAATAAACAACAATCTCGATCCCGCTCCGCACCCATTACAACTACATTTGACATTGTTATTTCTATATAAATAATATTCTTCAAGACTTGGGCATTTATCCAGAAAACTACTTGTCCAATTTCCGTCCTCCTCATATGTAACCAAAAAATCTTTTCCTTTATAATCTCTCATTATTTTATCTACTTTCTTTATTATTGAATCTAAATCACTTTCTCTTGCATCTTTCATTTCCCTAATTGCTCTTCCATGATTTACAACTCTGCCAAAACCTATAGACTTCGCTCCATTTTCATATGCAATATCAGCAATAATATTTATATATTCTAAATTCTTTTTTGTTATCACAGTACCAATTGAAAAGCTTACTTTTGCATTTTTTAGATATCCCATAGCAAGTATTACTTTTTCAAAAGCTCCCTTAACTCCCCTTAATTCATCATGTATTTCTTTGGTAGGGCCATCCAAGCTAAGCTTAACACGCTTTATTCCAACTTCTGATAGCCAATTTGCCCAATTTTGATTCAATCTCATACCATTCGTGATTAATGTTGTTTCAAATCCACGTGCTATGCTATACTTTATAATTTCTTTTATTTTAGGATGACACATTGGGTCGCCGCCGGTTATGCTTACACTATTACACCCATCACTTAATTTATCTAGAATAGAATAAATTTGTTCTTCTGTTAGCTGAGTGTTTCTCATAGCTCCTGCTTCACCATAACAATGTTTACATCTAAGATCACATTGCTTAGTTATTTCTATAGAACAGGAATAAGGTACATACCAGTCTCTGCTTCCGGTATTTTTGATTACTCTATTCTGCTTATATTCTAAAAAATCTATTATGTTTCTCCTGTACAGCTGCAAGATAAACATTTTAATTGAAAAATACTTGCTCATATCCGACTGATCTAACTCTTTAAATGAATTAGACACAACTTCCTGTAATGTATGCTCTCCATTGAGCTTGTTTATTACTTCTGCCCCTTCAATATTTAACGATAAAACCTCGATGCCATTAAATATTAATAAAGTTTTATCTGGCCAATTATGTAAATGGTAATTTTCTTTTAGAATTATATACTTATTATCATCAATCATATCTAATCTAATATTAGAATTATAATTATATATTTGTGATACAAGATTTTCTCTTAAAATTATTGGAACTTTCATCATTTACTATCCTCCAAAGTCGCTTTGCAGTACTCGTTTATTTGATTTTAATGTAAAATATAGATAAAATTCCATTTCTTATATATTCTATTATAAAATACTTTTTTTGGTAGTCAAGATGCTTTATATTAAATTTTAGTACTATTGTGTAACTACTTTATAATTTAATTAAGGATGACATAGAAAAGACCCCATCCTAATACCGGATGAGGACTTTTCACCACTTAGCTATAAGCAATATACTTCCGAAGAATATTGTAAAATAAAATATACATCCTTTTTTTACATTCTAATGTAAAATATATCTTTTTTAGATATATCATCAAATCTTATTCTTTTTACAATAAACACTAATATAAAAATCATTAATTATTGACCATAATACTACTCCTACTAATAATAGCACGATCAAATATTTGCCTCTCATAAATAAACAAATTATGAATAATATTGTTCCAACAATTACTAAACTAATTCCTCCAATTGTATTAGCCTTTCTCCACACCTTCTCGTTACTTAATGCTTTTTTTGTTCTTACTCCAATTATAAAATTCTGTTTGATTTGCGGCATTATATTACCAATATAAATTAGCATATACGAAATTATTATCGAAACAATTTTATAAGAATCTATTTTCGCATTAAAGTAACTATAAAGTAATACAAATTGTATAGTCATTAATACGATTGTAGAACTTATTAACACTTTATAATAGTATTTTTCAATAGCAGCCATATCTTTCGCCTTGCCTGCATACGTCCTAAAAATTACATACTGAATCAGAATACTAACTGCAATTATTAGTGTGGCATATAGATTACTTGTTGAACTATTTTTATTAGCAATATAGTAAGAAACTGCAAATACAATATTTGCTAAAATAATAAATAGTATCCCTCTATTCTTATTTTTATCCAACACACTTCCCTCCTACTTATTATCTCTTAGTCCCATAAACCAATTTATAATATACTGAATTGAAGACATCTTTATAGAGTAAATTGAGAATTGCCCTTCTTTTCTAGATTCAACAATTCCTGCACTTTCAAGAACTTTTAAATGATGGGATATACATGGTTGCGTTTTATTAAAATCCTTAGCAATTTCATTTACTGACATATCCTTTTCTACGAGCATACTAATAATCTTCCTTCTTGATTCATCAGATAATGCCTTAAATATTTTATCCAAAAACTCACCTCTTCCTAATAGTACTTCCAAAGTTTTTCAAACTACTGATTTTTCACAATTGACTATCATGCAAGAATTATCTCAGAGTAAAATTCTTAGAAATTTAATATCATATTAATTATTTCTCTGAATATTCGCAAATAAAGCTAAGTTTTTGGCACCTATAGATAACTTTGGGAGATTAAAATACCTTTTACCATTGCTTACTTATTTAGTTAATACTGTTTTATTAAAAACATATCAATTACTATTATATTCACCAATTTTTAATTATCGTTCCCCGGATATATTCTAAAACTGCCAAATAAAACTATCTCTTTTCCCTATGCCAACCCCGCTTCCCACAATAAGGACACTTTAAATATTTTTTATCTACATTATGCGGAGAAATTAAATCAATAACTGGAGATATTTTAAATTCCTTCTTGCACTCTATGCAAGTATATACAGCTCTTCTAGAATGCATTACGACTAATAAAATTAAACCAATTAGAGCAATCGATACAAATATTCCTATTCCATTTTTCATGTCTTGTAAAAGGTAACCGCTAACTATTAATATAACCGCATATACCCCTATTGATATTAGTGTTTTGAAATCAATTTTTTTGTCTTCTTTCATGACAACCCCTCCAAAAATATTAATATAAATATATATTTATATATTTATATTAATATTATATCACACTGTATTAAACTGTAAACACTTTTTTATATCAAAAAATTTTTCAATAAAATTTCCCAATTAAGCTTATTTTAATTCACGCTCAATTAATGTTATATTTCTCAGCAATGCAATGGCTCGTCTTCTCTCTATTTCAAGCTGTACTGCCTCCCACATTTCTTTATCTATTATTGCAGGATGACTCTCTTCTACATAATACATTGGAACTTCTCCGTTGTTTACTGCTCTCTTTTTGGTTAAAAAATCAACTGTATATGTCTTTTAAACAACGCATTCTCCTTTGCTTTTCTGTTCCAGCATAGACAACTTGTCTACATTTGTAATTTTACCCCCCATAACAAAAATGTCAATAATTTCTTTGGTAAAATTTTACGACACCAAATGACAAAAAGTGATCTAATACCATGTCTTTATTTAAAATGAAAAATCTGTATAAAATTGCTACACCCTTCTCAACTTCCCTCAAATTCCTTTATTAAATTGCAACTTCAATCTCCGTGCTATCAAGCAAACTCACTATTATCTTTTTTCCATCAAATACTGTCATTTTCTCTATTATTCTAAAATACATATCAACATCAAACTCCTCTACTATCTTTGCATCCTTTAAAATTTCAATAAACTGCCTTGCCTTATATCTTTTAAGCAAGTTATCACTTTTAAGTCCTTCCTTCCACTTCTCCATAAAGTATTCCTTATTCTCCACCATAGCATTAAATGTATTTACAAAGGCATGATATAAAACCTTGTCATCTATATGCTTATTCTCACAGCTCTTTTTTCCCTTTACTTCATATTTTTTATTACATCTCCAAACCACTCTTCTTAGCCTTTCATCAGTAGAATTCCATACCTTTCTTCCAAAGGCACTGCCGCAGTGTCCGCAGATAACTCTTCCTGCAAAGGGATTATCTACTGTGGCATAATCAAGCTTACTGATGTTATATTTTTCAGCAAAAGCTCTTCTTCTCTCCATCTCTAGCTGTACCGCTTCCCAAATTTCTTTATCTATAATTGCAGGATGGCTTTCTTCTACATAATACATTGGAACTTCGCCATTGTTTACTGCTCTTTTTTTGGTTAGAAAATCAACAGTATATGTCTTTTGGAGAAGTGCATCTCCTTTATATTTTTCATTACTTAAAATCTTTCTTATACTGCTTTCATACCACTTAGGTTTTCCATTCCAGTTAGGAACACCTTCTTCTTCAAGTTCCCTTGCAATTCTGTTTGCACCTTTACCGTCAAGGTAATCCTTATATATTCTTCTTACAATTTTAGCCTGCTTTTCATTTATCACAAGATTTCCTTCTTCATCTTTATCATAGCCTAAAAACTTTGTATGATTTATATGAAGCTTTCCCTGTTCAAACCTTCTCCTTATGCCCCATGTAGAATTTTCACTTATACTTCTTGATTCATCTTGGGCAAGGGAGCTGAGGATTGTAAGCAGTACTTCTCCCTTTGAATCTAAAGTATTAATATTTTCCTTTTCAAATATTACTCCAATACCTAATTCTTTAAGCTGTCTTACGTAGTTTAATGTATCAAGTGTATTTCTTGCAAACCTTGATATAGACTTGGTTATTATCATATCTATTTTCCCTGCTTTGCAGTCTTCTATCATTTTATTGAACTGTTCTCTCTTTTTAGTGTTTGTCCCTGAAATCCCCTCATCTGCGTAAATTCCTCCGAATTCATAATCTGGATGATTTGTTATATAAGATGTATAATAAGCTACCTGTGCTTCATAGCTTGATAACTGTTCTAATTGGTCTGTTGATACTCTGCAATAAGCTCCCATTCTCTTTTTCTGCGTCTGTATTTGCTCTGCCAGATTGTTTCTGTTTGCTCTTGCAGGTATAAGTGTAATATTTCTTGCCATCCTTAACTTCCTCCCTTACAATTATTGGTTCTTCTATATTAAGCCTGCTTATAACCTCATCATCAATTGATGTTCCACTGCAGGCGTCTTTTCCGTTTTTAATATAATTACTGCACTGCCATACAATCTTTCTGCAATTTAATTTGCTGTTCCAAGTTCTTCTCCTTAGAGTAGAGCCGCATTTACTGCAGAAAAGCATTCCTGTTAATGGATATCTGTTTGTATATTTTTTTGTATCTCCTGCTTTATTTCCTTTTGCCTTTGCTCTTCTTGCAATTTCTATCTGAACCTGCTCCCACATTTCTCTTGAAACTATGGGAGAGTGATTATCTTCAATATAATAGCTGTCAATTACGCCTTCATTTCTAACACTTACTTTTCTCAGATGGTCTGGTGTGTAATACTTTTGAAGTATGGCATCTCCCTTGTATTTTTCATTCTTGAGGATATTTAAAATTGTACTTTCCTGCCATCTGCCGCCTGCAACAGTAGGCACTTTATCTTCATTTAATTCTTTGGCTATGGTAAATGTTCCTTTGCCTTTTAAATAATCTTCAAATATTCTTTTAACTATTTCTGCTTCTTTTGGGTTTATAACTAAATCGCCGTATTCATCCTTGTCATAACCTAAAAATCTTGTGGTATTTATAATCAGCTCTCCTCGTTCAAACTTCTTTTTTACCCTCCACTTTAAGTTATCACTGATATTTTTACTTTCTTCCTGGGCAAAAGAAGAGAGGACGGTTAGCATAAGCTCTCCATCCCCTGATAAAGTTCTGATATTCTCTTTTTCAAATATTATTTCTACACCAATGTCCTTTAGTTCTCTTACTACTTGAAGCATTATTGCTGTATTCCTTGCAAATCTTGAGATAGATTTGGTGATGATTAAGTCTATTTTCCCTTCTTTTGCAAGATTAAGCATTCTTTGAAACTCTGGTCTATTATCTGTAGTGCCGGTAATTCCTCTATCAGCAAATACACCTGCATATTCGTAATCAGGATTATTTGAAATCAGATTTTCATAATACTGGATTTGATTTTCTAAAGATTCACCTTGAGCATCACTGCCGGTTGAAACTCTTGCATAAGCACAAACTCTTTTCTTTTTATTTTCCTTCTTTTTTACAGGTTCAATAATCCTAACACGCATTCTATATCCTTCCTTCTATCAATTTGGTACTACTATACATCACTCTAAAGGTGATAGAAGTCAAGCTAAACAAAAGAAAAGCCGCTACTTTAATTAACGGCTACTTATTAAATATCATAATTACAGCATCAAACCCTGCTGCCCTAAGCCTTTGCACCTGCTTTTCAGCATTTTCTCTTGACTTATATGAACCTGCCATAACCCTGTAAAGAGTCTGCTCGTTTTCTACTTGAGCTTTTGCTGAAGGTTCAATATAACCAATACCTAATTGTGCAAGAACTGCTTTAGTTATAGCCTTAACTATTTCATTTCTCTTTGAATCAAATAAAATATTATCTCCTGTGTTATCAATAAAACCTATCTCTATTAACACTGCTGGAGCCTTGGTTTCTCTTAATACATGATAGTTAGCTTCCTTAACTCCTCTATCTGTAAATCCTAATGCTGCAAGTGATGTTTGTATCCTTTGTGCTAATGCTTTTGATTTTGCTCCTCCATTTAAATATGTGTATGTTTCAACACCTTTTGCCTTTTCTGGATCATAAGCATTCCTATGAAAAGAAATGAAGTAATCATAGTTATTCCTATTTTCAAAAGCACTTCTCTCATTAAGGCTTACTGTGGCATCTGAAGTTCTTGTTTCATCAACTGTAACTCCATGCCTTCTTACCTCTGCTGCTACAGCTCTGCCTATGCTTAGAACATCATTGCTTTCCTTTCTTCCCTTATATACTGCCCCTGAATCTTGGCCACCGTTAATGGCCAGGATCAATCATTATAATCCTTGGCATTTAAACCACCCCCTCAATAAAACGACCCAAGGAATCTCTTCTCCTTGGGTGTAAAATATTGTTATGGCATCTAGCACATACAACTTGTAGATTATTTAAATTGTTATTATTTCTATTCTTATCTTTATGATGAATGTGCAGACGTGTACCTTCTTCTTCTTTCCCACAAACTTCACATCTTTTAGGCTTATTTGCAAGTGCTATCCTACGCCAGACATCACCTGAGATGAAACTGCGTCCATCTATATAACTAGGTGCTAAAGAACCTTTCTTTCCATACATAGGATTATTTTTTCCTGATACATCTGCATGATTAACACTTATTTTTAATCTAACTTCTGATTGCCAAGCTGGATTATCTATTTTATTTCTATATGACATCCTACACGACTTTGAACAAAATTTACCTCCATTATTTCGTATTTGGGACTTATATACATAGAACTCATCATCACACCATTGACAATATCTTTTTATCTTAGTCAACCTTATCATCCTCCTTATTTAGCTGTTTTAAAACATCCTTTAGTTTCTCTGGTATTGGTAAGCCTATCTTAGCAGAGTTCTCTATAATGCTTATTCCTTCATTGGAAATGTAGAAAAAAATAACAGCAGTACGAATCGCACTACCGTTTTTAATCAAATGAACATCTACTATATTTCCTATGCCCACCATTACAAAAATTAAAACTTTCTTAAATATCCCTCTGAATCCTACCTCACTTGACAGCTTTCTTTCCAGCACTGCTACCATGAGACCTGTTACATAATCAATTACAACAAAGGTAATCAGTGCATACATAAAGCCATCAACCCCTCCTAAAAGCCAGCCAATATAGCCGCCAATGGCAGCAAATACTGCTTGAATAAAATTAATTGAATTTTTCACTGTAAATCCCTCCACTCTAATAAAAATCTTCTCCATAGTTAATTAAATCTACTTCAAACATATACTGAACTTTCATTGTATTTGCTTCAGTTTTTTCAACAGGCTGTGCAAGCTTGGTATGTGCTCCAATAGGTCTGCTTGTTAAAAGGGCTTGGATACATAATTGAACATAGTTGTTATAAGCATAAGTGTATCTGCTTATCCATCTGTCAGTACCAAGGATATTATGATAATAATAATTACCATAACCATTTGGAAAACTAAAATACATTTTATAGGCTTCCAGTAAATTCCCTTGAGGAGTTATAACTTGATAAAAGCTTGTACCCCCTTGAGTGCTTGTGTAATATAAATAAATTCTATTGGCACTTCTATAAAAATTATAAACATAGCATCTTCTCTCAATATTTCCACTATCCATACCCTTATTTCCAAACCAAGTGCTATTACCAATCTTAGGTTTAATATTCATATCCTGAACCTTGTTTCCTGCGGCATCTACTCTAATCCATCTGTTTGTATAAACAGTTTCATTAAATTGGCTGTCTGTTCTTGAGGTGTATCCAATAATATCAATGCAACCATCAAGATAAATTCCATCACTAGAAACTGTTCTATATGTGAAAGGTACGTTATATGCTGTATCCTTAAAACTTTGGCTCATATTTATATCAACATAGCTTAATTGAACTCCTACCTTTGTCCACTTATATATTCTCATATATCTTTCACTATTTATGCTGTAAAGGTAATACCCAATAAAAATAAGCTCTCCATCTGGTTGAATATACGGGCATACATGACTAAGTCCATCGTATTTTCTTACTGCATGACTACTGTCAATATTTAAGGCATTTCCATCTGAATTTAAAAGTTTAACCACCTTATCCCAAAACACAACATCATTTGTATTTATATCAAATGGAATCATAAGCCATTGTCCTTTTAAGCTGTCTGGAAATTGAATATAGCTTGACTGTGTTATGTTTGTATCCCTTGAATCTGCTAATATCCATCCCTTTGTTGGACTTGTAAATTTTATAGTTCTTGCATAAGAAAATAAAGTATTCACTGCCCAATACCTTTTAGGATTTGTAGTATTATATACAGCATAATCTGAATCTGCTGTTTCCCTTCCATAGATTGCGGTTCCCGCATAAAAATAATCCTTATTATCAGGGTCACCCTCTGCCCAGTAAATACTTTCAATTTTACCGTTTGCCGCATGGGTTGGAAAGTCAAATACAAAATTCATCTTTATTTTAGAATCTGTAACTTCAAATTTTGATTCTGCTCTATTTATAGTTCCACGCCTTGTATCATTTCCAGAGTAAGTATTATTTCTATGGGCAAACCCTATAATATTTCCCATAACCCTTTGCTCATTAACATTTTCCGGCTTATCATTATCAGTTAAGTATAAGTATTCAAACCAGCTGTAATTATCACATCTTCTTGTATTTCCTGCACCCATAATACCTTGAACAAAATGTCCTAAAAATGTATCTTTAAAATATAAATCCGGTATTAAGTTTTCTGTGTATGCCTCTCTTATTTTCTCCTTAGTTTCTGCATTAAAAAGTTCTAATAAAACCTTTCCTTTAATGCCCCTCTGTCTTTTACTCTTTTTACTTTCAGAAATCTCACCTGTAAGCAAATCTTTATTGTAAGCAATACTTTCGTAAGGCTGTCCCTCAATAAACATATCATCACCCCTCAGTTGTAAAGAATTTTCATCTTCCTTAATTTACACACATCATTTAATGTAGGTTTTTCTAAAATATAAGCAAACCTCAGTTTCCTATTTTGAGCAATCATTGTATTTAAAGCTGCATAATCTAAACTTGTAAGTATTGTAGGATTTATCCCATTTACAAGAAATGCAGCAGAATCTATAATATCAATACTTTCAAAGCTTGATGTATTGATATTATAGGTAAGCCAGCTTAATCCCGAATCAACACTTAAAGCTATTCTAATTCTGCCATTGGTTGTAACATCATTTAAATTTGAATCTTTCTTAGTGTACTGAACAATTGCTTCAAGTTTATTTATGCTTTTCCCATCATGTATGTTAAAATCATAGTTTTGAATAATTACCTTTGGCTTACTTGTTACTGTCTTTTCAATAAAGAATCTATTGCTATTTTTATTTGCCTTAACATCTGGATTATCAGTATAGATATAAAGAGCAGGTGAAGTGCCTGAAAGTCCTGCCATGGAAGCAGGAAGAGTATCAACGCCGTAGGTTTTAAACATTTCTTCTGTAAGAGGTAAATCTCCAATTTTAACCCATGTACTACCTTGATAGTTTTTCACTCCTTCATTATCCACCATAAGAAATTTTGTTATACATGGAATATATGAACCTTCCTGCACTATGTAATTTTTACCCAGTGGGTCTGATGGAGTGAAAATATATGATTTTCCCGCTGTTAATGCCAATGATTGAGTGCCTACATTTGGATTTACAAAACTATTTGTGCCGTTATTAGGTATCTTCTCAACAACAAGCCTTATTACTCCAGTTTCAAAAATAGAAAGTTCCCAAATAAGGTCATTGCTGCCCCAGTTGCTATAGGAACTGTTTCCTTCAAACCTTATTCTGAAAAGCTTTGTGCTGTATTCTACTTCACTGGCATAATAAAGGTTATTATAGCTGGCATCTCTTCTGTTAATACAAAGATGTTCTGATGCTCCCCCAAAGCCTACCCAGGTATTACCGCTTGTGTAAAGCTGTCTTATGGCTAAACCATTGTAATTAAAGTTAAAACCAATGTCAGGAAGAGTTACTGTACTATCATCATTTCTTGTACCATAAAGTGTCATTCCTGCATTTCCTTTTGGAAGGGACATTTGATTTATAACTGGCATTATCCTCTCCCCCTAACCTTGCTTAAGATATGCATTTATTGCAATCAAATCCTTATAAAGTGTTGTATCCCGCACATTTGCAGCATAAATTACGCCATTTCCTAAGTCCTCAATATATCCGCCTTCTCTTTTTAAAATGGGCTCCTTTATTGTTACCCTATTATAAAAGTCATAGGTTCCATCTTTGTTTTTATCGTAGTCAGAACTAAACTCAACCCAATCGGCGTCAAAAGCATAGCTGCTTGATTTACTGTTATTAAACTCTTCTATAATTCCCATTACATTTAAGGTTAACTTTGGGTTTCCATGAGATATAGCAGCAATATTAAATCTTGTATTGAAATTCTCAAGACTATAGCTATCTACTCCACTCACATTGTTGTCTAAATAATACTTAAAACTGTGTCCTGTATTAAAACTGTATGTTCCAATCTTGATATTGAACAAATTATAAAGGAAAGTATAAACAATCTCTGCCCTTGGTATACTTGCACTTAGTCCACCCTCTAAGTCTCTTCCCTCAATACTTACCTGCAGATTATTCTTTTCAATTGTAAATGTTCCATTTGAAACCTTCATCTCTACCATAAAAGTATGGTCTCCTGCCGTTACCTGTGGCATTGGAAGGGGCAATCCTATAACATTATCTCCTGATGCTAACTTTTGAATTGGCTTAAAATCGTAGTATTTTCCATCTAAGGAAAACAGAATTGTTAATGTGCAGTCTGCACTAGCTTTCCCTGTCATGGTGATATTACAATTTAAGTTTGTATCTGCTTTTGTTGTTATTCCTATAATCATTGCTGGATAGCTGCTAGTGCTGATTGTTATAGTATCGCTGTTTTTCTTGATTATTACACTGCTTAAAGTACCGCTTATTGCACTGTTTATTTCCTCTAAAAGCTTACTGGTATCCAGCTTTTCAATAATTGTGTTTAAAGGATCACCAAGCTCTATCTTTGTATTTATAGGATTTATAAGGTCTGTCTTTTTCTTTATAACTCTTAAATCAGTAGTTACAGCTATCTTTTCATTTCTTACCTTTACAAAATCACCAACACTTACTTTAGTAAGATGACTATAATTTTTATACTCTTCTGTCTTACTTAGCTCCATAAAATCTATTGTTATAAATACCTTTGGACTTGCAGCCTTTTCAGCATATTCTTCTGCCCTTGCTCTAAGGCTTTCTACATCCTTGCATTCCTTAAACTCAACCCTTTTGGTTATGGGATAGGGAAGTAATTTTGCTCTTTCTCCCTCTACTTCTATATATCTTTCTGGCAACAATAAATTATTTGCTCCTACTGCATATATCCTTGTAGCAAGTTCACTGGTATCCTCAATAACCTTCATTCCATTTATGTTTTTACCGTATTTTATTAAAATTCCATTGTTTTCACCAATGGACTCTTTTATCTCTATATTAAAGTTATCTCTAAAAAGTTCTCCACCATAAATTTCAATAAGTCTAAAAATAGCATCTACTGCATTAACCTCTTTAACAGCAAAAGGTGCTAAATTCTCTTCTAATGCCTTGAATAAAAACAACCCTTGAAGTTCGGGCGGTATGCTTGCTTCAAGAGCTTCTTTCATATTTGCATTAAGCACCTTTGCTGATTCTATAAAATAAAAGGCAAGATCATAGAATATATGTCTTGCCCATACCTTAACTTTACTTATTTTATCCTGTGTTCTCTCTACTTTATATATTCTAAAAAGCTGTCCATCAGCTTTAATAATATTGAGTTCCTCTAAATACTGTGCTTTTTTAGATTGAGCAGGGTATTCAATTTCTAAACTATAATCTCCATTTAACTCTTCATTTATCTCAGCCATAAGGCATTCATCTAAAACAGCAAGCCCATTATTGTCAAAGTTTCCTCTAGTTGTCTTCTTATCATATACATAGATCATTATAACCACCGCCAATTTGGAACAATTTCTATTTTTGAAACACTACCTGTCCAATCAAATTTATTAGAACCTGTTTTTAATGTTATGAAATCACCATTTACTTTACTGTTTAAGTTATCTCCTGCATCATTATAGGCATCTTGAATGACTGAATCTAATATGATTTTTCCTGTTATATCATTCAAGTTTACAGTAGTTTCATTAACCTTAAGGCTTACCTTCCCAGAACCATAAACTGATATTATAGGTTCACTTTTAAGTGTTCCTGGATTTATTATTGAAGCTCCATTTTCAGTAATAGTAAATATGTTATTCTGCACAGCGTATTTAAAGGGTCTGCAATTAAATATAATTGGAAAAACAGATGTGTATTTGAATACTTGTTTAAAATCTATAGCATTAACTACTTGTGCTTTATATTTTTTATCATCTTGAAAACTAAATATTAAATCACTTTCTCCTGCTGAAAAAAGCCATGCCTTTATATTATCTAGCTTTTCAGCTATGTTATTACCTTTAATACTGCATTCAACTGCAATTGTTATATCTTCATAAGTTCCTTCATCATATCTTAAGCTTGAGTCTCGCCCTGGAATATCAATATATGATACTCTTCTTTTAGGAGATGGCAGAGATGGTCTTTTAGAAATAATAATGCCATAATCACTATAACTATTTTTTCCACCAAAATTGAAACTAAGCATTAAGCACCACCCCTTCCCATTGAAACTCTCTGCCTGTAAAATTCAAGCTCATAGGCAAGCTGCTCTATATCCTTATCTGAATTATTAATGAAATTTTCTATATGAAGTGTTAATCCGCTTCCACTTCCTCCTTTTGCTTTTTCAATTGCCCTTGCCATAAGCTCATCTAACCTATCTATAGGAAGTACAGCTTCAGTTCCTGCTTCACCGACACCGATTATACTAGGTCTATTAAATATACCACCCTTCGCATACCAATCTACACCTAGGTAAGGTACACTTGGAGGTTTCAAACTAAACTCTCCCTCAATACTAAAATGAGGAAGTTTTATTTTAGGTATTTTTATTTCTGGTAAATGTAGATTGCTGAAAAATCCTTTAATTGCATTTATAGCATTACCTACAGCATTCTTTGCTGCATTTATTGGATTTTCAATAGCTGATTTTATCTCATTCCAAACTGCTGAAGTTATTCCTTTAATGCCATTCCATATTCCTAAGATTATGCCTTTGATAAATTCAAATTCTGTTTTTATAGTTCCTTTAACTAAATCAATGGCTGATTTTATCACATTCTTTATTCCATTCCATAAGTCAGAGGTAAGATTTTTTATTCCTTCCCATACACCCTTCCAATCACCTTTTATTGCACTGGTAACTATTTTTATAACATCTTGAATGGCTTTAAGTGTGGTATTTACAATAGTTGCTACTAAATTAAAAGCAGTTGTTATTATCTTTACAAAATCATCACCATACTTTTTCCATATTTGATTTGCTAAGGTAATAAAGGCTTGAAACATAGCCTTTAAGCTTTCAATGACACCACTTATTAAAGCTTTAACTCCATTCCATACTGTATTTACTGAATTCCTAAAGTCCTCATTATTTTTGTATAAGGCTACAAAAATAGCAATAAGACCTGTAATAGCCGCTACTGCAATGCCAACTGGACCAGTTATTGCTGCAAAAGCAGCTCCTAAGGCTCCAGATGCACCACCTGCTGCTGCCATTGCTCCACTCACTGTTCCAATTACAGTAGAAAGAGTTCCTGCAATACTTATTACCTTACCTATAATCATGATTACTGGACCTATTGCTGCAACTACTAATCCGATTTTAATAATTGTTTCTTGCTGTTCCTTTGATAGCCCTTGGAACTTATCTAAAAGAGGTTTTATAGTGTTCATTAGTTTTTCAAGTATAGGAATTAAAAGTTGTCCAAACTGAATGCCAAGCTGCTGTGTTTGCTCTTTCATAACTCTAAGCTTATTGGTTGGTGAATCCATAGTTCTTGCAAGGTCACCTTGAGCATTTTTTGTAGCTTCCATTATAGCACCATACCTTGCTTGAACCTTTTGTGCTTCAGTAAGCTGTTCACCCTGCTTTGCAATTCCATGAGAATAAGCATAGGTTTTAATTGTATTATCATTAACTAATATACCTAAAGCTTTAAGTGGTTCTGCCTCTCCACTAATACCAGATTTTAATTTCTCAAATGCCTCTTCTGGTTTTAAGTTATAGAAAGAAGCCATATCATAGGAAAGCTGAGTTAATCCTTCTGACATCTTTAATGACTCTTGTGAAGTTAACCCCATAGAGGTAAGCATGGCATTATAAGTTGCTACATTTTTTCTTACATTGAAAGCATTGAGTCCTAGAGCTTTTGAGGTTTCTTCTGACCACTTTCTTGCATCGCCTGCCATTGAACCCATAGCTACTTCAAAGAGATTTTCAGATTCCACTGCATCCATAGCCATTTTTGTTGCAGCAGTTCCTATTCCAACTAAAGGAAGTGTTACAGCAGTAGAAAGCTTACTTCCTATAGAAGACATCTTATCTCCTACAGATTTCATCTTTTCTCCTGCACTATTCATGCTTTCAGACAGCTTATACCAAGCCGAGCTTTTTTCCTTAAGTTCTCTTGTTGCCTCTTTCAGCTCATTCTCCATTTTATTTAGTTCTGCTGTAGCATAATTAAGCTTAATTTTAAGATTTTCAGTAGCCTTTGCATCTTCACCCTTTGTTTCTACACTCTTTTGATATGCTTTTTCTAATGCCGCAACTTTATCCTTCTGAAGTTCTATCTGTTTATTTAAGGTATCTGATTTAAGTCTTAGTCCTTCTTCAGATTTGCCAAAATCACCAAGCTTAGAAGAAGCTGCTGCAAATTCACTTTGAACAACCTTTAGACTTCTTTGAATTTTTGCTACACCTTCTTGAAAACCTCTATCATCAAGTCCTACCCTTGCAACTACGGTATTTGCATCTCTTGCCATCATCTCACCTCCCTGCTAGAAAATAATGTTATCTATATAATCAAGCTCCTCTTCTTCCTCAATTCCATTTACTCTCTTGTATACATTAAAAAGCGCTTGTAACTTCTTAGGTGTACTGTGCCAAAATTGCTCCTCTGTCATTTTTAAAAGGTTTGTTCCTAAATAGAAAAGCCACTCCCAATCCCAACCTTCGGAATCAGTGTGGCTTTCTATTCCCCCATGTTTTCAGTTACTTCTGGCATTGCTATTACCAATGCTTCATTAATTGCAGTGCCTAATTTCTCCATATCACTTAAAGTTAACATTTTTCCTACTTCTTTTAAGGTTACACTTTCATCTGCAGCCTTAATTGCTGAATAAATAAGTGCTCTTATTGCCTTTAGTTTTCTATTCTGTAAATCTTCAAAAGCTTCATTGATATCTCCATAGATCTCTTCTAATTCACAGAATGTATTCATATCAAATTTAAGTTCATACTCTTTGTTTCCTATAGTAATTTTAATACCTTTATTTTTCAGTTCTGATGCTTTCATATAATCAGCTCCTTTCTGGATTTTGGGTATAAAAAAACAGGGATGCTTATTTCCCTGCTAATTAAAAATACTTTAATGTTGATACATTAGTATAAATATTGTTCTTAACTATGTATCAAAATAATTACTTAAGCTTTTGTATCTCTATAACTAAAATAAGGACCGCACCACCCAGTTTCGTGTGTTTTTACATAAGTCCAGTTAAATTCTTTGTCTACAACATAAACATCAAATTCATTCAACAAATCATTTGCATTCAAGTTAGCTGCCTCTTCAACAATAAAAACATCATCTGTATGTTGGTAAAAAATATAACAGGAATTTTTCCGTTCATTATTAAAAGCCGTTTCTGCTTCTTGCTCTTTCAAACAAACTCTTTTTTCGAAGCTGAATACATGCCATAAATATCCACAAAAACCATCGTCATCGTACATAAAAATTTCTTTCTTTTCATTATGACTCAAATGATTTGCAAAAACATTCTCCCATTGCTTTCGTAAAAAAGTCCCCCATTTAGGAACTTCAATCACCTTAATACTTTTATTTTTAAGTATCTCATTTATACTCATATTAAGTTCCATCTCTTCACCAACCTTTAGATTAACTCAATAATAAAATTGTAAATTTATCAGCCTTTTTTATTGTATTTAGGACGATATGCTAAGATAAAAGAGGATTCAAGTGCTTGTCTAGCAATAATATCAATTTTTTCATCTAACTTTATAATATGAATTAAATTACCTTCTTTAAACCAAGGTTTGTCCGACTCTTTTGGAGTATGCTTATAACATCTATCGTTTAATGAAGTACCTGTTTCTCCAATATATAAACATTCAGAATTATTATAAAATAAGTATATGATATTTGAAACCGAAATTTCTTCTTTAAATTTTTGTTATAAATTGCAATATTAAATGCCGTGCAAAATTTGGTAAATCCATTGCTTACTGGAATAAATTCTATACATCATACCG
>JGI2924J29684_1077579_pt1 | contig 19104 bp, 13 predicted proteins | sample BenlonsequencITS_FD_29684 | JGI IMG/M metagenome (IMG submission 29684)
GACAAATGGCAGTCAGAGCGCGTTTTTCTACTTGTTTAATCTCTTCGCCGGACGCCGCGCCGACGGCAGTACGAAAAAGGTGCTATTCCCGCTCGCGCCGGAATACATCGGCTATGCGGATTCCGGTCTGGAAGACGATCTCTTCGTCTCGGCGCGCCCTAATATTGAGCTGCTGCCGGAAGGTCAGTTTAAGTATCACGTCGATTTTGAGCATCTGCACATCGGTGAAGAGACAGGGATGATTTGCGTCTCGCGCCCAACCAATCCAACAGGTAACGTCATCACCGACGAAGAGCTGATGAAGCTGGACAGACTGGCGAATCAGCATCACATTCCACTGGTGATTGATAACGCTTACGGCGTGCCGTTTCCTGGCATTATCTTTAGCGAGGCGCGCCCGCTATGGAACCCAAATATTATCCTGTGCATGAGCCTCTCGAAACTGGGGCTGCCTGGCTCTCGCTGCGGCATTATCATCGCCAATGATAAAACGATTACCGCCATTGCCAACATGAACGGCATTATCAGCCTTGCGCCCGGCGGCATAGGTCCGGCGATGATGTGCGAAATGATTAAGCGTAACGATCTGCTGCGGCTGTCGGAAACGGTTATCAAATCTTTCTACTATCAGCGCGTTCAACAGACGATTGCGATCATTCGCCGCTACTTGCCCGAAGAACGCTGCCTGATTCATAAACCGGAGGGCGCTATATTTTTGTGGCTGTGGTTTAAAGATCTGCCGATTACCACCGAGTTGCTCTATCAGCGCTTAAAAGCGCGCGGCGTGTTGATGGTGCCGGGCCACTATTTCTTTCCCGGTCTGGATAAACCCTGGCCGCATACTCACCAGTGTATGCGGATGAACTACGTGCCTGAACCGGACAAAATCGAGGCGGGGGTAAAAATTCTGGCAGAAGAGATAGAATGCGCCTGGCGTGAAGGCTGACGGCTATTCCGGCCTTCGCACAGGCCGGAACGACGTTCAGAACGGTTGAGAATAGAGACGCTGGCGCTGCACTTGTGTTGCGTCAACGCACTGTAACGCTCTGGTCGGGCAGGCTTCCACGCACGCTGGCCCCGCTTCCCGATGCCAGCAAAGATCGCATTTAATCGCCTGTGCGCCTGATGCGGACGCCACCACGGTCATCGCGCCAAACGGGCAAGCCAGCATACAGCTTTTACAGCCGATACAGCGTGATGGCGTCACGAAGATATGTCCCCGATCGCGGTGAATAGCCTGTACCGGGCAAACATTCGCGCACGGCGCATCCTCACACTGATGGCAGACCGTCGCCGTGGTGAGGCTATCCTCTTTTATCACCCGGATACGCGGCACAAAGTCCGCCGTCTTCACCGCCGCGCTATTCTGCTGTTCCTGATGCGACACCACGCAGGCGACCTCGCAGGTACGACATCCGATACACGCCGACGCATCCGCCATAATAAACCGGTTCATTGTTCTTCCCCTGCGTTAAAACATCAGAATGCCAGAGAGCAATTCCCCGCCGCTTTGATCCCACTACGGAAACGGACAAATTTTGTCAGATACCTGATAAAACCTGGCGGACTGTTTTATTCTCGAACGGTAAATCCCAGCTCATCGCACATCGCTGGTAAACCGGTAATGGTATTGCGGGTCAGCGGCTGGATCAGATCTATATGGCTTTCCCAGCGCGTAGGCCTGATAAGCACAGAGCACTGTTATACCAGCTATCTGCCGGGCGCAACTGCCCGGCAGGAGAACACCATTAAAACAGTCCCAACGGCTTATCGGAATAGCTTACCAGCAGACATTTGGTCTGCTGGTAATGTTCAAGCATCATTTTGTGAGTCTCACGGCCAATGCCGGACTGTTTATATCCGCCGAACGCCGCATGTGCCGGGTAAGCGTGATAGCAGTTCGTCCATACGCGCCCGGCCTGAATCCCGCGCCCCATTTTATACGCCAGCGAACCATTACGGCTCCAGACGCCTGCGCCGAGGCCATACTGCGTATCGTTAGCGATTTCCAGCGCCTCTTCCATTGTTTTAAAGGTGGTTACCGCCAGCACCGGGCCAAAGATCTCCTCCTGAAAGACGCGCATGTTATTCTTACCAAACAGGATAGTGGGCTCAAGGTAATAGCCCTCTTTAAGTTCGCCATCCAGTTCCTTGCGTCGCCCACCGGTCAGAATATCGGCCCCCTCTTTTTTACCGATATCGATATAATTGAGGATAGTCTCAAGCTGGCCGTGAGAGACCTGTGCCCCCATCTGCGTACCGCTATCCAGCGGGTTCCCGCTGCGGATATTCTCCACCCGGCGAATAGCGCGCTCCATAAAGCGCTCATAGATGGATTCCTGGACCAGCGCACGGCTTGGACAGGTACATACCTCGCCCTGGTTAAAGGCAAACAGGGCAAACCCCTCCAGCGCTTTATCAAAAAACGCATCTTCCTCATCCATTACGTCAGCAAAGAAGATATTTGGCGATTTACCTCCTAACTCCAGCGTCACCGGAATAATATTCTGTGTGGCGTACTGCATGATCTGTTGACCCACTTCCGTCGAACCGGTAAACGCCACCTTCGCGATACGTTTCGAGGTCGCCAGATATTCGCCAATCTCGCCGCCCGCGCCGTTAACTACGTTGACGACGCCCGGCGGTAACAGATCGCCAATGACTTCCATTAACAGCAGAACGGAAAGCGGCGTCAGGCGTGCCGGTTTAAGCACCACGCAGTTGCCCGCTGCCAGCGCTGGCGCCATTTTCCAGCTTGCCATCAACAACGGAAAGTTCCATGGGATTATCTGCCCCACGACGCCAAGCGGTTCATGAAAATGATAGGCTACGGTTTCGCTATCAACTTCGCTGATTCCGCCCTCCTGAGCACGTATGCAGGAAGCAAAATAGCGGAAGTGATCGATCGCCAGCGGTACGTCGGCAGCGCTGGTTTCACGAATCGGTTTACCGTTATCCCAGGTTTCCGCTGTCGCCAACAGTTCGAGGTTTTGTTCCATCCGATCGGCGATCTTAAACAAGATAGCGGCACGGTCTTGTACTGACGTATGCGCCCACTTATCTTTCGCCTTATGCGCGGCGTCGAGCGCCAAATCAATGTCTTTTTTACCGGAGGAAGCGACTTCACACAGCGGTTGGCCAGTCACTGGCGTCAGGTTTTGGTAATATTCGCCCCCGGCGGGCGCAACCCAGTTACCGCCAATAAAATTGTCATAGCGGGCTTTTAACTTCAGTGGGTACCCGTATTCACCTGGCTGAATACGCGTTGAAGGGGGATTGTTCGTCATGACCAACTCCTTATTGTAAAGGTACTCCACAAGGGTAGACGGTACTGGTGAATTTTTCGCCAATGGTTTCCCGCTTTACGACAGCAATCACGAATTACTTTCCTTTACGTTTCTCCGTCTGGTTTTAGCCATACTAAACAGGTGCCTGTTTAACGTACGGAGAACACTATGCAGCAATATATCGGTATTGATGTAGGAGGAACTCACGTCAAATATGGCGTGATTAACAGTGACGGCGAAGAATTAACCCATCATCAATTCGATACGCCAGAGGACGCCTCTACGTTTACCCACAAGTGGCAGGATATGGTGGCACGTTGCCAGCAGGATTATGACATTGCGGCAATCGGGGTCAGTTTCCCTGGCCATATTAACCCCCATAACGGTCATGCGGCGAAAGCGGGCGCGCTGGCTTACCTGGATGACGTCAACCTGATGGAGTTGTTCAGCGGGCTGACCGATCTGCCTCTGGTCGTGGAGAACGACGCGAACTGCGCGGCGCTGGGCGAAATGTGGCGAGGCGCCGGGCGGCATTATGAAAATCTGGTCTGCATTACTATTGGAACCGGCATTGGCGGCGGTATTATCGTCGGGCGAGAGCTGTATCGCGGCGCGCATTTCCATGCCGGTGAATTCGGCGTCATGCCGGTCGGCAATAGCGGCGAAAGTATGCATAAAATCGCGTCGACCAGCGGATTAATGGCGTCGTGCCGCCAGGCTCTGGCGCTGCCCGCTGAAGAGATGCCGCCTGCGGATGTGATCTTCGAACGAATGGCGACCGATGTTCATCTGCGTGAGGCGGTCAATGACTGGGCGCGTTATCTGTCACGCGGCGTTTACAGCGTGATCTCGATGTTTGATCCGGGCGTGGTGCTGATCGGCGGAGGAATAAGCGAACAGGAAAAGCTCTACCCGCTCCTGACGCGGCATCTTGAAACGTTTGAAATGTGGGAGGCGCTCCAGGTGCCGATTCAGCCCTGCCAACTGGGAAATCAGGCGGGCAGGCTGGGCGCCGTCTGGCTGGCGCAGCAAAAGCTCGACCGAAGCTAAAGTGTTACGCCTTATCCGGCCTGCATCGTCTACGCAGGCCCGGTAAGCGTCCGCGCCACCGGGCAAAAGCGTTACATCGCCGCGCGATAAATTTCCACAATCTCATCGTGAGTAGCCTGAATCGGGTTCGTCAGGCCACAGGCGTCTTTGAGAGCATTGGTCGCCAGAACCGGGATATCCTCTTCCTTCACGTTTAGCTCACGCAGTCCTGCCGGAATATTGACTTTCTGCGACAGTTGGCGAATGGCCGCCACACATGCCTGCGCGCCCTCCGCTTCGTTCATGCCTGATACATCGACGCCCATCGCCGCTGCGCAATCACGCAGGCGAGCCGCCGCCACCTGGCTGTTAAATACCTGCACATGCGGCAGCAGAACTGCGTTACATACGCCATGCGGTAGGTTGTAGAAACCGCCAAGCTGGTGCGCCATAGCATGAACGTAGCCCAACGACGCATTGTTAAACGCCATTCCCGCCAGGAACTGCGCATAAGCCATCGCTTCACGCGCCTGGACATTGCTCCCCTCTTCAACCGCAACGATCAGATTTTCCGCAATCATCGTTACCGCTTTCAGTGCACAGGCGTCGGTAATAGGCGTTGCCGCAATGGAAACATAAGCTTCAATCGCGTGGGTTAACGCATCCATACCGGTCGCCGCCGTCAGGGACTTCGGCATACCAACCATTAAAGAGGAGTCGTTGACAGAGAGTAGCGGTGTAACATGTTTATCGACGATGGCCATTTTAATATGCCGCTCTTCGTCGGTGATGATGCAAAAACGGGTCATTTCAGACGCGGTGCCGGCGGTCGTGTTAATCGCAATCATCGGCAACTGCGGTTTCGCGGAGCGGTCAACGCCTTCGTAGTCGCGAATATCGCCGCCGTTTGCCGCCACCAGCGCAATACCTTTCGCGCAGTCGTGCGGGGAACCGCCGCCCAGCGAGATAACGCTGTCGCAGCCATTTTCTTTCAGAAGCTTCAACCCGGCCGCCACATTGCTGGTAGTAGGGTTAGGCTGCGTACCATCATAAATTACGCTAAAAATATCACGTTTCTGTAGCGCTTTTTGAATATCGCCCGCCATCCCTAATTTTGTCAGCATGGCATCCGTGACAATTAATGTACGGCGAAAACCATATTCCGCCATCGTATTCATTGCGTCCTTTAATGAATCGGCACCAATTACATTCACGGAAGGAATAAAAAATGTTGAAGCTGCCATAATACTGTCCTTAATTACCTGAATAAGGCGCAAAGAATACGGGCGAAATTACCCTAATAATATGATCGCGGTAGCTATTTTAAGAAGCCAGAAAAATAAAAAGCACATCAGGTTCATTCCCTGATGTGCTTTTTATAAATCAACTCAATAATTGTATTTATTCATTTCTTATTTAAATTAAACATTGCATTCTTTTTGTTGAAATAATAACGCATCACGTAATAAATGATCATTCCCACGACGACGTGTAAATCCAATCCGGTCAAAATATTCAAGGATCTGAATAGCCAATTTCCGCCCTACATTCAGCCTATCGCGAAAATCCGCCGCGCAGGTCGATCCTCTCTCTTGATCCAGCTCGCGGATCATATTGGCGAAAGCGACAATCCGATCGTTACGATAGTACCGATCTTTGACGATCGCGGTAATGATGCCTTGCTGTGCCGCCTGCCGCAGCGCCAGCCGCATTAATTGTTCCTCCGTCCCGGTCTCTCTCGCCAGATCCCGTACCCACCAAGGCTCATCGCCAAATAACGGCTCGACTTTTTGCCAGACGGCCTGCTGCTCATCGCTAAATCCTGCTTTATGATCCGGCAAATGCAACCAACCGTGATGGTTGTGAATCAGCCCGTCGTCGCGCATCCGCTCGATCAGCATCAGCGCCAGCGCTTCATCTTCCATCGGCAAGGCCATACGGCGTAAACGCTCGCGTCCCGGCCCTGGTTCATCGCGGTGCTGTTGGTGGTAAGTCGCCAGCGTATCGAGAATTTTACGCTGCCAGCGAGCGGCGACTGGCGCGCTTAACAGGTTGTCTCCGGCCTGGATAAAACCATGCTGCTCAATAAGTTGACGCATACCGGGATGATTAAGCTGGCGCGCCCAACCGAAATCCGGCAGGTTGACGGCGCCGCGTTCAAGATGAATGGCTAACGCCGCGCTATCATCCTGCGCGGCGGCAAGCGTTGAAAGCCACTGCAAATAATCTGGCTTACGTTTACCGCGACGCGGCGCCTTAAGCGTCACCACGCGTGCGCCGGCAAGGGTGGCGCGTGCGGAAATATCACGCAGCACCAGTCTGTCATTATCGGCCAGCCACAACGGCGTATCAAAGATCAGCTCGGCCAGCGCGCCTTCCAGCAAAGAGACGCGACCGGTCACATGGCTGGCGGCATGGTGAATATGTAACGGTTGCCATTGGGAAAGCGGCGCATGAAGCGCCAGAGAAACGATCACCCGGTAAAAAGCCTCTCCCGTTGGCGCATCGGAAAGCAGCCAGTCGCCGCGGTTAAGCTGTTCCTTTTCCGCATCGCCCACAATATTGAGCGCAATACGTTGCCCGGCATACGCATGGTCGGTGGGCTGATTTTGCGCGTGTAGACTTCGTACACGCATCGACGTATCAACGCCGGTCAACCATAGCGTATCGTCAACTTTCACTTCTCCGCTCAGCGCCGTTCCTGTCACTACCAGCCCTGCCCCTTTCACCGTAAACGCACGGTCGATAGCCAGGCGGAAGCGATGCTGCGCAGCGTGCAAACGTGCGGGAAGTTGCTGTAAATGGGCGCGAAGTACTGCAATACCGCGTCCTTCATTGGCAGCGGTGACAAATAAAACGGCATCGGCGAAACCATAGTTGTCAAGCGTCGCCAGTACCTCTTCACGAACTTCACGGATACGCGCCTCGTCCACGCGATCGGCTTTGGTCAGCGCGACGGTGAGCTGAGGATTACCCGTCAGTTGCAGGATCTGTAAATGCTCGCGCGTTTGCGCCATAACGCCATCATCACAGGCGACCACCAGCAAAGCGTGATCGATACCGCCTACGCCCGCCAGCATGTTGGAGAGAAATTTTTCATGTCCGGGCACGTCGATAAAACCCAGCACACGACCATCCGGCTGCGGCCAATAGGCATAGCCCAAATCGATAGTCATACCGCGTTTTTTCTCTTCCGGCAGGCGATCGGCATTGACCCCGGTAATCGCCTGGAGCAACGTCGTTTTACCGTGGTCGACGTGTCCGGCAGTTGCAATAATCATTTCAGCATCATCTCCATAAACCGGCTTTCGTCTTCAAGACAGCGCATATCCAGCCATAAACGGCCATCATAAATTCGGCCAATGATCGGTACAGGCAACGTGCGCCAATGGGCCGCCAACGCCTCCAGTCGGCTACCGCGCCCGTCGTGCGGGGTAAAGGTCATGGCGGCGCTGGGGAGGCGGTCTACCGGTAATGAACCGCTACCAATTTGCGACAGGCAGGGCTTAACCTCCAGCGTAAATTCGTCGCCGTAACGCGCTACCAGCCGCGCCTGTAACCGTTGCGCCTGCTCGCGAATTGACGCTTCACTGCGGGTTAACAGACGCAGCGTGGGTAATTTCTCCGACAACGCCTCTGGGTGCAGATACAGACGTAACGTCGCCTCCAGCGCCGCCAGCGTCATTTTATCCGCGCGCAGAGCGCGTTTCAGCGGATGGCTTTGCAGTTGGGCAATCATCGCTTTTTTGCCGACGATGATCCCAGCCTGCGGCCCGCCCAGCAGCTTGTCGCCGGAGAAACTCACCAGACTGACGCCAGCGGCAATTAACTGCTGCGGCATCGGCTCCTTGGGTAAGCCATATTGACTCAAATCTACCAGCGAACCGCTGCCCAGATCCGCCACCACCGGAATATCCAGCTCTCGCCCGATTTCCGCCAGCTCGGCTTCCTCTACCGCTTTGGTAAAGCCTTCAATGCTGTAATTACTGGTATGCACCTTCATCAACAGACCGGTATTTTCATTTACCGCCTGACGATAATCTTTCGCGTGCGTCCGGTTCGTGGTGCCCACTTCGTGCAGCGTACAGCCCGCCTGGCGCATGACATCCGGGATACGAAACGCGCCGCCGATTTCGACCAGTTCGCCACGCGAAACCACCACCTCTTTGCCGCTGGCGGTCGCCGCCAGCATCAGCAATACCGCTGCTGCATTGTTATTGACGATACAGGCGTCTTCCGCCCCGGTTATACGGCATAACAGCGTCGCCAGCGCCCGGTCGCGATGCCCCCGCCCGGCGCCGTCCAGATCGTATTCCAGCGTTACCGGCGCGCGCATCGCCTGCATTACCGCATCAATCGCTTCTTGCGCCTGCCAGGCGCGGCCAAGATTGGTATGCAGCACCGTCCCCGTCAGGTTAATGACCGGGCGCAGCGCGCTTTGCGCCGCTTTTTCCAGCCGAAGGTTTGCCTCTTGCGCCCAGTCTGCGCACCAGTCGGGAAGCGTCTGCGTATTCCGTATGACGTCGCGCGCGTCGTCGAGCATTCGCCTAAGCAGATCAACCACCTGAGTATGGCCATACTGATCGCACAGAGAAAGAAAGGCGCTATCGTGCAATAAGCGATCGATAGCAGGGAGCTGGCTGTAGAGTGTACGCGTTTCGCTTGTCATGAAAATGCCCGGCGGTTGGTGGCCCTCTCCTGGCTGGAGAGGGATATCGACATGAGGGGGATTGTAACGTGAGTTTGCTCAGGCGGACATAATGCGCGTCAAGCCTTCGGCGCTTCGGTGCGGGCAAAGCTTTCGCGTTGAAAAAGCGTTTCGACCAGCTTGACCAGGTGGTGGCGGCCAACGCACCAGCCCGGCGCGACCCGGCGGAAGTTGAGATAGCCTACCGCACAGGCAATCGCGATGGTCGCCAGATTCACTGTATCCGTTTTTAATGTCCCGTCGGTCAGATAGCTTTCTAGCATATCCAGACTGCGGTTAATTTTTTCCCGCTGGCGCAGCAGTTCCGTTTCCGATTGCTGCGCTACCGGACGCGCCTGTTCGCGCACAGAGACCAACGCGGCATCCATAATGCCGTCAGCCAACGCTTCTAACTGACGCACCCTGAGCGATGCCAGAGGATCGGCGGGTAACATCGCAGGGGCGATACCCTGCAGCTCAATATATTCCGCAATAATCGGCGAATCGAACCAACATTCCCCTTTCTCCGTCACCAGCGTCGGCACCTTGCCCAGAGGGTTGTACTGCGCCACGCCATTATCCGCCTCGTAGGGTAGTTCGTTAACAAATTCAAAGGTGATACCCTTTTCCAGCAACAGAATGGAAATTTTGCGCACAAAAGGGCTGGTATAGCTGCCGATGAGTTTCATGCCGTGTCCTTTTTGCCAACAAAAAATTAAACGAAACCTTACCCAGCAGGTGAGTAAGGGTCTTCAGCAAGTATGGCTCAGACGCCAATAAAAAGGCGAAAAATGAAGAGCAATCCCAACACCAGGCTGCTGGCAACAACAGAGAATGAGACATATAGCTGATTTTTATAGCGTTGATCCAGCAGGACGAGTAGTGCGCAACTTATCAGTAGGAGACCAGCAACCGCATAAGGCCATTCGCCATAATGAAACCAACTCCGCAAGGTTAAAAAAGCAGGGATCAGCATCGAAAATGCTGTACGTCGCCAGGACAGCTCGGTACGTTCAGGCTGTAAGCCGGCATCGCGGATAGTTTGAACCTCTAGCCCCACAACATTACCCCAAGTAATAGCGCCATGATGATAAGAAACAGGGATAGCGCACAGATAAAACGGCTGTAATACAACTGCTGGTCAAGACGCATCGCATACTCGTTATGCCGCCAGCGACGCCACGCCTGCCCACCAAGTACCGCCCCAGCGACGACAAGACATAACGCCAGAGAGTGCCTTAAAAAAGGAGAGGAAAGTTGTGGAGAAAACTGTTCGATCCCTACCGCCCCTGCCATTAATGCGAGCGCCGTGCGGATCCAGGCTAAAAACGTTCGTTCATTGGCGAGGGTAAAACGATAATCGGGTTTTTTACCCGCCAGCCACCATTTACCAGCAGGTTTTGGAGCAAAGTCATTATCCTGAAGACTCACGTTTAATCCTTTCTTTTATCAAAATTTCTTTTATCGATAAGCCAGTCATACCACTGTCGCGCAGATTGTGGCGCGTAATTTCGGTACATAAGAACTCAATAATAAAAAGCTGAGAAATACGCGTTGAGATAGAATCTCCCTGCATAGGACCTGCTTCTCCGCTGGTCAGCCAGAAAGTGTTGGCAAGTTCATTAAGCGGTGAGTGAGGACTATGTGTGATCGCCAGCGTATATGCGCCTTTTTTCTGCGCAAGGCGAAACGCGTTAACTACTTCCGGCGTCTCTCCGGAGTGTGAAAATGCTACGACCAGGTCATCCCTTTTCAGATTGGCGAGTTTTAGCGTCATCGTGAAACGATCGGTAAAGGCGTCTGAATCAATGCCCAGCCGATTCATTTTGTCGCGGGCTTCGAGCGCCGCTAATCCTGATGCGCCAAACCCAACGAACATAACCCTGCGGGCAGAAAGAAAACGCTCTACCACTGGCTTGACGATTTTCATATCCAGCAGCCCTATCGTTTCCCTGGCTGAGGTTTCAATAGTCAGAGCAATTTTCTGCGCCACATCATTACGTGAATCATCAAGAAAAATGTCAGGAGAAGAGGGTAACGATAAATCATTTTCCGCCAACAGTTCCCGTTTAAGATCCGCTTTCAGATTAAGCAATCCACCATAGCCAACTTTCTTGCAAAAACGCACGATGGTCGCCTCGCTGACGCCAATTTCCTGTGCCAACTTTTTGACAGGAAATTGCACCACGAGCCCCGGTTGTTGCAGGATATAACCGGCGATTTTTGCATCAGTTTCCCCCAGACTACCGAGAATATTGGCAAGATATACGCGCACGTTTTCTTTATTCACACTCATTACGGGCTCCCCTGACCGTGAGATAAGTCAGGTAGTTTATCCCGCTTATTGTTCGGTGTCTGCCGGGAACCTGACAGAGATCCAATGGCGATGTTGCTCGCCCGAACGCAACCATTGAATGCCGCGTTTATGGGCGACCTGCCCATCAAAATGCGGATCATCCGTCGTCCCGGATAACGCCTCGACACACAGCAAATCTGCGCCAGGCACGCCCCACAGCGCAAGCCAGGGCGAGCTGGCGGAAAACACGATCTGCTCATGTCCCAGGGGCGAACACACCGCCCATTGATTCTCCTCACCCGGAACTAAATAGACCGCTCCACTAACAAACGTCTGCGGCTGGAGCTGAAAAAGTGTCGACGTGGCGGGTGTCCTGGGGATCTCCAGCGTTCGGTTAACGGTGGGAAAAGGCCCCTGACAAGGATGGTTGAATCGCACCTGCCAGCCAGGTTCACTGGCTACCGGCAGCGCGAAACCCGGATGCCAGCCAAGCGAGTAACCCCATGCCTGATGGTCTTCGTTAAGCACCTTCCAGGTGACGTTCAGCCCCTCATCCTCTAATGACCAGTCAAGTTGAATACGCCATTTGAAAGGCCATACCTCTCGCGTGTCATTGTTATCGCTAACCTCAAGCCGCAGGTGTGTAGCATCATGTGCCAGGCAACGAAACGTTTGCTGGCGTAGAAAACCGTGCGCGGAAAGAGGGAAAAAGCGCTCATCCTGCCATAATCCGCCGTGAATCAATTGCCCTACCACCGGAAAGAGCTGCGTCGCCGAGTTATTCCACACCCCAGGCTGGGGTTGCCATATCCAGTTGCGCTGGCGATGTTTGTCCCAAAGCAGCGTCAGCTCCGCGCCGATGTCCCTGACCATCATCCGAAAACGGGCATTTTCTAAATACCATTCCATATCGGCGCCTCAGGCAGTACGTAATAACAGACGCGTCTGGTAAACCATCGCGCGATGCTTATCACCATGGAATAAGGTATCTATAAGTTTATAGATGTCCGCCTCCTCAACTGGTTTATCATGGCGTAGCGTGAAGGCATCCGCCGCGCTATTGCGTATCAGAAAAGACAAGGCCTCAGCCACACCGGGATGCGCACATTCATAACCGTTGCACTTTTGCTTCTGGCGGCAGGCGAAATCTGCATCACGCTCAGGAGATAGCGGGTCCAGTTCAAAACGGGTATACAGCTCTGGCGGCGCATCATGCTGTTGCATCAACGGGATCATGGCGCTGGCATAGCGATGAGACAGCGCTTCATCATTGAGTGGGTGACATTGTTCGGGATCGTTCTTAAGGTCGAAAAGCTTATCGCCAAACCGCCACGGATTAAGATAACCAAAGGTCGCCGGTATTTGCATCACTTGGGTCCCTTGGGTGAAATCAAAGCCAGGGTGAATGCGGATATCCTTCAGCTCATCAATTTTGAACGGACTGTCAATGCGCGTCGGCATCAGCGTGTATTCATACAGATTCGCTTTATGTTGCTCACGCGGGCATCGCATATAGACGTACTCACCGTCGGTGATGTTGATATGACCACCGAAATAACCAAACAGAGCATAATCACGAACAGGCTCATCACGCTCAATGGCTGAGCGAAGCGGTTGTCCGGTCATTGTTGCCGGTCTGGGTATCTCAAAATATTCCATCAGAGTAGCGGGGATATCCACGGTTTGCGCCAACGCCTGACGTCGGACACCGCGTATTTTGCATCGCGGGTCACGGATGAAAAACGGTGTATTGGCGATCTCGTTATACACCGGCATGATGTTTTTACCCCACCAGTGATGCTCGCCCAATAAGAAACCGTGATCGGTACAGACAATAAATAGCGTGTCATCCCACAAATTGAGCGCCTTGAGCTTATCCATCACCTGTCCAAGGTAATCATCACACATAGTGATCAAGGCCTGGTAGAATTTGCGGACCTTCTCATCATCCTTACCGCCCGGCGCACCGCAGTAATAAGGAACCCAACCATCAAACTCTTCCGGCTTACAGCCATATTGCGTGAGATATTTTTCCGGGACAAAAAAGGGTTCATGCGGATCAAAACATTCAATTTGCAGAAACCAGTTATCCTGCTCACAGTTGTTTTGAAGGAACTCCATCCCGGCGCTTATCGTACGATGAGTAAAATGTTCCTGTTGGGTTGGCATGGCCGCTCGATTGATCAGATCCTGGGTCATGCGCCCAGCACGGCGGCGTAGCGTTTCTTCATCTTCATTGCCCTGCCAGCGAATCACTGGTTTCTCTACCTGTCCTTTCCAACAGTCGCCCTCCTGACCGCGAATAAATTCAAAGGTGGAATAGCGCGTGTGGTAGGTCGCCCCGCCATCTCGCCAGTAGTGCTTATGGTCAGTCACCATGTGTGTATGCACGCCATGCTGACGCAGCGCCTGCATCGCGGAAAAGTCAAACGGCTCCAGCGGCCCCCAACTGCGATGCAGGAAGTTGTAGCGTCCCGTATGCAGTTCACGGCGGGCTGGCATACAGGGCATACTGCCGACATAGAAATTATCGAACTGCGCAGACTCCTGAGCCAGGCGCGTAAAGTTAGGCGTGATTGCATCGCCGCCATAGGGGGCAAGATGATTGCGCGTCAGGGTGTCAAACATCAACATAACTGCTTTCATAAGACATCTCTCTTTATGAACCGATAAATTCTTCAACTTCGTTTTTAATCAGCGTGACATGTGGGCCATACACAACCTGTACTCCCTGACCGCGAATAAAAGCGCCTTTACTCCCCAAGGACTTAAAGCGCTCCAGATTAACCTTTTCCGGCGTATTGACGGTTATACGTAACCGCGTAGCACAGCAGTCAACATCAGCAATATTATTGCGACCGCCTAATGCCTCAACAATGCCCGCAGCGCGCGTATTGCTGCCCACGTCAGCGGTGACGATATCTTCAGATTCATCTTCCCGACCTGGCGTTTTTAGCTGCCGCCACTGGATCAAAAAACGGAACGTGAAGTAGTAGACGCAGAACATGACCACACCCAGCGGGAATATCATTATCCAGTTTGTTTTGGCATTACCTTGCAGTACGCCGAAGAGTAGAAAATCCACCAGCCCGCCAGAGAAGGTCTGCCCAACGGTAATTTCGAGAATATGCGAGAACATAAACGCGAAGCCGGTTAACACGATATGCACCACATACAGCAGCGGCGCACAAAACATAAAAGCGAACTCCAGCGGTTCGGTAATACCCGTTACAAATGCAGTTAACGCCGCGGAAAGCATCAGGCTGGCGACTTTCTTTTTGTTCTCAGGTTTTGCGCAGTGATAGATAGCCAGCGCGGCGCCCGGCAGGCCAAACATAAAGTCAGCAAAGCGCCCGGCCATAAAGCGTGAAACGCCGATGTAGTACTGCGTGACTGAAGGATCGGCCAATTGAGCGAAGAAGATTTTCTGCGTGCCTTCAACAACGTGTCCATTGACGACCGCTTCACCACCGACGCTGGTTAACCAAAAAGGCATATAGAAGAGATGATGAAGGCCGAGGGGGATCAGACACTTGAGGATTATGCCGTAGATCAGCGTACCGAGATAACCCGTGCTTTCCACCAGAATGCCGAGGTAAGAAATACCAGCCTGAATATGCGGCCACACCCAAAACAAGACGATGCCAAGAAAAATGGCGAAAAACGAGGTCATGATAGGCACAAAGCGTGAGCCGCTGAAAAATGCCAGCATATTAGGCAACTGCGTTTTACCATACCGACCATGCACCCATGATGTCAGCAAACCACACATTACCCCACCCAGAACACCAGTTTGCAGCGTGGTAATGCCCAAAACGCTGGCTTGCCCTACGGCAGCTAAATTCTCTGTCGCCAGCGTGCCAGTCAAAAGCAATAAGGCGTTGATGGCTTTATTCATCATCAGAAAACACAGCACGGCCGCCAGTCCGGCAGTCCCTTTGTCGCTGCGCGCCAGGCCAACGGCAATTCCCACCGAGAACAACAGTGATAAATTGTCAAAAACCACACTGCCGCACAGGCGCATAATGGTAAAAATCGCCTGAACGATTTCGTTGTTCAAAAAAGGGTAAGTCGACACCGTAATGGGGTTGGTAAACACGCCACCGAATCCCAGTAACAAACCGGCGGCGGGGAGAATAGCGATAGGTAACATAAACGACTTACCCAGATTCTGTGCTCCAGAAAATAACCTGCTCATACGAATCCCTGATATTGGTAAATGAAGTTTTAATTTCACGAATATAATTATTTAATGAAATTATTGTTCCAACCATTCGCTCACTTTGTCAACGAAAGACGCTGAAATAGTGACGCTCGTCACCAAATATTTTCTGCCGCCGTAACGGAGAGTTGTATGCAGCGCCCTTTTAACTTGATGGGAAAGTTTTTACTTATCAATGGAATACGTTTTTTATTACTGGTTTATCTGAGGACAGGATATGGCGCACTGGAACCGCCACAGCCGTAGCGCCACATGGATGAAAAGATGGGGAACATGACATCAGTTAGTACATCGCCGCGCATCCCACTAACGAAATTGGATTTACCTGGCAAGGCGGCGATGCCGATTGTTGCGACCACTATGTTTACCCTGAACATCATCCGGGGAGTTTACGCTGCGAATGGCGATTCACCTGTCATGGTGGTTACCCTAAGCATCGTATCTGTTCTGCAGCTCATCGCTGGCATAACCTGTTATTATGAAGGTTATAAAGCGATGTTCAGTCATATGGCCCCTTATATGCGATTTATGGCGGCACAAATACAGCGTCAACAACCGCCTGCCGCCATCATGGAATTTCCCTCGACACTTTAAAGTAAGCCAAATAGGGAGAAAACATCCCGGTTCGATTAAGCAGAATAAATATTTATGTTTTCAGGATACATTGGGGCACGGGTTGCTTTAAAATTGAAGTAAACAAAATAAGGAGTTAACTCCCAAGAAAATTCCATTCCCCAAATAATCTCTTTTGTTTCTTTCAGAACTTCATAAACACAAGCGTGAGGATAAATATCATTAAGGATAAGCTCATTATCAGGATCGCCATAATGTGTACCCACGTTGATGCCTTCACCATTCAGGCAAATTCCCCCCGCATTGACGATATAGGTAGTATCATGATCGCGCACGCTACCAACGAATGAACCATAGTGTCCGCTTCCGAGTTCTTGTCCAAACGTCCAAACTTTCTGAATCGTCATAGTGCTACGATTAATGCGATAACGTGAGCACTGTGAATAATTTGAGGAAGCCGGAACAGCCAGTGTCTGATCATAACTGCGATAGTTACCATTATTAAAAATGATATAATCTGCAAGGTTATCATCTTCCGGCTGATCGGCGGGGATTGAAACAGAATGCTGCCCCCAGTTCCAAAACTCCAGATTAGCAGTAGTATCATCAATAATGTTTCCATTCTCATCAATAGGTGTTAGCAATTTACTCTGGTAAGCCTCGACCCAATTATCATGAGGACCCATAATCCAGTTAATATCATCTAACTCTAATGTATGATCGAGTTCTGCGGCTGTCTGGATAAAAGAAATTATAGCATCCTGATGACGCCCTGAAACAATAAAGCTCTGGTTTCTTACGTCATAAACAGAACGGTTATTATGAAACCAATCTTTATCGTCATTATCACTTTGTGCATTCACATTAGGAATAGCCACGCGTGTAGTATCCAGCACTTCACGCATTCTTAACTGATAAACAGTATCTGAAGATTCGGGATAATTGATAACTTCCGACACATCCATGACAAAGTTATCAGGATGAGAATCATCCTCGGTAGTAATTAGTAATTGACCGTTATCGAGTTCGAACCAATCATGATGCATACGGGAAGTTAAAATAGTTTGCTTCAGGCATCGTCCCAGTATATCTACTTCACGAAGTTCATAAAAACCGAAACTGATAAGAAAATTACCGTTTGCTAGACGCTCAATATCCGACCATTCAGAATTAACATAGTCCCCCTGTAAAATCCAGCGTACGTTACGTTTACTGTCTACACCAAAAATATAGGCGGACTGCGGGGCCATAAACGTAAGTCCTTCTGCCATAAGATCAAATTTTTCTGTATATTCGAAATTTTCGATTTTGCCTAACGCTGGCATTAATACAGGGACGTCAGGTAAAGCTTGTGTTTGAATAGTGTAATTTTTAGTTTCAACGGTACCATCTTCATAACTTACTGTAACATCAACCTTATTAGCGCTATCAGGATAAAGACCTGCAACAGGTATAAAATGATCCAGATGCCATTGACCTTGCTTAGAAAAATCAAAAGCGATATCTGTTTGTGTATCACCAATACCTATCGTAATACTAATTTGCGCTGGACTCTCTGTTCTAAAACAAAGTAAAGCTGAAAGCATATTGCACCGATAGGGGTCGGTAATAATTAAAGGAGTATCAATGGTAGGAGCAAATTTATTATATTTCATATGAATTTGCTGCCAAGCAGAATCATGTTCTAACTTCAGATTGCGGAGAATCGTTCGTGTTGTATTACCAGACATATAACCACCTTGTTAATTACGTAAATAAGTCACCAGTACGTTCGTATATCGATGATATTTAACCTACGCCTGAGACCGTAATAACAGAAATAAAACAATATAAAATAACCATAACATTCAGAATTTATATTTCTCCTTCCGAAGAAATCAATGATCAAGGCAGAAATAGTACATCCAACTGGTCATACGCAGCAGAACTTTGCGCATCACCGAAACATGGCTGAAATGGTCGAAGTAGCCCGCCACTTGGGCGTAAACTCCATTTAGAAACCTATTTGCACCGGATTCATGCTAATAGGCGTTTCCGGATGGCAGACAGCCGATGCAATGCTGGCTGATATTTTTAACATAATTCGGGTTGGCGAGTTTCGCCATTACACTAACTTAACGTTTTTCACGACGAGAGGTTGCTCGATTACATTGCAAATTGCTGTCAGGCGAAGAACGTGTCCAGAATCGCTTTAACGCGCTGGCCACCAAAAATATCCTGTGATTAAGATCACAAAAATTCAACAAAGCACCAAAATAAAAATGTGAAACATATCACATAAAATTGTCATTTAAGGTCTGAAAATCGGATTAGTTGTTTTTTTACACAGTAAATTTGCGATCAAAATCACATCAATTACCTCCCTACCCCCTATATTTATGTGATCTAAATCACATTAACTACCACTATCTGGACAGTTGAACGATTCAGTGCCAGATTGCGCAGTATCTACACTACAGGGTCCGGCTACCTCTGCCGCTACATTAACAAACCTCGGGCTTTTCAGCCTGCGCGAGAGCAACATAAGAAGGGGTGTTTTTATGTCATCCGATATTAAGATCAAAGTACAAAGCTTTGGTCGATTCCTCAGCAATATGGTGATGCCTAATATCGGCGCGTTTATCGCGTGGGGTATTATCACCGCATTATTTATTCCGACAGGGTGGTTGCCTAACGAAACGCTGGCGAAACTGGTCGGTCCGATGATCACCTACCTGTTGCCGCTGCTGATCGGTTATACCGGCGGTCGTCTGGTTGGCGGCGAACGCGGCGGCGTGGTGGGCGCTATCACTACCATGGGCGTTATCGTCGGCGCGGATATGCCGATGTTCCTCGGATCTATGATCGCAGGTCCGCTGGGCGGCTACTGCATTAAGAAATTCGACAGTTGGGTAGACGGTAAGATCAAATCCGGTTTTGAGATGCTGGTGAACAACTTCTCCGCTGGCATTATCGGTATGATCCTCGCCATGCTGGCGTTCCTCGGCATTGGCCCGGCGGTTGAAGTTCT
>JGI2924J29684_1077578_pt1 | contig 19071 bp, 15 predicted proteins | sample BenlonsequencITS_FD_29684 | JGI IMG/M metagenome (IMG submission 29684)
CTGTCTTCGCACATAAGCCATTCTATGCAACGAAGTTATACTTTCTGAGAGTATTAAAAACGCTCGATTGTCTGCAGACAAAAATGCCTTTATTAGTTTTTTCGTTCCGGCCAGAGTCCTTGGGGGCGAAATACCATAATGATAACCAACAAAATGCCAAAAAGGAGCATCCGCATCTGGCCAATTTCTCGAAATATCTCTGGGAAGAAGACAAGAAAGACTGCACCCAAAATCGCTCCGGGAATCTTACCCATGCCTCCTAAGATAACCGCCAAAAGAATCATCGCCGATTGAGTAAAAGCAAAGGTCTCCGGCGAAATAGCTGTCATTTTAACAGCGAAAAAGGCTCCTGCCACACCGCCAAAGGCTGCCCCAATCATATAGGCATAAAGTTTGGTTTTTACCGGGTCGATCCCCATGGCCTCGGCAGCATCTTCATCCTCGCGAATATATTGCCAAGCACGTCCCAGTCGCGAATGATAAATTCGCAGCGAAACAATAATTGCTAAAATTACCAAGACAAAAAATGTATAATAAAAGTCAGAAATCTGATAGAGCTTATGGCCAAAAATACTTGGCCGTTGAATACCTACCAAACCACTGGCCCCACCTGTAATCTTTAAGTTGCGGGCAGTAATCCGGGTGATTTCTCCAAATCCCAGAGTTACAATGGCTAAATAGTCGCTGCGCAGTCTTAAGGTCGGTCCTCCAATAATAATTCCGGCGATAACACAGAAAATCACGGCAATAGGTATAGTTAGCCAAAAATTCAAGCCATATTTCATGAGAATTCCTGTGGTATAAGCTCCCACAGCAAAAAAAGCCGCGTATCCAAGGTCAACCAGACCGGCATAACCAATCACAATATTTAATCCCAAGGCCAGAATAATATAAAAAAAAGTATTGGTCATTACTTCCTCGACATAGTTATTGACACCCAAGGGCAATAAGGTGACAATCACGACCAGTAAGGTTAGCAAAAAAGTACGTGTTTTTTTGCCCTTCATCCTTTCACTTAGACGATCTTTAAAACCAACAGAATTACTCATCCGTTACATCCTCTCAATCTCGCTTTTACCCAAAATTCCGGTCGGTTTTGTAACCAGCAATAGGATTAAAATTCCGAAGGTAAATACATCTTTCCAAGCCGAGCCAACAAAAGGCAGCTGAGTTCCGGCTGTTTCTAAGAGGCCGAGGATAAGACCTCCGAGCATAGCTCCCGGTATGCTGCCAATCCCGCCGATAACTGCTGCGGTAAATGCTTTTAAGCCGATGATAAAGCCCATATAAAATTGAATGCTTCCGTAGTAAACTCCCGCCATAACCCCTGCCGCAGCGGCCAAGGCCGAACCGACAAAAAAGGTTAAGCTGATGGTCTTCGTAACATTGATTCCCATCAGGCGGCAGGCGTCCTGGTCAAGAGCTATGGCGCGCATGGCTTTGCCGTACATCGTCCGGTTAATAAACCAGTACAAACAAAGCATCAGAACAGCCGTTGCAACCACCATAATTATCTGAGTATAGGTAATATTAACAGGCCCAACACTGATGCCGTCGTAGCCCAAGCTGGTGGTGAAAGCTTTGTATTCCCCGCTGGTCATCACCATAACTGCGTTAAATAAGGTAAAAGATACACCCACCGCCGTAATCAATAGTGACATGCGGGGGGCATTTTTATTTAAGAGGGGCTGGTAGGCAACCCTATGTATTACAATCCCCAAAAGACCCACCAGAACCATGCTAATCACTAAAGCGACAGTAATTCCTAACCAACCAATTCCTAAGGCACCTCCGAAAATACCAAGAGCCCCAAATCCCACAAAAGCCCCTACCATGTAGATATCCCCGTGGGCAAAATTGAGGAGTTTTATAATGCCGTAAACCATAGAATAGCCGAGAGCGACAAGGCTATAAAAGGAACCGAGAATTAAACCATTCACAAGCTGCTGAATAATGATATAAAAGACTGTCATGGCATGCACCCCTTAACCCTCTTTGAACTATTGTTAAAGATTGTCTAAGGACGCCAGGGAAAAGTTCCCCGCCGTCCTTAGAATCAGTTGATTTTATTGTAAAACGAATTGTCCGTTCTTAATTTGCAGAACAATAAAGTTACTTTCCTGTAACGTCTTATTGGGAGCGAAGGTGACTTTACCTGCTAAGCCCGGAAAGTCCTTGGTCTCAGTCAACGCTTTAATAACGGCTTTGCCATCGGTACTTCCGGCTCGTTTCATAGCATCTGCCAAGAGGTTAATTCCATCATAGGCAAGTGGGGCATAAGCTCCCGGGGTTTGATTAAATTTAGCTTTATAGGCATCGGCGAATTGTTTGGCAGACGGGAGGAATTCTGCGACAGGTGGCGAGAGAACATAAGTACCTTCCCCGGCAGCTCCGGCCATTTGAATTAGTTTGGGGTCGCTGCTGCCGTCACCAACAACAATGGAACCTTTGTAACCTCCCTGGCGCAATTGTTTAATTAAGAGAGCACCATCGGCATAATAGGCTGTCCAAAAGACCAAATCGGCATTTTTAGATTTCAAACTCGTGACTAAGGAAGAAAAATCTTGTTCTCCTTTAGTTGTCACATCATGGGAAACCACTGTATTGCCTGCAGCTTTCCACGCAGCTTCGGTCTGCTTCGCCAAATCTGAGGAATAAGCATCCCCTTGTTCTACGATAGCAACGTTTTTGGCACCTAACTTTTTAAAGAGCTCCACGGCTTTTTGAGTTTGGTGCACGGCAGTACCATTAATTTGGAAGGTATTGCCCGGATTTTGATCTGTAATTTTCGATGAGTTAGCGGCCTCAACGATAAAGGGAAGATTCTTTTCATTGTAAATGGTCAGGGTTGGAACAACCGCGCCGGAGCAATATCCTCCGACAATGGCTACCACCCCTTCGGAAACCAGTTTATTAGCAGCAGCTGTTGCTTGCTGCGGATCACAAGCATCATCACCGGTAACGGTTGCTAGTTTTTTGCCGTTAATCCCGCCTTTGGCATTCACTTCGTCAACTGCCATTTTAATAGCATTTTCCATATCTTTGCCGTAAGTTGCCTCTGACCCGGTCATAGGCAAAGGTAACCCAATCTTAATATCTCCGCTGCCGGCCGTGGATTGTGTATCGGATGAATTGGATGATGTACCTGAAGGTGCACTGCCTTGCGTACCGCAGCCTGTAACAATTACCGTAAAGGACAGAATTGTCACAGCAAGCATACTTAGAAACTTTTTGGACATCTTACTTACCCCTCCTCATTCTTATATAGGTATGTATTTTTAGTTATCTGCCCTGCTCCTCACCTCCAATTCCGAAGTTCTTCATATAACAAGTGACAGGTAAAACATCGATCGGGCCAGTTTAATTCAGAATGAAAAGAGACTAGATTTCTTGGATTCTAAAAGATCAAAATTCTCCATGAGAATAGGAACTATAATGAAGGTAAGGTACCGCAAGAAGCAGCACCACACACATCCATAATCAATAATCAATAAACATTAATCCATTATTAACATTATACCCTATAGTAGGTTTAAAAGTAATAATTTGGTAATAAAGTTTATTCCATTTCACCAACTTGTCCCTGCAGACACCGTTGTCTACGCAAAAACTGTCAATAATGGGCAAAAAATATTGTCAGAATCATTTTTAATATGATGATATAGTGCAATACATGCTCTGTCAATAAGTTATTGCCTAATATACATAATACTTTATACGTGTTATATAGAAGACATTGAGGCTAAATAACTCGGATCAAATAACCAAATTCTTACGTTGAAATACAAACCCTGTTACCAGCAGCAGCAGTCCCGAGATCAAACTCAAGGCCAGGCATCTTGTGCCCGGCAAGACGCTTCCTTGGAGTACTTCTTGGGGACGAAACAATCCGAAGGGTGTGAAATCTTGAAGCCGGGAAAATCCTTCATTCAGGGATGACACAACATCAAGTCCGTAATAAACAAAAGTTATTGCGCTTACTAGAGCAACTGACTTTTCTTCTGAATTAAGAAGCACACCCAAAAGCATGCTGTAACTGCTCACAACTGCGCTCAAACAAAATCCCAAGATTCCCATTCTGAAAAATTGCCAGCGGTCAATTTCTACCTCAAAGAAAGCTGTTGCTGAATATATTCCACCTAACGTGGCGGAGGTTACCAAAATCAATTCCGTGAGCAGCACTCCGATTTGAGTATTGATCACTTCCCGGCGGGAAACCGGTGTCGATAATGGATATGCCATAAAACCTTGTTCAAGTATATGCGCCATCAGGGCATTTGATGAGCTTATTCCATAAACAGAAATAAGCAGCGTCCAGAACCTTCCCAATAATTGCGCTGAAATATAAGCTTCATAGGAAATATCGGGTTCTTCCGTTGAAACTCCAAAGGCTCGTTGGACGGGCACCGGAAAACTTTTAGGAATATCCTGGATAATTGGTGATTCAATTAGAATGGGATAACCCCAGGTAATTAACCATTCATAGGACATCAACCCCAGAGAATAACCTAAAACTTTTTTGCTCTCCAGTTTAAGCATGGCCCAATATAAGGTATCGTTCAAAGCCGTCACCTCGATGTTTCTATAGGTTCATCCGTTCTTTTGGCAAAGAAATAGTGGGATGTTCCTAAAGGCATCACGGAAATATCCACATCGCTGTAACCCGACCGTTCCAGCAAGGAGGTAATTTCTCCTGCAGTGGGAAGACCTGAAAATCCCTGATGACAAGCCAGAAAAAAACTCATAAGATTCTGAGGAAGATGGGTGTGAAAGACTCGGACCGGTTCGCCCTTGCGAACTGCTGTCAAAATTCCCACTTGCCCTCCCGGCTTCAGAAATTCTTTAATACTTTGTAAGAGCTCAATCCTTTGTTCCTGGGTAAAGTAATAAATGCTGTTGTTCAGTAGACAAAGATCAAAGGTTCCTAATTCCGAGAGCGACTCCTTCCGCTGATGAACGAGGGAAAATATATCTTTACAGAGGATTTGAATTCGACCCTCAGATGCCTTAGCCATTTCCTGCCCCCTGCCCGCCACAGCAGGATTCATTTCTAATCCCACTCCCCGTAAGTCTCCAAATTCCTCACTTAAGTTTTTTAAATACCTGCCTTCCCCACAGCCTAGATCCAGGACATTTTTCCATCGTTCTTTTTGACACTTCGTGCGTAAAAATGGCCAGACAAATGGTTCCGAGGCCAAAGAGGCTTTGGAAATCAGTTCTTCCTGCATATCCGTTTCTAAAGTTAACTTTTCCCTCTGTTTCATCATCAGACCAGGAAGTTCAGCAAATCCTCTGGTCCAATGCTGTGTGAGTTCCTTATATAATGCCTCCAAGCCGAAGTTTCGGTATTTATTAACGGCTTTGGCTAATTTGGTTGTTTGAAAACGGTCATTCTTTCTGGTGAGCAGCTCCAGATAGTGAGCCTGTTCTAACCAGTGATCCAATAGAATTTCGTCCCAATCCGGATGCAAGGTCATGATCTCTTCTAAACTGCTTGCTTTTTCCAGCTCCGCCCACAGATTTAGCTCCAAGCCCGTTTGCGTCACCCACAAAAATCCAAGATATTCCATGATTGTTGTGGTTTTTGCCAGCAAAGCCAACATACTTACATCCAAGCGGCTCACTCCTCTATACTTTTTATACTTGATCCTTAAACGCAGAAATCTTTTCTCTCGAAAATATAGCCTGCGAGACCCATAAACATTGTAGAAAGGGCCAATAACAACGAGGTTGGCAGCAATGATGTTTCACCCTCCAACACCTCTTGGGGCCGGAACCAGCCAAAGATCGTAAGTCGTCTAACCCAGAGAAAACGATCATCAAGGCTGGAAAAAGTGTCGAGAGCATAAAAGATAAAGGTTATACAGGCCGCGCTTAGCACGACATTCTCCTCATTATTAAATAGGGTAGAAAATAATAAGCTATAAGAGCCTACGTTAAGAAATAAGGCCAAAGCCAAAATTCCCAGACTGGTATACGCCTTTTTATCCATGGAAAGCGAAAATAATTTTGCTTCCCCCCATATTCCCAGTTCAGTCAGAGTCACCATGAGAATTAAGCCGCTAATGAGGACAGCAGTCTGGGTCAAAAAGATTTCCGAACGACCTGCCGGGGAAGTAAGCAAATAGGTCATTCCCCCCTCAGCGACATATTGGGCGATTAATTCGTTGGCTGTGCTTATTGTATAAATCCCCATAACCAACACCCATACCTGCCCAAAGCATTGGCTGGCCACAAAGGACTCAAAACGGTTAAGAGCAGAGTCTGAAGTCAATCTGAAAACCCGCGCCAGTTTCGGTAAATTCTCAGTTAGTTTTGCCATCCCCTTAGACTGGGACAAGGAGGGAAAAACACCAATCAACAAAAGGTTATAGAGCGACAGACCAAAGGCATAATGGCATGTCTTTCTGCCTTGCCGCTTGAACATGGCTCGAAATAATGCCTTATTCAGAACCCTCCCCCCTTTCATAAAATACCATGAAGGCCTCTTCCAGTTCCGTCATCTTCTGGGAAAAATCTTTAACTTGAACTTGAGCCAATGCCCTTAAGAGCGGATTTAAATCTCCTTCAATTTGAACAGAAACTTGATCAGCCTCCCTTAGATTTACCTTCAAACCGCTCTCGCAAATACGTTGAGCCTGCTCAGAAGTTTCTACGGTAATTTCAAAGGTCCGGCGCTGCTCTTGTCTTAGTTTTTGAATACCTTCAACCGCAGCCAACTCTCCCGCCCGGATAATTCCAACCCTGTCACAAGTCCGCTCCACCTCAGGAAACATATGAGAAGAAATTAAAATCGTTTTGCCCCGGCTTTTCTCTTCCAAAACTAATTCAATAAACTCTTTTTGCATCAGTGGATCAAGACCTGACGTAGGTTCATCTAAAATCAACACCCGGGCATCCAGCATCATGGTGTTAATAATTCCTAATTTTTGTTTCATTCCTTTGGACATCTTCTTAATAGACTGTTTTAGATTAAGATCTAAACGCTCAGCCAGAGCATCGCGCCGTTTCCGAAAAACGGGGGAATTACCATGCATTCCGGCCATAAGGTTCAAAAACTCATGGCCTGTCATCTCTCTGAGAAAATTCATTTCCCCCGGAAGATATCCCACTAAGGCCTTTACGTCCTTAGATTCTTCCCAACAATCTAAGCCATTGATCCGGGCATATCCGGAGTCCGGTTTAATAAACCCCATAAGGTGACGAATCACGGTCGTTTTTCCTGCACCGTTTGGTCCTAATAAACCAAACACTTCTCCCTGTCGGACATGAAACGTGATTTCTTTAAGCCCCGCAACATAGTTTGAGATTGCCTTCGTATTCCTTCGTCGAAGGTTTGTATACACTTTTGACAATCCGTTAACCTGGATCATGGTTTAACACCTTCTTAGACAAAAAACTTTTAAACCACTCTTTAATACTCCAATGCTCTAAAAACCAGTAACTCCGAAAAGGTTTGATTAACTCCGCTAAGCTCATGGAAGGGTCCAGTTTATGGATGATTCCTTCGAGGGTTAGGAGCGATTTTCCTAATAAGACAAACTCAGGCGGAAATTGAATCTCATATCGAAACGCCAAGTTCATACAGTCATTAATGACTTTCCGTAAATCTACTTGACAGAAAGGAACATCCAAATGACTTCTGCAAATCTCCGTCAGATCTTGGCATAAGCCTCCAAAGTCCACCTTTTTCGGCGAGATTCCCAGACGCAGCAAAGATTCAGCCATGGCTTTGGAATCGCGTCTCTTTAAAGCCAAGATGACCTTCAATAATTTGCGTTTTAAACGCTGATTCAAAACTCCCACAATCCCGAAATCGATTAACCCAATCTTCTCCTTAGACAAGACAATGATATTTCCGGGATGAGGATCTCCATGAAAAAAACCATCTCTTAAAATTTGCCGGAGCAACGCGCCGCCGAGAAGTTCGGCGATGGTTCGGCCATCATAGAGGGTTAAGATTTTCTCCCGCTCATTGAGTTTGATCCCCTCAAGATACGACATGGTCAGAACGCGCCTGGTAGTGTGAGTCCAAAAGATTCGAGGAAAAATCACTTGAGAATCTCTGGCAAATCCCTTGGCTATGGTCTCAGCATTTTTACCTTCTGCCAAATAATCTTGCTCGGCTTCCAGCCATCTTGAAAATTCCCCTAGGATTCCCCGGAGAGAATAGGATTTTAATTTTGGAAAACGATTTTCTATTAAGGGAATAATTTCTTTAAGAATTTCTAAATCTGTCCGGATTATTTCCAAATTCGGGCGCTGCACTTTAACTGCAACAGATTCGCCGGTTTTCAGGCGGGCAAAATGGACTTGACCAATTGAAGCTGATGCCAGCGGAGAGGGATCAAACTCTTGAAAAAGGTCTTCCAGCGAAGCCCCTAATTCCTGTTCCACGGTCCGGCGCATAACTGCAAAAGGGACTTGCCGGACTCTGTCTTGAAGCTGTTCCAATTCATAAATAATAGGCATGGGGATAATGTCCGGGCGCGTACTGGCAAATTGACCAAGCTTGATAAACGTTGGACCCAGCTCACTCAACACAAGTCGAATGCGTTGGCCAAGACGTGCCATGACAATATCTGTTTTGCCCTGACTTTTTAGACCCATGCTCTCAAAAAGAATAAAACCAAATCCATGGCGAATCAGCACAGATACAATCTCTTGATAGCGGCCAAAATGCTGAAAAATCATTCCAAACACAGGAAAAGCGCTCCTTTTCAAGCTTCCTGACGTCATAACCTATAATATTCCAAGATACCTAATAATGACCCTTTATCCAGTATCAACATGTTTTTAAACGAGATCACTGTTTCCTTAAAAGCCGAGAAATGCTCGTTTGGTGACATATAACGTTTGATAGCGCCCCAGAGCCCGGATAGCTGTTAAAGCCGTTGTAAGGGGTTCTTCATAATTCCATCCCTTAGCATAAATCCCGCCATATGACGGCTTAAAGGAACCATTGGCTTTCTGAGCGTTGAGAAGGTTCTTTACTCCATTATCCATGAGATCTCTCGGGACGAATCGCCCATACCGCCATAATCCCGATAGGGCTAATCCTGTCTCAGCAACAGAGCCCCAATCTCCATGGTTCTGTGCCTTCAGCAAAAATTCCAATCCTTTTTTGCGGGCGGCTTGAATTTTGCGCGGAATCATCCAGTGTTCCCAGCTAAGTTTCCATTTGCCGAGAAGTTCAAGGACCTGGGCAGTACTGTAGATTTTTCCTTCAAACCACGAAGCCGGAAAGGCTCCCTGCTCATCCTGCTGAGAAATAAGCCAATTTAATCCTCGCCAAAATGTTTGATCGTCTGCTTGGGATGAACCCCATAAAGCTTCCAGAGCATGAATCGTAACATCAACGCTGGCAATATAGACAGGAAACTCTGAGGAAATAGACGGAGGTAACCCTGTGAAACTTGGGAACGTCCCCCAGCTCCCGTCAGGATTTTGCAGCCTTCTTAGGAGCTCTATTCCCTGCTTATTCTGCTTCCGAAGTACCTGATGCAAAGCGGTTAAGGCAACCGAGGTATCGTCCAAATCCGGATGTGTATGTGGGGGAGTACTTCCATAGCTTCCGTCTGAATTCTGGCCCTCTTTAAGATAATCGATTGCCCGAGCAAGCCAAGGAGTCGCTTCGTTTCTTTTCATTTGTTCGCCAAAGATACATACTGCCCAGCCCACTGACCAGATCTTAAGCTGGTCAAAAGCCGGCCATCCTCCACTGGAGTACTGTTTCGAGGCTAACCATTGTCCCGCTTTTTCTACAGCTGTAGAATTGCCGCCGCGGCGCAGGAGGCCCAAAATGCCTAAGCTTGTTGCTACAATATCCTCAGCCCAGGAACCGTCAGACATTTGATTTTCCAGAAGATAGCGGATTCCTCGACTAATTCCTTCCGGGGAATCCGAAGCTAGGATCGAAGCCGCTACAACAACGGGGCGGCCATAGAGGGGCAATTTAGCCAAAACTTTCTCTTCAAGTATATTGGGAAGAATGGTTTCCTCAGGTGTAGGACCTTCCAAACCGGGCACTACCCTTTGTCCTAAAGATAAAACCATCTCCGAAAATTGCCTTGCCTGTGATAAAAGACGGATTTTGGCCATCCACCCGCCTTCACTGCCTTGCAAAACAGCATTTACAATTTGCGTTATTTCCGGGTCAGGCTTATCACCGGGAAACTTCCCCCATCCACCGCGGCGGTTCTGCCATAACCATTGAACTCCTTGCCTCTGGGCCTTCTCAAACCCCCGCCCTATTGCCAGAAGAGCAAGGGCAGCAAGGGCTGAAGCTCCCGGACTTGGAGATACTCCATACATTTCAGTGAGATTTCCTGTTAAGATTTGTTCTATGCCTTCGGCTACATAACTTCTGGCTTTGGCGAGGCATTCGTTGACATCACTTTTTAGCTCCATAGCACCCTCTCCTTTAAGAAATCCCATAATATGATTTATGTTTGGAGAGGAATAATCGTTCCAAAGGCTGATTTTCTTGATTTCTGTTCATAAAAGAAAGGGAGTGTCGCTCACTACTATGAAAAGCAGTTCTTCGACCTCCCTTTGTCCAGAGTCCCTTATTTTTTTAGTTGAAGTTTAGCCAAGGCGTCTGCTAAGGCTGTATTTTTCAGCGCATCTTCATTTTGTTTCCTTAAATAAGCGCTAACTTCTTTTTTATTACCGGTTGTATTTCCAGCCTCTTTTCGTTTCTTAAAGGCAGAAAGTTTTTCCCGATAACCGCAAGTACAAAAGAACAATTTACTTTCGCCCTCTCCCCGAAGCTCCATCTTTTTGTGGCATTCCGGGCAGCGAGCATTAGACATCTGAGAAATATTCTGTCTATAGCCACATTCGCGGTCTTGACAAACATACATTTCGCCTTTCTTGCCTTTCACCTGCAAGAGAAACTTTCCGCAATTGGGACACTTTGTTCTTGTTAAGTTATCATGTTTGAAAAATTGACTGCTGCCGTTAACTGTCGAGACAAGCTGTGCAGCATACTGACGCATATCTTTTAAGAAAGTCTGAGCATTTACCCTTCCTTTACTTATCTCATTTAATTGTTGTTCCCATTGGGCAGTTAATTCCGGAGATTTAAGTTCCTCCGGCACTAAGTTAATAAGTTGAATTCCTTTGGAAGTGGGAACAATCTCTTTGCCTTGGCGATTCATGTAGAAGGAATTAAAGAGCTTTTCAATGATCTCAGCCCGCGTTGCCGGTGTACCCAAACCATGGCTTTGAGCCATGATATCCCTCAACTGGCGATCCTCGATCATCTGAGCGGGGTGCTCCATGGCATAAAGCAAGGTGGCCTCCGTATGCCTTGAAGGGGGCTTCGTTTTATGAGAATCCAGTCGTATGGACAAACTCTTCAGCCTGTCACCGAGGCTTATTTCCGGCAAGGTTTGCAATCCTTGAGCTTCTCCTTCATCCTCATCTTCAGCCCCTGTATAATCTCCCGCATAAACATCTTTCCACCCTTTTTTCAAGACAATTCTTCCTTTGGTGGTAAACACCTCGCCATTGACTTTCATCTTCACGGTGGTTTGCTGGTATTCAAAGGGCGGTAGGAGAACGGCTAGAAATCTGCGCACAATTAAGTCATAAATCTTAAGTTCATCTGAACTAAGCCTATTCAACATAGCAGGCTGTTCTGTCGGGATGATCGCATGGTGATCTGAAACTTTGGAATTGTCAACAAACCTCTTTGTAACGTTCGGTTTAGTTCTTAGGATTCCTCGCGCTAGGTTAACATAAGGACCTTGCGCCACACTTTTCAATCGTTCCGGAAGCGTCGGCACAATGTCATCACTGATATAGCGGGAATCTGTGCGCGGATAGGTCACCAACTTATGGTTTTCATAGAGCTGCTGCATGATATTGGAGGTTGTTTTGGCAGAAAAGCCAAATTTGCGATTGGCATCCCTCTGTAATTCTGTGAGGTCATAGGCCAAAGGCGGCGGCTCGTGCTTGGCCTCTTTTTTAATGTCAATAATCTCTCCGGGATGACCTTTAACCTTTGTTAAAATCTCATCTGCTTTAATTTTATTAAATATGCGGGTTTGACCATTTTTATCCTGCCAGCGCAGATCGAAGGATTGTGCGGAAGCTGCCACTGACCAATAATCCTGCGGAACAAATTCCTTAATTTCCTTTTCCCGCTCAACGATCATTGCCAAGGTTGGGGTTTGTACTCGTCCGGCAGAAAGTTGGGCATTGAACTTACAAGTTAAAGCCCGCGTGACATTTAAACCCACCAGCCAATCTGCCTCGGCACGGCATTCTGCTGCCGCATACAGCGTTTCGAAATCTTTCCCAGGACGCAGGTGATTAAAGCCGTCCCTTATTGCCCTTTCAGTAAGAGAAGAAATCCACAGCCGTTTAATAGGTTTACGCCAACCGGCCTTTTTGATAATCCAGCGTGCCACCAGTTCTCCTTCACGCCCTGCATCCGTGGCGATAATAAGCTCATCCACTTCCGGATTTCTCATCATATTCTTAACAATCCCAAACTGCTTAGCTGTTTCCCTAATGACCACCAATTCCATTTTAGCCGGCAGCATAGGCAGATCTTCGGCTCTCCATATTTTATAGCTTGCATCATACGCTTCAGGGTCGGCCAAAGTTACCAAGTGACCTAAGGCCCAAACCACAATATATTTTTCACCTATAAGGCAGCCATTTCCCTGCCGGGAGCATTTTAAAATCCTTGCAACCTCTCTTCCAACCGATGGTTTTTCAGTTAATACTAATGTCTTCCCCATTTCATGCTCCTAACACAATTATTTCTTGCCTGCACAGTCTTCTTCAACCCAGAGTATCTCCCTTTTCTGAAACTTTGCTCCGCTGGTTCACAATAATCACACCCAGGGCTACAAGTATCAAAGCGATGAACATATTTTGAGTCAGCCGTTCACCGGGAATAAACAGAACTGCTAAAAAGGCCCCGGATACAGGAGTCATAAACTTATAGACACTAATTTCTCCTGCTTTATTATATTTTAGTATAGCATACCAAAGAGAAAAGGCCGTGGCTGATATGAACCCGGAATATATAAGAAGAAGGACTGCTTTTTCCGTAAAGATCATACTTTGCGGCCTCAAGCCCGGCAATCCCACAGCCATTAAAAGAATTGAACCCGTCAGCATTTGCCAGGCTGTCATGATCATTAATTACCTATTCGTCAATATTAAATCTTTGTTGACAAATGGTCAATTAATTAAGGTTTCACAACTTCTCTCTTTTTGTTTATAAGCAGAAAAAGTGACACGTATACCTCATTTTGCAATACGTGCCACTTTCTTGTTTTAATTTAACACTGTTGGATTAGATTTAAGGTACTATTATCTGTAACTATGCAGGTGTATCCAGGAGTTCTACCAATATTGTCCACTTATGAACAGCTCATTGAACAACATCAATCCATTGTCCGTCTGTTAATTCCTGCAGAGCATCCACTGTTAACTTAATGGCCGTATTGGGTTCACCGGCCGCCGGAAACACATGGGTATATACTTTTAAGGAATTATCCAGATACACAGGAATAGGCTGCTTCAAGCCGAAGGGACAAACCCCGCCTACCGGGTGTCCTGTTACACTGATTACTTCCTCAGCTTCAGGCATCTTTGCCTTTGCGGCAAAGACATCCTTAAACTTCCTGTTATCCAAACGCTTATCACCGGCCATCAAAATCATGACGAATTGATCTTTAACTTTAAACAGTAAGGATTTTGCAATCTCTCCGGGAGTTACCTGTAAGGACTCGGCTGCTTTAGCAACGGTGCTGGTATCCTCAAAGGTTAAGATCTCAATGTGTTTTTGACTCTCCTTTAAAAACTCTTTTACACGTTCAGCAGACATAACTTCCCCCTAATATTCAGCGACACACAAATCTTCATTGAGACAAACAATCGCTTTGGCATACAGCTTCCGGTCAATCACAAATTGCATATTTACCTGGCGAAGGGATTGAGAGACACACTTGATATTAATGTCGTTCTTAGCCAAAGCGTTCGCCGCGCGGGCAAGAATTCTGGGCATCGCAATATTTGAACCAATGACGCAGACAATCGCTGCTTCTTGGACCGTCACCGTTTGATATTTCTCTTCCAGTTCAGCTACCAGTTGATGATTGAGATCTGATTCCCAGATGATGAGGGAAATGCTGTTGGCATTGGTAGCTTTAGTAATATAGCTGATATTGTATTCTTTAAATTTCTTCATAATCTCATAATCAAAGCCGATTTCTCCTACCATTAATGTATCGTGGATCTCCACGACAACAATTTTGTCAGAACCGGCGACGATTTCAATTCTGGCCTTGGGACCAATATAGTCTTTAGAAATAAGAGTTCCCGGATGGTTCGGTTCAAAGGTATTCTTAATACGCAGGTTGATGCCAGCCATTTCTAAAGGCTTGGAAGCATTGGGATGAATCGCCTCCATTCCGATGTCTGCCAGCTGGTCTGCAACATCATAATTTGTTTTTCCCACGGGAATGGCCTTTTCGACTCCCACGATTTTAGGATCTGCTGAGGAAAGATGAAACTCTTTGTGAATAATCGCTTCATCCGCTTGCAGATGAGTGGCAATCTTGGAAAAGGTGATTTCTGAGTACCCTCGCTCATATTGCCGCATGATCCCTTCCACCCCTTTGGTATAGCCCGTGGCCACAATAATTGCCTCAAAGGGATTGATAGTTCTGAAGGTCCGCTCAATGCGCTCACTGATGGACAGTTGCTTGGAATCTTGAAAACCGGTTAAATCAACAAGCTCGGCACGTATTCCCCGGTTACGCAGGATATTTACGGTGTTGAAAGCCGAATGCGCTTCTCCAATGGAAGCCAGCAATTCCCTGGCTGCTGATAAAATACTCCCCCGTTCAACATACCCTGAAGCAATAATATCTTCCATACTGCTTAAATAGGCTTTCGTCTGATCAATTCTCTCGATCAGGAAATCACGGCAAACTTGAAAATCTAAACCAATTTCTACGAAAGATTCATTAATCTGGAGCAGTCGTTCCAGCAGCTGATTAATTGAAGCTTCATGGCCCTCACCTTTTATAAAATGCTGGTACACTCCAGGGGCTTTAGTCTTTTTATCTTCTAACAACCAATTCGTTACCCCGGCATAGGCAGAAACTACAAAAACTCTGCCATATCGAAAACCTTCCGAATCCGGGTAACCAATAATGTCGTTAAGCACATTTTGAAACTGAGACATGGATGTTCCGCCGATTTTTTCTACAGTTAGCATTGTTGTCCTGAACCCCTCTTCTTAATTCTAAATAACAGAAGCTAAAACTAAATAACTTATGATGACAGCGTAACTTAGTTATACCTCTATCAGCGACAATTGTCCACCCTTAAAATACGATTCCTAATTTTGCCTGATCGCCGTAACCCATTTATTCGATAACCGAAGGAATCGGAGCAGTCCCCTTGCAATCTGTTACTCGAGAGTATACGCTATAGCTATTAGCTCAAAATACACAAATAAAGGAAAGAACGAAAGGAAGCATGTCTATGAAATACCGTAAATTTGGCTCTTTAGACTATCAAGCTTCAATCTTAGGTTTTGGCTGTATGCGTCTCCCTACTCTAGACGGAGACCCCAGCAAGATTAATGAGCCGGAAGCTATCTCCTTGATCCGTTACGCCGTTGATAACGGTGTCAACTATATAGATACCGCCTATCCCTATCATCAGGGCCAAAGCGAACTATTGGTGGGAAAAGCGCTGCAAAATGGTTACCGGGAAAAAGTAAAACTGGCTACAAAACTTCCTCTTTTCCGCTGCCAGAGTCACGATGACTTTGACCGCATCCTTAACGAGCAGCTCCAAAAACTCCAAACAGATCACATTGATTTTTATCTTTTGCACGGACTCAGCAAAGCTACCTGGGAAAAGGCTAAAAACCTTGACTATAGAAGCTTTTTGAAAAGGGCTCTGGCCGATGGCCGAATTAAGTATGTCGGATTCTCATTTCACGATAAGTTTCCTGTCTTTCAAGAAATCGTTGATGCTTATCCCTGGACCTTCTGTCAAATTCAATATAACTACATGGATACGGAATTTCAAGCCGGCACAAAAGGTTTAAAGTATGCCGCAGAAAAAGGGTTAGCCGTCATCGTCATGGAGCCCCTCAAGGGAGGAAAACTCGTTAAAAATCCCCCATCATCCATACTTAAGCTCTGGGACAAAGCGGAAGTAAAGCGCACCCCGGCTGAATGGGCCTTGCGCTGGGTCTGGAACCACCCTGAAGTCACGTTGCTTTTAAGCGGCATGGGCACCAAGGAACAAGTCGAAGAAAATTTGCTCCTGGCGAATGTTTCTGAACCTAGCACCTTAACGGACCAAGAGCATAGCTTAATTGAAGAGGTTAAAAAACAATACTTATCCTTAACTAAGGTTGACTGTACAGCTTGTGGTTATTGTCAGCCCTGTCCTTCCGGTGTAAACATCCCCGGCAATTTTGCCCTTTATAATGACACCCACATCTATGATGATCTTGCTTCCTCCCATTTTGCGTATAATACCTTCTTTACCCCCGAAAGTAAAGCTTCAGCCTGTACTGAATGCGGGGCCTGCGAAGAAGCATGTCCCCAGCAGCTGCCGATCCGAGAATATCTGAAGGAAATCCAAAAAACCTTTTAAAGAAAACTTGGCTGACTCTCCGAAGACGCAGTCTTCACACGGATTAGCCCTGCTTACATGTATTTAATCGAAAGATATACTTTCAAACCCCTCTTGAAAATTAGACAAAACATTAAGGGTTGTAACACGTATCATATGATTTAAGCCGTCCCCCAGAGATAAACAGTTTCCTTCGTGAAACTGTTTGCTCAGGGTGAGCATATCATACAGATGTTACAACCCTTTTTATTTTTTGATCTTAAATTATAAACAAATTTCAAACCAGAAAACTTGATCCTAAAACTTAAACCTTAAATCCCTAGGCCTAATCCTATCTTTGAATACGAAGAACCCAAATGATTATTGTCTCTCAAAACTTCGGCTTGAATTAGCCAAAACAAACAACGGCTGCCGCAGATAATCTACGGGATAAAGATCGTCTCTTCCGGAAATTAAGGCCATAACCCTCGCTACCTTGGAAGCAGGATCTATGGAAAGAATAACAAAGGCGTCTTTCTCTGGGGTTAAGGGATAGATGACGTTGTTCTTATTTAAAACATCAAGATAAGCATCCAGGGTAAGGACTCTGAAATCTTGGTTACGCCAGCGGATATCGTAGACTTTAAACGCCTGATGGGCCACAAGGGGCAACAGAATATCTTCAGTTAAATAAAGTTCAATCCCCATCATATAACCTTCACTGTCAAGATCATTCCAATATTCACAATGGAATACATTATTGACAGCTTCCCGATAAGTCTTAACCGACAATCGCATTTGACTTAAGATCTGGCCCATACCCAACCATTTGATTCTAGGTATGCTGAGACTTTCGAGGTCGTAATACAATCCAATGTCGCTTTCCTCGAGGGTATACTCAACAGTTGCCTCACTGGGCATCAGGTAAATATAGCCCATTTGCATATTGTTGTCACAAGTGATAAGCATAGCACATCTCCCCCCAAAGCTTCGTATTCCAGCTTGTCTATCTTTTCTACATCATGACTCATTTATCCTGCAATGAACTCCGAGACAATATCCTGAGGATTTAACAAGATACACTAAAAATCGGCTGCAATACTCTATTGTAATCGTTATTTCGACCGATCCTGACGAAGGACGCATGGAGAGACGGCTGTACCGGCCCCGCGGACTTGATCAAGGACACCAAGTTAGTAACCAAAAGTTCATTAGACGTAAAACATCAACTATGATATTCTTAACTCGTTCACCGCATAACTGATAACGTTGAATTATGCCGCTAAAGGAGTATTTTCATGCCTCACATTACAATTTCGGAAGCACAAATCATGAATCTGGCTGATAATGACCGTGTCTATCGGAGGGGAGTATCCTATTTTTTAACCAATAGGGTTCGTAATTTTAGCTATACACCCGATAATGGCACTGTCTGCGCTTCTGTCGTCGGCAGTTTACGTTATGAAGTCCAGTTAGTGTTTGAAGAAGAGGGGAGCCTACACTCCTATCACTGTACCTGTCCTGCCTTTACGGAGTATCATGGTGCTTGTAAACATGTGGTAGCGGTTTTAAAAAGCGTTCAGCAAAAAACTGCGGCTTGGTTAAAACCTTCCACTCAGAATCGGGTTATTGAGAAATTCTTACAAACCTTCTCGCACCAACAACAGGATTTTCACTTAGAAGAGCTAACCTTAAACGCTGAACTCATGATCGGAACTACCTACAGGGTATCTGCACATTTACAGCTTAAAGTGGGCCTGCAGCGTCTCTATATTGTTAAAGACTTTGAGCAGTTCCTTTCCTCTCTTAAAACTGGCGAGCCTTTAGAATTTGGCAAGCAATTTGTTTTTGAACCCCTGCGTCAAACCTTTAATTTGCAAGATCAAGGATTAATATCCATGCTGAAAGAGATGTTTGACCAACATACTTCTCTGAATGAGATGCAAGGATTTTATTACAATACCAATCTGTTAAAGCAGAAATCGATGCCTTTATCCGGTTATTATCTGGCTAAATTATTTGATGCTCTGGGAGACAAAGAATTCCTCTGTCAGATAAATACTTCCCGCCCGCAAACAATGCACATCATCAAAGATGGATTACCCTTGGAATTTTCTCTTAACCAGCAAGACAAAGACCTGTCCTTGGCCCTTGGTTCATCTGAAATCCCCCTCCAACTGACCCCTGACGGCAGTTACTATTTGTATCGTCAAAGCATTTATCAGGCAACTGCTGCCCAAAAGAACCTGCTTCCTTCTCTTATAGGCAGTCTGAACAAGGATTTTATGACAGATATTGTTATTCCGGCAGCTCAGAGGGAGATTTTTGTCTCAGAATCCCTGCCCTTAATCGAAAAAATAGGGTCCATCTCCATAGATCCCTTGCTGGAAGACAAATTTTGTCAGGATATATTACAAGCTAAGATATACTTCGACCGATCTGAAGATATGGGAATTACGGCTC
>JGI2924J29684_1077577_pt1 | contig 19069 bp, 16 predicted proteins | sample BenlonsequencITS_FD_29684 | JGI IMG/M metagenome (IMG submission 29684)
CCTGACGCTGTCGAAGCGCCAGCGGCTGAAGATACAAAACGTATGGATCGTGTTGTTGTAACTGGTTCGTTACTTCGCCGCGATGAATTCACATCAACATCTCCTATTCAGGTAATCACAGCGGAAGTCGCGACTCTGGAAGGTTTGGTTGATACAGCTGAAATTATTCAGGGTTCATCAGTTGCAGCCGGTTCCGTTCAATTAAATAACCAATTTGGTGGGTTTGTTGTTGAGGGTGGTACAGGTATTAACTCTGTGTCTCTTAGGGGCCTTGGTGCAAACCGTTCACTTGTTCTTCTAAACGGACGTCGTCCAGGACCTGCGGGTACTCGTGGTCAGGTCGGTTCATTTGACTTGAACGTGCTACCTAGCTCTGTCATCACGCGTGTTGATATCCTGAAAGATGGTGCTTCTTCAATCTATGGTTCTGATGCTGTTGCAGGTGTTGTAAACGTCATAACAAGAACATCGATTGATCGCCCTGAAGTAACAGTTCAGTATAATCAGCCTGTAGAAGGTGGTGGTGAATCTCTGGTAATTGATGGAGCTTACGGTTTAAACTTTGATAAAGGTAACATCGTTCTAGCGGCTCAATACACCAAGCGTAAAGATCTCTCAATCGGAGACCGTGACTATCTTTCTTGTCCAAATGACAATGTTTATGACGCCACAACTGGTGAAAATATTGATCGTGAAGACCGTTCTATCCAAGCTGGTACAAATCTATCATGTTCCAGTGGAAACGTTTATCACAACACAATCATCGATCTCTTTACCGGAGACCGTTACATACCATCCCCAGATGGTGTAACTATCGGTGGTCTAGAAGGTTATCGTCCACGTGCAAACGGTCGTTATGATGACGCTGGTGGTGTGGCTTTTTACGAAGATGTGATCAATAGTGAATATGCTCTAACTGAAGACGCATACAACGCTATGGATTTGTTGACATTATACGGGTCATCCAACTTCGAGTTTGATGTTCTTGGCGGCATCACATGGGATACGGAACTATTATATAGCTCGCGTAAAACAAAGTCTGAAGGCTGGCGTCAATTCTTCCCAATCATTGCGGATGCATCTCTTGCAGGTTCTGGTTACGGATATTTAAACGCTGATGGCACAGACAGTGATTTCACAAACCCACTTGGCTCCCTCGTTCAGCCAGTGGCGATTGCGCCGTCAAATAGTGAAATTAATGTCGACTATTACAACTTAGCGACAGGTGTTGATGGTACTTTTGGTGGTTTGTTACCTGATTGGACTTGGTCCCTTGATGCTGTGACATCTAAATCAAAAGGTACATATGGCGGAAACCAGATCTTGGTTTCTAAATCAGGTGACTGGAATTACAATTATGGCATAGAAGGGCCAGGTTATTCTTTCGCACCAACTTATGACCTGTTCACACCAGAAGCATTAAGCGGCGCTGACATGTCATGGTATGATGCAATTTCCAGCTATGAAGAGGGTGAGACAACTTATGAGCAATCCTTGTTCACAGCGGTTGCTTCTGGTCCTATTTTCGAATTACCAGCTGGTGAGGTCGGTCTAGCTGTTGGTTTTGAAGCGCGGGAATTCTCGATTGATGACCAACCATCCGAAGCTTCAATCAATGGAGACCTTTGGGGTTCAAGTTCCGCGCTTGTAACCAAGGGTGAAGATGATGTGGTTGAATATTTTGCAGAGCTAGAAGTACCTATCTTAAAAGGTGTTCCTGGATTTGAAGAATTGTCATTCAATGGTTCAGCACGTACATTTAACTATGCTTCTTACGGCACAGGTGATGTATGGAAGGCTGGATTGAACTGGCAGGTTATCCCGTCAGTACGTTTCCGTGGTTCTAAAGGTACATCATACCGTGCACCAGCACTTTATGAGCTATACCTTGGTAGCCAAACGTCCTTCCTATCTCAATCTTCAATTGACCCTTGTATCGATTGGGGTAACTCAACAAATGCCAACATTCGCACAAACTGTGCGGCAGATGGTATTCCAGATGACTACAATGGTGCAGCGTCAAGTGCCACAATCACATCAGGTGGTGGAGCTGGTAACCTTAAAGCTGAGACTTCTGAGTCAGAAACTATAGGTGTTATTTTTACGCCAACATTTGCTGACCTTTCTATTGCGATTGATTACTTCTCAATTGAAGTGAATGATCAGGTGAGTAGCTTGGGTGCAGGTGCGATTCTTGGAGGATGTTACGGAGCTAACAACTTCCCGAACGCTTTCTGCGATCTGTTTACGCGTACAAATGATCCAGCAAACGCACTTGCTCACCACGGTGTGGCAACGGTTACGGATAGTTTCTTGAACGTGAACCAACAGAAAACGTCTGGTTTTGACTATACAATTCGTTACAATCACGACTTTGATTTCGGTAGTATGGTTTTTGAACTTCAAGCAACACAAACAACTGAAGATATCGCGCTATTGTTCGATTCTGATGCTGAATCTGGGTTCGATACAGATGATTTCTCAGGAACAATTGGTGACCCAGAATGGGTTGGTAATGGACGCGTAAGTATTGAACGCGGTGACTGGACTTACTCTTGGTTGTTTGACTACATTCACGAAACTAGCAACGCAATTTATGCAGATGAGTTCTCAACTTACTTTGGTCGCGCTGCTCGTTACATCGTGGATGCAGATTCAACATTAACTCATGATTTATCAGTACGTTACCAAAATGACGACTGGAGCATTGTAGGTGGTTTCTTGAACGTTTTCGATGAAGATCCTCCATACATCTCAACAGGTGTTGCTAATCGTCGCGGTAACATTCCATTGTCAGGTGGTTATGACCTCCGTGGACGTACAGCATTCGTGACTGTAAACCGCAAATTCTAAACAAGACCTCCGTTTAGAGTATTAAAAGAAAAGGCTGCCCATTTTGTGGGTAGCCTTTTTTCTTGGTGTTGAGAAAAGGAAAGCAGTTTTAGAAAGGGGGGGACGTGCTTTGGACAACAGAAATTTGGTGTTGTTTTGAGAAGAGAGTGTCACGATTTCATATGAAATTTGAAGCTTGAAATATCAAGAATGAGCGGTTCATCTCCGCAAACATTGTCATATTCGTGCTGAATATTTTGGGTAAAACTGTGTTGATGGTGCTGCAATACTGGCAAAGTATTGTGTTTTGTATTCCGTTGTGATGAGCAATGTCTTGAGAAGAAAACGGTTACGAAAAGTTTTCTAATGCCAGCATTTTCAAATCGTCTTCATCAAGCGGCTTCGTAAAGAAGTGTTTTACACAATCGTATGCAGTCGCTTTTTCGATATCAATTTTTTGATCAGACGAAGTCAACATAATGACCACCGATGTTTGATCGGTTCTTTGATTATAGATTTCAAGAAATTCGTGCCCGTTCATTTCAGGCATGTTGATATCAAGAAATATTATGTCCGGCTGAACATCTAAACTATCTAAAATCTCTAGAGCTTCTCTACCATTATATGCTGTTTGGATTTCAATATTTTTGTCATGTTTTTTTATGACAAGTTCCGAGAGAAACAAATCAGCATTGGAATCGTCAACTATTAGAACGCGCTCTATTTTCATTTTATCAATGCTAGCAAGACAAGTGTGGTAGAATAGAGGTTATTTGAGCGGTATTTTCAGTTTAAAGCAAGTATTATTATGGGTGTCGCAGTATTCGATAGTTCCCCCCATCAGTGCGGCGCTTTTTTCTATCATGTACAATCCAAGGCCGGAGCCGAAAGACACATTGCCATGAAAGCGTTGGAACATTTGAAAGAGTTGGGATTTCTTATGTTCGGGAATTCCAATGCCGTTATCGATAACTTCAAGTTTGAACATGGTGTCATTATTCGATGTTAAAATTTTGATGAATGAAGATTTATTATTTGTATCTTGGTATTTGATTGCATTTGAAATTAGATTTTCTGCAATAAGATTAAATCGAGATTCTTTTGTTCGAAGTTCTGCAGTGTGCGTTAATTCAATTTGAAAATCGACACGTTCGAAATTTTCCAAATGTGCAACTTGCTCGATAGACCGCTTTATTAATTTTTCAACGTCTATAAGGCGATTTTCTTCGGCCTGATGTTTTGTTTTGGTGAGTGATAAAATATCTCGTACCAGATTTTCGAGCTTCGTAAGAGATTGTTCCACATGAGAAAGGCTTACATCGGCGGTATCTAAATCTCCGCTGTGCATTGAGCTTTTTGCGATTTCAATTAGTCGAATGGACGATATCAAAGGTGAGCGCAAATCATGGGAGGATCTATAAGCAAATTCTTCCAGTTCTAAATTTGCAGTTTTTAATTCTGTTGTCCGTGACAGCACCAATTTTTCAACAATTTCGCGCTGTTTAGAATGTCGAGCAATCGAAATTGCGCTAAAAATTGCAAAGCCTGACCCCAAGAAGAAGATCAACCAAGGTTCAATACTTTTAATTTCATCAATGGATTGCTTTGTTGGTGTGAGGGAAACTTCCCAAGAACGGTTAAGAAAATCTACCTTAAAAGTGGATTTAAAGGCGTCATAAGTTTCTACACTTTGATGTGTGGCTGTATAAACTGGATCAGCTTTTCCATTTTCGGTAATATCATGAATTGAAATCACTGTATCTGCGTGTAAGTGTGCAAATACTTCTTCAAATAATTTGTCTATATTGACGGCCAGTGCCGTTACACCTGCGACTGGAGATGTTGCATCAGCAATGTTTACGGGAACTGCGTGAAATATGAGAATGCCAGGGCTTATTTTTTCTTGTGTCGGCATTTTAATTAATTCTGAAATTGTAGGGGTTCCGTTCTCGATAGCCGAATGCACAGCCAGAGAGAGATGTTCTCTGCTCAGAAAGTTTACCCCTAGCATGTTTTCGTTATGCGGCGTTGTCGGCTCCTGATAAAGCACTGGAAAATAATAGGGTTTTTCAGTAGAGATGCCAATGGGAATCCCATTCATTGCTTCTTTAATTGCGTAGTTTTCATACCCTTCATCGCGAACAAATTGTACAAAACTTTGTCGCTCTTCATTGGTGACTTTAGGTGCCCAAATTAGCGCTTCAATAAAGGAATGACGTTCAATCAGCTTTTTCGCAAATGTGTCAAACTCGGTACGGTCGACTTGCTCCGAAGACAAGAACATACTGTTCAGCGCTGTCAGCATGTCAACACTAATATGGATGTTATCATTGATCTCATGAATGGTTAATTCAAATCGTTTTTGAGAAAAATCACTTGCTATTAGGAGGTTCTGCTTTCGAAAGTGCATCCCGGTCCACGATGCAGCTAAGATGCCGATGGCAGCAATCACCAAAGGGAAAGTAAAAGCTCCATGTAAATGGAAGCTTTTGTTAAAAAAACTAACCTTGGAAGATTGATTATTCTTTCCTATCAAGTGCTGCAATCTCCTATCATTCAGTTTCACTTGGGAATTTAAGAATCATACTCAACTATACGTACAAGCAAGAAACAGAAAAGCCAAATCAATATGCATCTGTTAATTGTATTTGGACGAAGTCGAGACTCAGAATAGAGTGCTTTTTTTGTTGCTGGCGAAATGGTTATGTAGAGAAATCTTATAAAACACAGCGTTTTGAAATGGATATAGTGATCACTTGTTGATCGTATACAATGTCGGGGTATGAGTTGAAACAAATCTATAATTTATGGCTCATTATGCTTCCTCAAAAAAAAGTTGAGGTAGTAGAACAGCTCTCAGCATCGAGCTTTGATCCCTTAAAAGATGCTATTGTTATTTGTGAACCAAAATCGGCTGGTTGTTTGAGTGATGTGTCTAGGTTACTCGCAACTAAATTCGATTGGCCTGTCAAAAGTATCAAAAACGGCGATCCACTCTGCTCAAAAGGGGTGTTTCAGCTAGAGGAAGAATTCGATTTTTCTTCTGACAAGATGATAATGGTATCGACAATGGTGTTGCCAGATCAATCGCCACATATCGTTGTTGACGATAATAAGGTTCGTTTTGGGATGAATAAAGACTTGGTAACTGAAGAAGAGGCATCTTTATTTAGTTCTGATGAGATGTCCAAGATTGCATGTGCATTGTCGCATGATGTTCGGGCACCTGTTCGTCATATCACCCAATTTGCAAAATTAGCGACAGAAGTAGACGAGATACCTGAAGAGGTTTTGGAATATCTAAATATCATCAGTTCAAGTGGCCGGAATATGAATGAGCAGCTTGAGGCATTGGTGAAGTATATTCGGTTAAATTTGCAAGCACCAGAATTGAAGGCAATTGACTTGTCGCTATGTTTGGAAAAGGTGAAATCGCGCCTTAAAAATACAATATCGGCAGACGATTTAAATATACAACTGCATTGCGCTGAACAGGTATGGAGCGATCCTGAATTGCTAAGTGAAGTCCTCTACCAGCTCATAGATAACTCCATAAAATTCAGCAAAGATAAAGCTCTATTGGAAGTGAAGATTTTTGGAAAAAAAGAGGGCGATAATTTGGTGATTGAGTATCAAGATAATAGCGCTGGATTTTCGTATTTACCCTCTGATGCTTATTCAAGCGTTTTTCAAAAACTACATTCCAAGGAAGGTTTTCGAGGGGCTGGTATTGGATTGAGTTTATGCCGTAAAATTATGCATGGATTAAAGGGGACGTTTGTCATTGATGATTCAGACGAACCTGGCGTGAAAATCACATTGCAGCTTCCGGCTGGCCCTGCGGTTTAGAAGCAAACCCAAAATTATCGTACTTATTGCTCATGTCAGCCTATTTGCATGATTTTCAGGTGAGGGCTGGCTTGTCTTGTTTAGGTTTCTGCTGACGATTTGGGGCCGCTGGGGCGGCTCCATATGAATAAACCAACAAGAGGAAGTATAATTATTTGCGCGATGATGACTGGGTTTGGAGCGTGAAATAAATAGGCGGTTCCAAGGGTCGCAGCCATCATAATGCTTGCAATTATTTTTGCTTTTAGTGGGATGGCACCATGTTCATTCCAGTCACGAATGGGGGGACCTAAATGCTTGTGATTGATGAGCCAAGAATGCAATCGTTCAGAGCCGCGTGAGAAACAAAAAGCTGCAATCAAAAGAAACACTGTATGCGGCAATAGAGGTAGAATAATTCCTGCGACGCCAAGCGCTAAGGCAACGAAGCCACAAATCATCCATAAGAAGCGTTTTGCGCTCTGTGTCATATCAAGAAGTTGGCTTCCATTATGGTCGTTTTTAAAATACGCATTGAATCAGAAATGGCTCTTATAGGCATATAGTGCGCCTATTGTGAGAATGCATCAATGCAAAAGATTTGCAATCGCATTTGATTTTTGAAATTCAGCTCATGTGCTGCTTGCATCACGTGATTTGAAGCGGCATATAAGCGCCATGACACACAAAACTCTTTATGACAAAATTTGGGATGCTCACCTAACGCATGAAAATGCACAGACAGGTGAAGCGCTTTTATTCATTGATTTGCACTTGATACATGAAGTGACAACGCCGCAGGCTTTTGCTGGCTTGAAAGCTGCTGGACGCAAAGTACGACGTCCAGATCTTACGCTGGCAACGGCAGATCATAATACACCCACTGAAAATCAGGCAGCTGGTCTGGATGGTGTGAAGGATATTCAAGCCAAGACTCAGCTTGAAATGCTATCTGCTAATGTCAAAGAACACGGCATTGAATTTTACCCGATGGGACACATCAATAACGGCATTGTGCACGTGGTTGGTCCTGAACAAGGGCGTACGCAGCCGGGAATGACGATTGTATGTGGAGACAGCCACACGTCGACGCATGGTGCTTTTGGAGCCCTTGCGCATGGTATTGGGACGTCTGAAGTCGAGCATGTGCTAGCAACGCAGACTTTGCGTGCCCGCAAAATGAAAAACATGGCTGTTAAAGTCAGCGGTAAATTTCAAGAAGGTGTGGGTGCCAAAGACCTTGCTTTGCACTTAATTTCGATCATTGGAACAGCTGGTGGTACGGGATGTGTGATGGAATTTATGGGAGAAACTATCGAGAATATGTCGATGGAGTCTCGTATGACTTTGTGTAATCTGTCGATTGAGGGGGGGGCGCGTGCGGGTTTGGTTGCGCCTGACCAAACGACATTTGATTATATTCAAGGACGTCCATCTGCGCCCAAAGCCGGACAATGGGAAGCGGCGCTTTCTTATTGGAAAACATTGTTTTCAGATAAAGATGCCAATTGGGATGAGATTGTTGAAATTCGTGCTGAAGATGTCGGCCCGACTGCAACTTGGGGAACATCACCCGAGCAGGCATTGCCTCTAAGCGCAAATGCGCCAATTCCGTCTGAGATTGCCGATCCTATCAAACGCTCCGCTGCTGAACGCGCGTTGGAATATATGGGTATAAAGGCTGGTGAACCACTTAAAGACCTGAAAATTGATCGCGTCTTTATCGGGTCTTGCACCAATTCACGAATTGAAGATTTTCGTGCAGCTGCAGAAGTTGTTAAGGGCAAAAAAGTTGCGACAGGAGTACGCGCAATGGCGGTGCCGGGATCAGGACTTGTCCGCGCACAAGCTGAAGAAGAAGGCCTAGACAAGATTTTTCTTGAATCAGGTTTTGAATGGCGTGAACCAGGGTGTTCCATGTGTTTGGGGATGAACCCAGATACATTAGCTCCTCAAGAGCGGTGTGCCTCAACATCCAACCGGAATTTTGAAGGCCGGCAAGGACGCGGCGGACGTACGCATCTTGTTAGTCCTATCCTTGCCGCTAAGGCTGCTATAGCAGGCGTGTTGGGTGGTTAGATCAACAGCTTGAGATGTGAACCCTGAACCCTATCAGCTGGCGGAATCAAAAACTTTCTGGATGTTTTCGTCTTTGATTGTTTGAACAAATTCGAGCAAGTTATCTGCCTTAAACAGATAGCTTTTGATGCCCGCACCTTGGGCGGCGGTTATGTCTGTAGGCTTATCACCAATCAGGAATGAGGCTTCTTCAATTGTTGGGAAGTCTTCCATAGCTTTTAGCAACATGCCGGAAGCTGGTTTGCGATCTTCACTCTCGATGCAATAGCGCGTGACGCTGCCGCGTATATCATAAGGGCAGTAATAGATACGGTCTATTGAGGCGTTGTGCTTGGATAATTGAGATTGCATATATGCATGGACGCGGAACATATCTTCTTCGGTATAATGTCCATGCGCGATACCTGTCTGATTGGTGACGACGAAAACACGCCAGTTTGCTTTGTTAAAAGCGGCTATTGTGTCGATTGCGCCAGGTATAAACTCAAAGCCATCAGGTGTGTCGACATAGCCTTTGTCGACATTTATGACACCATCTCTATCAAGAAAGAGAGCAGGGCGTTTAGGCGATGAATATTCTCGTTTATTCACGTGTATTAAAATCTCTTGCTTGCACAATGCTGGTGCGATGGCTATTTGCACACTGATGCATTTTATAAGGACGACTTACAAGCCATGAATTCTATTCCTGACAATGACAGCTTCATTCTTCGCCTATCATGTAAGGATTCAATCGGGCTTGTGTCTGAAGTGGCGCGTTTTTTATCAGATCGACGGTTGTTTATCACCGAAAGTGCAAACTTTGGAGATCCAGCGACTGGCCTGTTTTTCTATCGTGTCAAATTCATTCCTGAAAGCAACGCGTTTTCTCGGTCAAATTTCAGTTCGGAATTCGAACCTGTTGCCAAAAAATGGGGTATGGATTGGGAATTGAGAGATGCGAAAGTTAAACCCAATGTGGTGATATTGGTCTCCAAGGGGGATCATTGTTTGAACGACTTATTGTATCGACACCGCACTGGTGCTCTCAATATCAATATTTCAGCGATTATATCCAATCACCTGACATGTGGTTGGTTAGCGGAAAGGCATGATGTGCCTTATTACCATGTACCGGTGAACAAGGATAACAAGCCGCAAGCTGAAGAGCGTATGCTGGATGTGATTGAGGATGTGAAGGCAGACCTCGTTGTATTGGCGAGGTATATGCAGGTCTTATCAGATGATATGTGCCGTAAACTAGAGGGAAGATGTATCAATATACATCACTCCTTCTTGCCATCGTTTAAGGGAGCAAAACCTTATCATCAGGCCTTTGATCGCGGTGTAAAGCTGGTGGGAGCGACAGCGCATTATGTGACGCCGGATTTGGATGAAGGTCCGATTATCTCTCAGGCGGTTGAACCTGCTGACCATCGGCTAACAGCTGAAGATATGGCTGCATTAGGCCGTGATACAGAAGCGCGCGTGCTTGCGCGTGCTGTTAAACTCCACACTGAGGGGCGTATTTTTAGCAATCAAAACAAGACGGTCGTTTTCGGCTAGGTGTTTCAACTGCATCAAGCTTTTGCGCAAATGCTTTGATTATGTTTGAGTGTTATAAATTGGGCTTGAAGAAGTATTTGCTTTGCGAATATCTTCTGAAGATGATTTGTTCTTTGTCAAAAATATAGAAATGCATGTGATAGGGGTTTGATTATGCAAGATTTATTTCCACTGCTGTTAAATGGAGTCGGAGGTGCTGTGCTTGGCCCGATTCTTATGAAGCTTGTCGGCGGCAAAGGGAATTTAGGCACGATTATGGGGCTTATCGGCGGTGTTGCAGGCGGCGTTGGAGCCGGGCAATTATCAGAGATGGTCAATCTGGATCTTGCATCCATTATGGGCGGCGGAGACATGATGCGTATGCTTGCCAACCTTATTGAAGGCGGTGTAGGTGGCGGCATTCTAGGCGTTTTGGCTGGTAAAATCGCCAAATAGTCTCGACACAAAATTTAAAGAAAAAGCAACGCGCTGAGCATTGGTTCAGCGCGTTTTTTTATGGAATTTGCTGTGTTTCTTGGTCAAGTGGCGTGGCGAGAACTGCTTTGGCATCATCTATTTTCTTGGCATCGGTATGTTTTAAACCGATCCAGATAAAGGGTGCGGCACATAAAGCGAGTACTGCTGCCAATATGAAAGGCGCACCTATGAATTGTATGGGCGCATCTTCTGCTGAAAAGCTAGATAACACCTGAGTCATCATGATAGGGGCGATAATCTGAGCAAGGGCTTGTAGACTACTTTGTGCCCCTTGAAGTTCGCCTTGTGCGTTTTTGGCTGTTTGTGAAGAAGTGATTGCATTTAAGGCTGGCATGGTTAAACCACCCAACGCAGAAAACGGGATGATCATATAGACGATCCAAGGCAATCCGGCGAAAGCAAATCCAATATAACAAAGGATTGAGACGCTGAGGCCTAGCCACACTGTGTTTGCCGAGCCAAAGCGTTTGATAACTATACCTATCAAACCGCCTTGTACGATAGCGGCAGTTAATCCCATTATACTGAGTGAAATCCCAATTTCTTTGGCTGTCCAATTATATCGGATTTCGCCGTGGAATGACCAAATAGCTGGGTAGACATTATGTGCCAGAGAAAACAAGCCGACAGCTAGCAATAGCCACGCGATATGGGGGAGTTTCACAAAGTGTTTGAATGCACCAAAAGGATTGGCCCGGGCTAGATCAAACGAGCGTCTGTTTTCGGGATCTAAAGATTCCGGTAGCACAAACAAACCATATAAAAATGAGATGAAAGAAAGCGCTGCTGCAGCAAAGAAAGGGGCACGCATGTGTATGTCCCCCAAAATACCGCCCAATGCAGGCCCGATGATGAAGCCAAGACCAAACATTGCCCCAATCATTCCAAATGCTTTGCCGCGATTTTCTGGCTCTGTTACGTCGGCAATATAAGCATTGGCTGTTGAAAAGGTCGCTCCAGATATTCCAGATAAGACGCGCCCGATAAATAGCATCCAGATGGACGAAGCTAATCCGCTAATTAGAAAATTCACGCCCAGCATAGCAACAGAAATCAGGATGACAGGCCGACGACCAAAGCGATCTGATATGCCGCCTAGCAATGGTCCAAATATGAAATTCATAAGTGCGTAGACAGCGATGATTGGTCCGGCCCAAGCAACAGCTTCTACGTTTTCTAAACCAGTGAGTTCGGAAATAAGTTGCGGCATAACCGGCATCACAAGTCCAAAGCCGATCATGTCCATTAACACGACAATCAAGACAAAGAAAAACGCATTTTTACCGTGTTTTTTAGACATCTACGCGGACGACTTTCTGTAATAATTTCTATGGAAGCTTAATGGATATGGATGTTCTTGATCGTGAAACAACCATAGGCATGAGTCTTTCAAAATTTAACCCGCCATATTCATAAAATAGGCGGGTTAAATAGAAGTTCACTATCGCTTTAATCTGAGTTCAAGCTGATTGTGTTGTCTGTCTTGCATAATAAAACGGACTAGGCTTTGGCTGCTGCATATGCAGTTTTAAATGCCGACATGTATTGCGCGTTGGCAGCGCCTTTTCCAATGGCATCGGTGTAGATTGGTTTGCTAATCCCAACAATACTGGAGCTGACAATTGGATTGTTTGGCACAGCATGTGTGGGTTGAATTTCAGCTGAAGCGTCTAATCCGCAATGTGCGTAAATGCGTGCACGTTCTGCTTCTGGATTTGCGACCAAATCTTCATAATTGACAATGAGGAGTGCATCGCCAAGGGAAGGTGCAATTGCTTCGAAGAGCTTTTCTTCTTGTGCGAGGTGTTCACCAAGGTTTTCTTGATTAAAGGACCATCTACCACCATTGGCAAAACATGTTTTGAATTGTGAATACGCAGTGTCTTCAATGTTGCGGCGGATCCAGATGAGAGGTGCTTTTGGCATTGCGTGGTGAATGATTGGGGCAAGACGTGCTTGCGCCAATGTGCGGTCGACAATACGGCCTTCAGCACCAAAGCGTGATTTGATCATGTGGTAATATGCTGCCGCCATATCGCGCCAGGGGTTTTCGTATTTTGACTGAAGTTGAAGCAATTCTTCGGATGATACGCCTTTAAGTGTCGCGGCGGCCAATGAGAATAATCCGGTGGAATCACCGCCAGCGACATCTGGATGTCCCACGAGCATACGCTGGATAAGGGTTCCGCCTGAACGTAGATTTCCAAATACGAAAATTGCACGATTGGATGTGTCGGGACTTGGTTTCAATTGCGCGAAGGTGTTTTGACGAATGGAGGCGAGGATGTCGTCTACATTTTTACGGTTATTCTCTTTGTCATATGGTGCCGCTTTGTTCATCAAATTCGCACCAACATTCAATGCATGCCATGCTTGTTCTGTTTCGCCTAAATCACGCATCATTTTGGAGAGTGCGTAAAGATAGATACCTTGGTTCGTTTGTGAGGTTGAACCTATCGTGCTTTGAAGTTTTAGTAGATCTTTTACGATAGGATCATCGGGCGTGAAGTTGTGTATTGTCGCTAATTCTAGCCAGTGAATGGCCGATTTAGGCTGAATGAAAATCGCTTTTTTAAGGCTTTCTTCCGCTTCAGCAAATTGTCCCTGCTGAGCTTGCAATGTGCCCAAAATGTTCCAGCCGGGTGCAAAGTCCTTTGCTGTTTTTACGACACGGTGCGCCATTTTTATTGCGTTTGGATAGTCTCCAACATCAGCAAGAAGTGTCGCAGCTTTAAGCGCAGTATTGGAGCTTGAATCACCTGCAACTGCATGGGTTGCATAAAAGCGAGTTGTCGCTGTTTCACCTATGGTTGCAGCTAATTGTGCAAGACCAAGGCGGTGAACAGTTTCCTCTGGTAGATCTTTGGCTTGCTCCGTGAGAAGGCGGGCTGCTTTGTTGCGATTATTGTTCTCAAGCGCCTCTTGAATTTCTTTCAATTTGGCAGGCAATAAAGTCTCGGTTTCCATATCTTCTCTACGTTTTTTAGTATCGCATAGGTTTTCCTATGCCGGGACAAACTCAACTTAAACTATACTATGGCCGTAAAAATCTATCCTTCATACTTAATGTGAAGGCTTTTAACCATTCTCAGGACTCTTCTAATCACTTCTACGCGATTGTTGAACGTCCTAATTGGAGATTTTTTCAGTTTTCCGTAGTTCTAGGTCCTGCATCGTGATTTTTTAATGACAAAGGCGACGTAAATAATGAATTTACTCTGGATTAAAGCGTGATTGTTGGTCAAAACGTCATTATGGAAAATCGATTACTTTTTAAAATATTGGATGCGACGGCTTGGCAAGCAGCTATTGCTGGTGAGCTAGTACAAGCGCCCGTGGACATAGCTGATGGCTATGTGCATTTTTCAACAGCTTTTCAGGTGCAAGAGACGCTAGATAAGTGGTTTCAAGGCGAGGAAGAAGCCGTTTTGATTGCCTTTGATGCTAATGCTTTTGGTGATCAATTGAAATGGGAAGTGTCTCGTGGAAATGACAAATTCCCGCATGTCTATGGTGAAGTGAGAGCAAATCAGGCGATAAAGGTCTGGTATATGGACATTGGGCCATCTGGTGCGCCGCAGGCCCCAGATGATGCTCTCAAATTTGAGTTGCCTGAATGACAATAATTGATGTGTTGGGCCTCGCGCTTATTCAGCAATTGCCGCCAGAAACAGCGCATCGAGCAACGATAGCGGCGATGAAGTTTGGATTGGCTGGCAAAGCAAAGCCGCTGTCAAAAAAGCAATCTGAGCGTCTAAAAGTTCATTTGCCAATTTCAGGATTGGATTTGCCAAATCCGTTGGGCATAGCCGCAGGGTTTGATAAAAACGCAGATGCTTTTGTACCCAGCCTCGCGCTAGGCTGTGGCTTTGTTGAATGTGGAACGGTGACGCCGCAGCTACAAGACGGAAACCCAAAACCGCGTCTCTTCAGATTGAAAGAAGATGGCGGTGTTATCAATCGCATGGGGTTTAATAATTCTGGATTGGACAGCTTTGTTCACCGTTTGAAAAATGGTGCGGCCAATCAGGGTGTTGTCGGTGCGAATGTGGGTGCCAATAAAACGTCTGAAGGTGAAAAACGGGTTGGTGATTATGTCGATGGGATTAAGGCTGTTTGGCAATATTGTGCTTATATAACCCTCAATATTTCATCCCCCAACACACCAGGACTGAGAGGGCTTCAAAATAAATCCGATCTGAGCGCATTACTGACGGCTGCGTCTGAAACCATTCTTGAAATGGAAGATCGGCATAAAACCAAACGCCCCGTATTCTTAAAAATAGCGCCTGATATTGATGAAGAAGCGATAAGGGATATTGTTGACACTGTTCTTCTCGCTAAGGGAATGACAGGGCTGATCGTATCCAATACGACCATTGAGCGTCCTAGCTTTTTGCAAAGTGAAAATGCAAAGCAAACAGGCGGATTATCTGGAAAGCCTTTGTTTGAGAAATCGACACAGGTTTTAAAACAAGTCGCACGGATAGCCGATGGGCAATTGGATATTATTGGAGCAGGAGGCATTCATGATGCTAAATCTGCATATCTCAAAATACGCGCAGGTGCCCATTGTTTTCAATTGTATTCGGCACTTGTTTATGAAGGCGCAGCGCTCATTCCCGAAATTCTAAATGGTTTAGATCAATTGCTGGAAGCAGATGGCTTTAGTCAGCTAAGTGAAGCTGTAGGTGCAGACCTGTAAGCACTAGGCATTGTGTATTGCGTCCGTTTTTTCTCCCTTTTTCTCCAGATGTCTAACAAGCATATTGATGTTCATGGAGTTAGACCTGAAGGCGAGGTCGAATATATCACCTAGGAATGGGAAAGCCCCCAAAATCATGTCGACAAGCAAATTGATCAACATGCGAACGATGAGAAGGAAAGAGGCTCCAAGATGCATAGCCCTGACAATGATATAAAGTCCCAATATCGCAGTTAGGACATCGCCAATTCCGGGAATTAATCCGATTAAGCTGTCTATCCCGAATTTCATATTGAAGCCGGGAATGGTAAAACGAGAATCCAACAGTCTAGCGAGTGCCTCGACATCGGAAACCTTGTCTATTTTATCTTGATTGGATGAATCTGGCTTTTGAAGTGTTTCGTTCAAATCAGCATTATTTTCTGTATTGCTCGACATTGAGATCATCCACTTGGTTTGATTATTTATTTGCGTCAATACGATGAATTAACTGAGGTAGGAAGGCACCAAGTGTTATTGCCCGTAAAACATAAGAGGCATTGAAGGCTATCCATACACCCCAATTGCCCATTGGGTGTAGCGCCAAATCCAATGCAATATATATGATTAATGTCATCACTGTGCTTGAGCGCATTGCGGCGGTGTTGGTTGTTCCAATGAAAATCCCGTCCAATTGCCAAGCAACAACACCCAGCACAGGTGCAGCGGCCGCCATAGGCAAAAACAATTTTGCAGTTTGTACAATTTCCTGATTTTTAACGACGATATCAATAAAAGTATTGCCGCCAAAATAGATAGCGATTGCTGCTAACAATGCCCCGCTAAATGCAAATTCAGTTGTGAGTTTGACGGCATTCCAGAAGTGTTGTTTTGATTTTGCGCCAAAAGCTGCACCGACGCGCGCTTCAGCTGTTACCGCAAAAGCATCTAGGACAAATGCGGAAACCGTCAGCATCTGCATGAGTACGTGATTGGCGGCAAGCTGTATTTCACCTTGGCGTGCGCCTGAATTTGCAAACCATGTCAAAAGCGCCAAAAGCGCCATTGTTCGGATCATAATATTGCCATTCACGGCAAACATATGCTTGAGGCGGTCTTTGTTCAAAAGAGAAGTGAGCTGGAGAATATGTGGTTTTAGCCCACCATTTTTGGAGATGAGGACTGCACAAATGATTAAACCAGAGATAAGGGCACACCATTCTGCTATAGCTGTTCCCCAGCCAACGCCTTCGGCTCCCATGTCTAATTCAATGACGAAATAAAGATCCAATAATATGTTTGCGGAATTGGTGATGATTTGAAGCGCTAACGCCCATTTGCTTTTTCCAAGGCCAAGGAGCCAACCATTGATTGCGTAACTTGCAAGGATAGCAGGGGCTCCCCAAAATCGAGCAGAGGCATAGCCTGTGGCAGCGGTTTCAACGTCTGGGCCGGCTTGCAGAATTTGGAATGCCGTTGAAATAAATAGTAATTGCAAAATGGTGAGGACGGCACCGATAATACATCCAATTAAAACCGACCGCACAAGAATTGACTGAACTTCGTTTGTGTTATCTGCGCCTATAGCCTGCGCGGTTAGGCCGGTGACGCCCATACGAAGGAAACCGAAACTCCAAAATATGAAGCCGATCACTGAAGCGCCCAAGGCGACGCCAGCAAGCTCTGTCGCGTCTCCTGTGCGCCCAATAATGGCCGTATCAACTAGTCCAACCAAAGGTATGGAAGCTTGAGAAAGCAAAATAGGCCAAGCTTGGGACAGGACATCTTTGCGAGTCAAAATTGGCAAACTGTGCATATGAGAGCTTTAAATCCGTTGGAAGGTTAATGGCCAAAGGTTTGTGCCTTAGTCATCGCTCTCTCAAAGAGCGAAACTATCTTTAGAGGGCATCGCGCGCGCTCGCAATAACTCGATCACAATGAGTTGAATGATACCTGAATAAGGCGTGATTGCTGGCATCTTGTTTCTGATGGCTGAAAACTTATTTGAAATTTTCAAGTTTCGATAGGGAACTATATTAATGCTGACGTGTTGTACTGTTAAGCAATCGCAAGGGATCTACGTTATGAAGAAACTTTTGTTATCAACAGCAATCTTGTTGTCAGTCCCTGTGGCTGCAGCGCAAGTGTCATCGCCCTACCTTGTCAAAACAGGTGTGACGAATTCTGTTAAAGAAGATGTTTCAAAATTGGATGCTAGAGGTCTCGTTGACCTAGCAGGACAGTCCGCGATTGAATTTTTAAATGATGGTTCGATTAGCCAACAAGAAGCAGAGGCGCTTTTAGTCTTTCTTGATATTGATCGTGTGGCGCGCTTCACACTTGGGCGTTACGGTCGCAGTCTGACTGATGAAGAATTTGGACGTTTTAAAGTAGCGTTTGAAAAATATGCTGCACAGCAATTTAGGTCGCACCTGTCTGGGTTTGAAGGTGCCGATATAAAAATTATCGAAACCGTAAAGCGCAAGCCAAATGATGCTGTTGTGAAAACAGAAGTCAAAACGGCGGATGGAGACATTCAGAAGGTGAATTGGCGTGTTCTGAAACGTCAAGATCAATGGAATGTTGTCGATGTTGAAGCTTTAGGTTTTTGGTTTGCCATTGAGCAGCGTGCTCAGTTTTCTTCGACGCTAGATCAATCGAATGGTGACATTGAAGTGTTGATCGAAACGCTCAAGAATAAAAAATAAAAACGACGAAATACCTAAAAAGCGCCTGACATGAGAATGTAGGGCGCTTTTTTGTGCCAAATTTGAGAATAGATTGCAAATAGGGCTAGTTTTGTAGTAGCGATAATTATGCTTCCTATTGTTCATCATCCTTTATATGACGCATCTTCGGTATCTGATAAGCATCGTTTTCCTATGCGAAAATATTCGCTTTTGCCGCTAAAGCTTATGGAAGCAGGTCTTGCATATCCAAATAGTTTTCACCTACCTGAATTGGCTTCGGCAGAGGAGTTAAGTGCTGCTCATAGCGTTCAATATGTGGCTGCTGTTCTTTCTGGGAATTTAGATAGAGCCGCTCAAAAGAAACTCGGATTTGAGTGGTCAATTGATGTTTCCAATCGTGCAAGGGCATCTGCTGCGGGCAGTTTGCTGGCTGGAAAACTTGCATTGAAACACGGTGCTGCGGCTAATACTGCGGGAGGATCGCATCATGCTGGCTATGATTATGGAGCAGGTTTTTGTGTGTTTAATGATGTCGCCGTTGCGGTTTTAAACATGCTCAACGCTAAATTGGTAGAGCGTGTTTTAATCGTTGATCTTGATGTCCATCATGGAGATGGAAGCGCGCGCATATTTGCCAATGATCAACGCGTTTTCACTTTTTCCATGCATTGCGAAGACAATTGGCCACGTGAAAAACCGCCGTCTGATTTGGACGTTGGATTGGCCAAGGGGCTAGAAGACGAGGCTTATTTGGCAGCATTGAAATGGTCTCTTTGTGAAGCGCTGGAGCGATCATCACCGCAGATTGTCTTTTATAATGCGGGTGTAGATCCTCATATTGAAGATAGGCTTGGATTGTTAAACCTGTCTGATGCTGGATTGCAGGCGCGTGATAAATGGGTTGCCAACACTTGCCGAGACTTGGGCGTGCCGG
>JGI2924J29684_1077575_pt1 | contig 19047 bp, 18 predicted proteins | sample BenlonsequencITS_FD_29684 | JGI IMG/M metagenome (IMG submission 29684)
CTTAGCATATGGTTTTTAGATACTCAAGCTCTCCATGTAGCTTGATTTTTTTATACCTAACTTCGGATAACTGCCTATGAATGATGTTCATTAGTCTCTTTAGTTAGGAACTATAATACCCAAATAACAATGAAGATGACGACAGCCATTATTCTGTTAATTATTAAATACAGTTCACTCGGCTCGGCATTTTTAAATTTCCAGCCTTCGGAAATCATCCATGTAATTCTAGGATTTATTATGGTAATAATTAGAAATACACTTGCGATTATTTTTATAAATCCAGGCACTTCAAATACCTTCCCACTTTTTCATTCCTTAGTACCCAACTGATATTAAACGCCAACTACATCTATAGGAATTGCTTGGCCATTCTTAAAAACCTTTATAGTGTCAAACTTTTCTGACAGCTTAATCTTATAAATTAACATGTTCTCAATTTTTTGAGTATACTTCGAATCATTAGCAAGTTCTTCATTAAAACTAATTTTAAGTGTATGTTCTTGTTCTTCTATTTCAAACTCTACATCTGTGAAAAAAGATGCTCTGTCTCCTTGATTAACATTAATTGCATTCAAAAAAAGGTAGTCGTAGTCATCATTGTCAATATTACTAGCATAAAGATAGACGCCATTTTTTTCACTAGTTGTATCAATAAAATTCTCAACTCCCTTAGGGATATCTTGCCTCACGACTTTAGAAAACTCCGAATCAGATTCTTTATTGCCCCCCAAAGTAGTAGCAAGCACCAAACAGAAAATAAGTAGTAAATAAATCATCTTTGTCAATAAATTCTCACTCCTTCTTTGTGGCACATATTTCTACGAATACGTCACTTCTACTTTTTGTTCCTTAACCTGGTTTATCGGAACTTATCATTATTAGCCTAATTGGTATATGGATAACAGGGTACCGTCAAGAGTTTCGCGAATTCATTTATGCAAATTAGCTTTTATCTGCAGTCGGCTGCCCCAAAAAACTAGCCCATAAAGTAATATCTTTAAAGTCATGCTTTTTTTTAATCCTCGAATATATGCCCCATCTCAAGAATGCATTTTATTAATTGGTCTCTTGATTCTTTCAAATCTTCATATGTAGAACTAATAAAAATTTGATACTTTATTTTCAAAAACGACTCCCCTTTAATAAAAACAAAATTTTTATAGCTTTTTACCTGATAATGATTACCGAAATTTGTTATTCTAATTTTGAAAGTTAAAGCCTTCAATGTGGAAAGTCATTATTAGCATTCGAACAACCTTAATCATTACATATCTTCTATGCAAAGTAAGGGGAATGTTGTCAGATATGCCAGAAATAATTTTAAGCTTTACAGACCAGAGCGTCCTTCATTGAGTGAGATTACCTCATCAAAGCTAGTCAGAAATTGGCCCCGAGCGGGCCAATTTCTGGTTAGGACTACGGTCGCTGAGGATTTTGCCCCATTAAACATAATTGTCCGTCCTACTTTGGAAAGCGCTTTCCAAAGTAGGACGGACAGTGGTTATTGATCTTACAATTACTTTTCTCCCGCCTTAAAGTTATAAATCGGCTTAATTACTTTCACAATATCCGCTGTCGGGCCAATATAGTTTACGATGTCATCCATAGACTTATAAGCCATTGGGCACTCGTCCAAGGTTTCTTTATTAACTGATGTCGTATAGACATCCTTCATCTGTTTTTTAAAGTCTGACACGGTAAAACTTTGTTTTGCTTTTGTCCTGCTCATGAGTCTGCCTGCACCATGAGGAGCAGAATAGTTCCAATCCTCATTGCCTTTTCCAACACAGATGAGACTTCCATCTCTCATATTGATCGGGATTAAGAGCTTTTCTCCTTTTTCTGCAGAAACAGCACCTTTCCGTAAGATCATCGTGTCGGTATCAATGTAATTATGAGTCGTAGTGAACTGCTCAACTAGGTCTAATTTCATGCCTTTCACAATCTCAGTAATCATCGCTTTACGGTTTAACACGGCAAACTGCTGGACGATTTTCATATCATGAATATAATCCTCAAACAGACTTCCGGCTACATAAGCCAGCGGAAACGGAATTTCGGTCATCACCTGATTTTTTAATTCCTTTAATGCACTCTGGATTTCTTTATCACGTCCTTCAGACTTTAATCGGACAATGAGAGCTTCTATATCTGATTGGTCATTATGATTTAACTGCTTATACCCAGCATCTTGATAATATTTTGCCACCTCAAGTCCTAAGTGACGGCTCCCTGAATGAACTACAACAAATAAGTTTCCCGACTCATCCTTATTAACCTCAATAAAGTGATTGCCGCCACCTAATGTCCCAATACTTTTTTCTGCCCTATCCAGCTGTACTGCTTTGCAACAACGGAGACTTATTAAATCAATTTCCTCGTTATACCGATGCGGTGTCTTCCGCACCTCAAAACCTGACGGTATTTTCTCGTAAATTAACTTGTCTAACTTTTGCAATTCCAATCGTTTGTTGCTGATTGAGATGGTTTCCATACCGCAACCAATATCTACGCCTACTAAGTTAGGAACCACTTTATCCGTAATAGTCATGGTGGTTCCAATCGTGCAGCCAGCTCCAGCATGCACATCCGGCATAACCCTGATTTTACTTGCTTTTACAAACTCCTGATTACAAAGGGTCTCAATCTGTGAAGCAGCTCCTTCTTCTAGAATATCCGTATACACCTTCGCTATATTAAACTTCCCTTCTATTTGTAACATTTAATACACCTTTCTATTCCTATATTTTTGACGCTCTAGCAAGCGGCACAACGATTCAAAAAGACCATTCTTTGGGTTGAAGTTAGTCTTCGCGTACCATGCTTACTTCTTAAAAGTAAAGAATTCAATCGCTTCAACATGCGTATCTTTATCAATTATCTGATATTTACTATTGTTTAAGCTTAAACTCCTTGCCTTCATAAATTCTCATGGGATTTCCTCTGGTAAGAAGATTGTGCTGCCTCCACATAGATTCTTTATGGTTACTGTTATTATCTTCATTTTTCGTCTCAATAAGGTTTGCCAACCGAGCAAGGGCCAGCTTTTTATTCATATATTGTGATCGTTCCTCACTCGCCGTTACCGTTAACCCCGTGGGAATGTGAACCGCCCTGACAGCTGTTTCCACTTTATTTACATTTTGTCCGCCTGGCCCAGTACGTCTCAAGGCGACAATCTTTACATCGTATTCTGTAAAGTTAAGCCTTTCAGCCGATTGATATACTTCAATATTAATAAACCAATTTTTTCTTCGATGGTTAGGCCTGTATGGGCTTTGACAAATCCAAAGGATTGTACCCTTCGTGTTGCCAGAATCACCTTTGTATTCATCTGGATCGATGGATAAAAGAACCGACTTATAGGTCCCGTTATAGCGTCCGGGTACTGCATCGATGACTCTTGAAGTTTTATTCTCCTTTAAAATTGTTTGCAGAAAATGACCAACTGCCAGTTCACATTCCTCGGGACCTTTCCCTGAGCTAATTTGCATCCACATTTCGTGAACCTCCTTGAACTTTCGGAAAATAGCAATGTAGATTCACTATCTTCTAATGGTAAGAACAAATTGTAAATTTTTAATAACACTTTCGCTGATTAATTGTTTTAGGCTGATTTTCTCATAAAGTTCGATGATTGCCTCCTCTGTGTCTCCGTCCGGTCTGGAGTATAAGCCTGTAGATTTATGCAACCAATTGTTCAATAAATTTCTTGCTTTACTCAAAACCGGCTCTTGCTCTCTTGAGATAGCATAAAGAATAGCTAGAAGAGCCTGCCACCCTCCGTAACTATAAATTATTTGAAGCGCAAAGATTCCCATATCAAGATCTTCGCTTCTTAATTTCTCTTTCATGGCCAATCGAATTTCTGGCATTTTTGTCTTTTTGAGAAGACGTTTTGCTGTCTTTTTTATTTTTGGTACCTCTGAATTTAAAGCATCCAATACAAAACCAACGGAATCCACTTTCGATAGCTGCCACATAGCTTTCAGGGAAGCCAGTCTCATTTTAGACTCTTCATGAGTTTTGAAATCACATACAATATCATAGTCTCTCTGGCCGCCAATTTCCCCTAGCCCGGCAATAGCTCCCGGTAAAGGGTCTTTTAGAATTTGGAGTCTATAGAATTCCGGAATATCTGTGATCATTGAATGCTTTTTTACAATAAATCTGGCGTCCTCTCGCACGGAAGCATTCTCATCTACCAAGAGCATCTCCAACATTCTTCTGAAGTGCAAACTGACAACGTCTTCATGTTCTCGTAGTACTGCCGTTTTAACTTTAGCGGATTTGTCCTGCAGCAATTCTTCAATAATCGCATAGCGGTCTTGGGGTTCAAGAGTTTTTATTGCTTCAACAAGCCACATCCTGACTTCAAATGATTTGTCATGAAGTGCGGAGGTTATGATGGTTTCATCATTGACAATCTTCCCCTTCAATAATTGATAGCAGAACAGCCGGGTCTTAACCTGAGGATGTTTTAGCTTACTCTTGACCATATCTTGAACTGAATCATTTTTGAGAAAATCTTCAATTTGTGTTTTTATACTGTTAAGGTCAACACGAACTGCATCTTGTAATTTATTAATCAAACCAAAGTGATTGATAAAACAATCGATATTGTCAGGAATTAACATGTTTTTAAGAATATGTTCTGCTAGATTTCTGACAGATACAACCCAATCATTGAGCCTTAAAAGAATATACGGAAGAGCACTTGGGCTGTTTGCATCAGAAATCAATTTCAAAGCCTTCTCCCGAACATAGCCATTACTATTGAGTGATGCAATACCTAATAGATGAATAGAGATATCGGTCTCAAATTCTAAAAGCCTAACTAGGCGTTTCTCATCTATCTTAGTGTATTTAACTTGATCGTAGACTCGGCTCCACTCCTTGTCCCCAATCTCACTCATGATTCCTGCGGCTGTTCGGGCAGCAGTTAAAGCAAGCTTCGAATTATTTATGAAAATAAGTGGAAAGACATATTCAATATCACTCGGATCAACATCTTGAGTTAACCAAAGCAAGGCATCGATTTTGTCTTTAACTTTTGGAAATCCAAACATTTGAACTGGTTTGACTAGAGTCTGATGTGCAGAATACTTATCCTGATATTTCATTGTTAAATCACCTTCTTTTTCGATTCATCTGCAGAAGGAAGAAAATCTCTCCTACTAGCCATTGGTTCATCAGAGAGATTTTAAGAAACCCTCATGTTAATTAACTGATTTAGCCGAGAGCAAATTATTCAGCTGTTCAAGCAGGCTGCCTCCACCGGTAAGCGAAATATTTCCGATCTTATCACAGATTTTTTCTAAAAACTCCAGTTCCTTTAACCGATAAAGGGTTTGGTTTTCTTCCATCAGCTTTGCTGTATTTAAGAGACTTCTGGTCGAAGCGACTTCCTCTCTACGGGTAATAACATTGGCTTGCGCTTTCTTTTCCGCAACCAACACGGTATTAAGGATTTCTTTAATATCGCCGGGCAAAATAATATCTTTTACACCAACAAACATGAATTTAACGCCATAATTGGAGCTTTTTTCTTGGAATTTTTCAAGGACATAGTTCCCAACTTCATGTTTCTTTAAAAGAAGATCGTCTAACTTTAACGATCCAATATATTCTCTTAAAATGAGCTGTAAAAAGATGTAAAGCTGTTCCTCAAAGGACTTTACTTCCATGACTTTTAGTGGATCGATAATTTTATACTGACATATAAAATTCAGTCTTAAGGAGATCTTGTCTTCTGTCATAATCTCTTGGCCTGTCATATCCATCTGCTGCTGCCTTAGATCTATATTTTTCACAGCAATATGTACTGGACTCTTCCAAAAGAAATATCTACCTGGTTCCAATATCTTATGAATTATGTTGTCATAATAGAGAATCCCTTTTTCGTAGCTTGCAACTTCACAATAACTCAAAAAACCGGCCAGCATCGGGTTACTATATACTGAAGGATCTATTTCCGATTGGACTTCGGGATTGCGTATATCTATGATAATAAACTCATGAATTTTCATGATGTTCCAGAATGCATACTTTCCCGGCTTTAGCACCTCAACAAGCTTATTATCTTCAAAATGGATCGCAATCTCATAGTCTTGGACATCGATAACTTTGAGTTCCTGCAAAAGTTCATGATCTCCAAGAAATAGGTTGATGTTTTTACCATTTGTGTCAAAACTTTTGTTAACATCGGATGTCACAACTTGATATTTAATCAATGGATTAAAGTAATGTTTTCCAGGTTTTAAGCATTTCGTATAGTTACCGTCTTTGAATAATAAACCTCTTTCATCATTCTTAATGCTTACCTTCATTTTAATCCATCCTTTTCTTAACAATTTTGTGAATCTTTTTCGAGAATCCTTTCGGAACTTTAGCGGAGTACTGCTTAAGAACAGAGCTTACCTATCATTATCATGATCAATTGTTTCTGCCACAGACATAGCCTTGGCAGGAACTGCTTCAGACGAGTTTAGGTTTGCTTTATTCGGTATCCGCGCACTTCATGGCTATAATCCCGGCGTCTTTGCAGTGATACTGCCTAAACATAGGATTCTCTCCAAAGATTCAAACTTCGTGTGACCATAGAAGGCTAACCATAGCTTCAGATCCTTAAATCTGATGGGGATTCGAACCCCATATTGCCGAAGGCTCTACCGCTGAGCTAATTACCTTACAGTAATGGAGGAATCGAACCTCCGTTCTTCGGTTATTGAGTTCCACATTCCGATACCGGCATACCTAAATCTTAACAAGATCTGGCACCGCAAGATCATACAGAAATCTATGTAAAGGAATTAGGAACATTTTTAGTATACCGGGATGATTTACCGGTCAAAAGACAAAAAGTTTGCAACATTTATCTTGTTGCAAACTCTAAGGATTTTCTTACTCGGTTTATTATTTCATCTGCAATTCTTTGAGGGGATATTACTTTGACATAAGGGCCTAAAGAAATAATATTCCGTATTAAATTTTCTTCTTCAAATATGTAGTAATGAAGTCGTAACTCATATTTATTATTTCCTAAATGTTTTGCTGACCTCTCCATACCAGAAAAACACATAAAGCTTCTTTCCATGGCTGCCTTTTTATCCGTAACTTCTAAAACAATGGGCTCTTGAGAGTATTTTTCTAAAAGTTGTGCTCTCGCGGTTTCTCTATCTATTGGTACCTTCTCGTTCACGATTCTAAGGTTTGACAGCGTAAAAAGGTTGGCCATAATCGGCCGGTTATCATCAATCGAAAACATGGATATTCGAAATCTACCGTCTCTCATTGAATATTCAAGACTAACCGGCAAGGCCAGTTTATTCTTATGAAGATTTCCTTTCCTATCCTTGTTATCATAACGAATAGGTTTTTCTTGAATTAACGCTTCTAATAGCAATCTAAAATTGTATTGGTAAATATCTGGTTCTGTAATCTCTGGCAGCTGAATGATATTTGTCTTTTCCAGATATTCATTGATAATCGGAGTATCGAAGTCACCAAGAATGGCTTGAAGTTGCGACAAAGTATTTTCGCTTAAAATCATTTCTATTCCTGGTTGGCAAAGAAGCGCTTTCAGCCATGCTTTTTCTATATTTGTAAAACGAACGGGTAGTGGTATTTTTCCGGTATCTCTAATGCTTGGAAAAAACAGATCGTTCTCTTGTTTTAATAGATTGAAGCTGTCGTCTTTGTCTCCGTTATTCAAGACGAGATCAGCAAAAGTAAGCTGATTCTTCCCGATAACTTTTTGTTCAAATTCTCCATCATCAATGATTCTTAGAATTTCATCTTTGGTTTTCCCAGTGACACTTTCATTAATAATTCTAAATACTAGATGAAAATATCTGTTTTTTACTTCATCAAATAATTCCATAGGACAAAAGAATCTCCTTCCAGTCTGCTTCGAGCTTTTCTGCAAGCGCAGTACTTTCCAAGACCCGAATATTACCTGTATAGCTTCTAAGCCACGGAATCAATTCACCACTATCACTAACCTTCAGCGAATAGTGATAGCACCCTTCCTTTACTTTCTCCATTTTCCCACCAGGTGCTTCGTTTTTAATCTTTTCAATCAAATATCTTTCAGTGGATTCATCAACTAATAGTTCTAATTTAATGTTTTCTGGTTCTTTTCCATCTGATAAAGCTACACTGGACCAGGTATATTTCATACGCTCCGTGTAACTTTTTTGATAATCTATCCTTCGGAAAGATTCCTTTTGTATTTCAACAGTCTCTATCCTATCTAGTCTCGAGATAATACACTTACCATAATTATTGAAAGATATTAGATAAAATCTGCCATGACGTACATCATATCGTATTTTATAAGGAGTTAAGACTTTATAGGAGTTCTTATCTGGTTTTTTTGCTGTATGATAGTAAATTTTAATTTTTCTTTCTTGATTGATTGCCTTTAGAATGTCCCATAAAATCTGTTCCTCAATTACGGGATGAAAGTGAACATACTTATAATTAAACAAGTTAAAAGTAACGCTACGTTTTCTTTCATATATCAAATAATCCTGAAGCGTTTGTTCACAGAAATAACCGATAGTTGTAGGAAAAATAATATTTTTATAAAGATCAATGGCCCTAAGTAATTCAAGTAACTGGTCATAGCTAAGTTGTTCTAATATATCAGGAGCAATAGAGAATTGTTTTGACCTTTTCTCTGTATCACAAGAAAGTATACCGATTTTTTTAGATAATTCATTAAGTTTTCTTTCGATTGTCTTTACGCTAATTTTTTCGAAGTTTATATAGTCATTCTCAATAAGTTCATCTACAACAGCATTTACTGAACAAGGAGTGTCTTTTGACTGAAGGTACATAAGAATAAAAAAATACAAGTATAGGTCTGTCCTTGTAAAACTTTTTGTCATGAAGGTATTAACAAGGAAATTATCTGTATGTCTTAAGAAGTCATAGGTAAGGCTTATAAGTTTATAGCGCCCATCCTTATCTACTTTGACATATCTCTTTTCGACATACTGCTGAATACGGCGAATTTCATAACTTACTTTCCTGGAGCTGACATTCCTTTTATTTTCGAAATCATCAATCGAAAAGCATCCGTATAAAAAACAATCTCTGAGAATATCTCTTATGATATTATAATGTTTAATAAAATCGCTAAACATAATGCTCCTTTTAAGATTTTATTATTACTCTTAAATTATCTACTTCCCTTTTGTTCTATTATTTGTTCCTTATCTCTGGCAATTCAATACGCAGCTCAAATCAATGGATTCTAATCCAAAATTCCCAGACGAACACGTCTTACATTAATAATAAGGCCTGATTTAGGCGGGCAAATTTAATTTGAGCCACTGAATGGATACCATTTTAAGTCGTCACTGCTAATTGTTGTAGTGTTCTTAGGATATCTATATTCAAATAATACATTGCCCTCTTTTGAAAGTGCCACGGGGTTAAAAGTATTAAAATCTACTGGTTTGTCCCAGGAGAAAATAACTGGGCTATTAACTGTAATTTCTTTCTTAATCCTTTCTGTTGTGGGGCCAACTTCAATGTATGATATAGTTGGATCTGAGGTTTCTACGGCAAACACAGTAGCCGGATCTTTACCAGTGTAACTCATCCACCCAACTGTCTTAATATTGTCTGAATTTTGGGGAAAATGTACAGTTACGGGGGCACGCCACAAGAATCCTTCCTTTATTGCAAGGACAGTACGTGGCCCCTTAGATGTTCTAAACAGGTAAACTTTCCCCCATTGGAAATTAACCTCTCCGAAATCAGTTACAGATTTTTCTGCGTTAAAATGAGCTTTTGCAGCTCCCAGTGATGAAAACCTATACCCACTAGAATATAGAAACCAAATACCTAAGGTAATAGCGATAACAAAAACAATCCCAGCCACTTTGTTAAGTGTCAACCTCACATACTCTCCCCCTCCGGCTATTTCCGATAATGATAAACACCGACATGTGTCGTATATCTGTATCCGACACATGTCGGTAATACTCCCTGTAGATGTATAAACTATTAATTTTTATATTTTCAAATGAATTCGTCCATAATCCTCTTAATCCAATAGCTGCAAGCTTTTGACTATACTTAATGTAGAAGGCCTTAATTAGCACCTGAACAACCTTAATCATTACATATCTTCTTTGCAAAGTAAGGGGAATATTGACAAAAATCTGCAGATAAGTTTTACGTATAAGTTTCACCTATCCCCCCTCTGTTCGCCAGAAACTAATTATTCCACCCGTTGATTTCATCAATGGATGCTCTAATTGAGGTTATCATCTCATCAATCTCTCGCCTTAATTCTGTTGAAAATTGCATTTTACCTTTGTCCTCATTAAGTTCAATGGTTACTATGTCAATGAGATGATTTGCTGCAATTAGCCTAATTTATGTAATTTCCTTACTGACTTTTTTAGCCCAGCCATGCTTGGTGACTGGATTGAAATAGATGTAAAATGCTGTAAATGACTGGTTTTCGTCAGATGAATCTGTTCTCTTTTTAAAAGCTACATGTATGTTTTCCTGGTCAAAGGATTTAGCATGGAAATACCAGCCAAAGGTTTCGACGTTGGCCCAATTGTACTCAGGATAATCCCTTAAAATGGTCGCCATTATTTCATCAGTTAAAGTTCTTGTAAAGGAGTTTCCGGTAATCTGGGTAGTATCCGCGTATTCCCATGCATCTTTTGGCGGAATGATAATAATATACGGTCCATAATAAAGGCGATTCACATCATTGAGTCTTACCTCAGGGTTGAGTTCCCAAGAAATAATTACTTGTTTGGTTTTTTGACTTAGAACGGTATGCTTATCATCCGGTTGATTATATTTATCATCTGAATAATTCAAAGCAAAATACCTGCGATATTCATATACAGATGAAAATGGAGTGATTTGGATGATAACCTCTACATCATCAGACATAAGTTCTGTTTTCTGCGGAGCACAGCCGAAGACTAAGGAAATAGGTATGAAAAAAAGTGCAAGAAATAATAACTTTCTCATAACTGGTAGCCTCCAATAAGGTTTGAGATTATAATAAGTCATTTCTGCTTGGCCTCCTTCCAAAGCGGGACCGACTAGCAATCGTTTTCGGCATATTCCCACTGCTACAGATTTACCTTATGTATTCAAGTCTTTTAGGGTAAATTCCTTTATGTGTCTATGTGTCCGTAATTCACGCCAGAATCCGGCCTGTTTCCTTAGTCAATATCCCATTCCCGCCTGATTCTGAGAAGATTCTCCGTCCGTTAAGGTGACAACCTGCACAGCATGTCCCAGGACCCGACAACTCGTCGTTTCCTGGGACATGTTTAATTTCCGTTTTTTTAATCCTCTTTAACCTCCGGAAAAAAATCCATCATAAGATAAAGAGACAGGCCGTTATCCGGTCTGCCAATAAAACAGAGGAGTCGGACCATTATTACCGAACTTCTGAATTCAGGACTATTCCGAATCGCGGTTTTCATCTTTAATAGCCAGGACTTTAAGCCCTGGTCCCGGCTCTTCGTTCATGAAATGAGCTTCTCCTTCCTGCTGTGCTTTTAAAAGGATATCCAGGGCATCGGCAACTTTAGCCGCCAGTTGAAAATACATGGTTTTATAATCCATCCCAGTCTATACCCCCTATTCAAGCAGCGGCAAGGCTCCGGGTCATGTCCCGGTCCTGCCGTCTGCTCTTATAGGGGAAATTAAAAAGCGCATGGAGGTTTTTTTCACCCTACACATGCGCAATGCTTCGTTATTTGTTGAATCCTAAACACCAACCCTATCAACCGGAAGCAAACCGGTAGTTAAATGTACACAGAAAAACGGTCCGCCTAGCGGGTACGCGAACAGTTCCTTTCTGCTGCCTGGGTTGGTAATAGGCTGAATCTCCTGCTGCGTGAAGCCGCACAGTCTGCTCATTGCCGACGTCCCATTACACTCGCTTCACCCTGCCGGCACCTTGCTTGTGCATAAACGGGCAGCGTTGTATAATAAAAATGTCGTCGTGGACAGTCTGTTACGTGTAGGTGCTTGCTCACCTGCGCGTGCCTGGAAGTGGGCCAACACTTTCAGGTCACGGCGACTTTTTAATTTCCACCTATTCCTAATTATAGCTTTTTTGAGATGAATTGCAAGGTGTGGGTGAATATTGCTTCTTAAATAGATATACATCTTGCCAAACAAATGGAAAAACCCTATACGGTGATTTATGATCCTGAACTTAAAGGCGAAACCGGGCTAGTCGTGGTGAGTGATGAAGCGGTTGACGTGGAGAACATTGATGTCCTGGATAACAGCTCTGGCATTGTATCGAGTGATAATTTGAATCAACTATGATATACTATAATAAAAGAGGAGCCATGTTGACGCATGACTCCAATGTAACAACCGCTCAAAGAGCGGACGGCTTCAAAAGAACGGAATAGACCGAACCTTTGAGAGAGGCGGTCTATTTCCGTTTATGGAATGAAAGTATTAACACAATCAATGTTGCAAATGAAATCATCAGCATCAAAGTCTGGTATACTTCTTCCATGGCATCACCTCCCTTTGGAGGAATGCCGACCGCCCTGCAAGCCTTTTCTGTTACAGGTAAATTATAACATACAAGCACTCAAATTGAACTGCTTTTTATCATATCTATAAGGAGTTCGCCTAGCCCGCTGACTGAATTGTCCGGAGGTTCAGTCCCACATCCCCTATAGATGTCTTGACCTTAGCCCCGTAAAGGGAACACCCTTCACTGACAGGGAAAGTCTGGCCTTCGCTGACCTTAGGAGGACGAATATCGCAGATCAATTGGGCTTGGGACAGACTCGACAAAGCATTGCCGCTAATAATATTAGCGATCTCGCCTAAAGCCGATTTAACAAACTCATCGATTTCCTTGAACTCCATACCGCTCATTATTTTCACCATTTCCAGGGTCATATCTTTGGGAAAGCTATACATTATCTCACCATTGAGATCCCCTGTAATTTGTATGACAATATCGATATTTTCTATGTATTCCTTCTTATCATTGTTTTCCGGGGACTGAACAGTATCAGTGATTACGTCTAGATCCAAGAGCAGTTTAAAGGTCTGATTGGCTGCATCCGAAAAGGAGGTTAAAAGTTCGCTATTCATTAATTAGCCCCCTTACTTCGGGCATACTCAGCAATTTTCTGATCATCTGCCAGCACATGATTGATCAGCCAGGCTATAAGCTTCCCTCCGAATTGCTGCATGAGTTCTTCCTTAAAGCCCTCTTTTTCGTACTCATCAGAAACCGCCACCACATAGGCAACCATTTTCTGATGAATCTTCTGATGCTCCTGATAATGAGGGTAGGCGATTGCCGCCTGATAGGCTTCTTCATCGGCAAAATGGGTCACTACATAACCTTTCATAAATTCTAGCGTTTCACTGACTTTTTCAAGCTTTTGCTCCCAGGGCTTATCGGAACGCAGAGTTTCTACAAACGCGGTAACCCGGGAAAACAACTCTTCATGCTGCTGATCGATCCGGGGAACTCCCACCATATACTTTTCTTTCCAAAGCATACCCTTTCTCCTTTCGTCTTCTGCAACTGTTCTTATTTTCTTTAAGTATATCACGAGAAAAAGAATTAACAAAGAATGATTAAAAAGAGAGAGTGATTTTTCTCCATTAGAGAGAGCTGCGGCCTCAAAAGAACGGAATAGACCGAATCTTTGAGAGAGAGGGTCTATTCCGTTCTTTTCATGGCCTGCACCCGGAACCAATGGGCGAAATTGTTGTTGTAGCCGCAGGATTTATTTCCCCTTGGACTGGTTCGAATTAATCGCTAAATTGGTCTGAATGGCCGGTGGCCATTCTTTCGCCATCTTCCCCATGTTTACCAGAATCGTGCTCACATTTTCCCTGTATTTTTCCTTCACTTCCCGATCCGTTCTGTCTAAGGCGGTGAGTACTTTCAGGAGCTCATTGTAGGCATTGAGCATGTTATCCCGGTGAATGGAAAACTTTGCTTCAAGGGTTTTGACGGAAGATGTTGTTTCCGTGTCTTTGAGCTTCTTTTCCAGTTCGGTAATTTTACTGGTGGAGGGGAGCTCTTCTTTGACTGTCTCCAACTCTTTGGCCTTTAACGTGACTTTTTCCTGCTCGGCGGTATATTTTGATTTGTAGTCGTTCACCTGTTGCTCCAGGCTTTGAGCCTGAGTGGTTAATTGGGCGAGCTCGCTGCTTTTCAGATCCAAGTCTTTTTGCAGGTCTTTTTTCTCCTGAATGGCCTGGTCTCGGTCCTTGACTGCCTGCTGCAATTCCAAGTTGGTCATGCTCTCCACATCATGCTTGGCGATAAACTCCTCCCTCTCCTCTTCCGGGATCCCCAAGAGGATCAGCGCCTGGGTGTAAGTCAGATTCGTCACCAGTGACGAATCTGACAAGCTGTCACTGGCGGGAGAGGTGAGCAGTTTCGTCCCGTACTCTTCCCAGAGCTGCATTAGCCTATCGGCCGTCCGCTGAGAGTAATTAACCGATTCCTTTAACCACTTGCCCCATTCTCCATAAGGAACCAAGTCCTTAGCCTCCTGCAAGCGCCGGCCGATTTCAACGGCACTGGTAAGAATGATTTTCCCAGCCTGGTGTCTAATCGTGTTAATTTCTGCCGCGATCACAAGCGGCGTACGCTCTTTGAGCAAATCACTCATGATATTGTCTGCCCTTTCCATTACTTTATAACAGAATATGGGGCTAGGCCTACACTTGTGACAAACCTCATTTGCCTGGCAATTGAAGTTAATGACCATAAAATAGGGGCCGGCCCAATAAGCGTTCACTTTTACGTTTATCGGGCTGGCCCTTTAGTTAAATATGATAAGGGGATATCCTTTAAAGGCAAAAAATTTGGAGAGAGTCTACTTTTACTTGCTTATTCATGGCATAATGCTAGGATATACAATTTGCCCAAAGGCTTTTTGACTGGAAACCTTTAGGCAACGCTACTGAATTCCCATATATATAATTAATTTTTGCTTCTTTGGGCAGAATTAATAAAAACTCAAGGAGGTAATTTTAAATGAAGATTATTAAAAATGAGCTTAAAGAAATTAGGGAAAAACTCATTTGTGAGCATTTGTTAAACCTTAATGAGAATAACGATACATTTGCGATTGAATTGGATAATCTTGATGTAAGGATTCATTCAACGTCTGAAAATGACGACGCAATTATTTACTTGAAAAAGAAGTTTTTTCACAGAAGTACGTGTGAACCTGTAGGGCCTTATAGTTCTCTGATTATTTTTTACGACCTTAATGAAAGTATCAACTAATATTCAATGCGGATGATACATTTACTATCAAGACATTGGATTAATAGTTATATTAATCGTGTCTTTACAGATTTATCCACAGTAAACCTTTTGTATGCAATGATTATCAGTCTTAATTTTTTACAGTTTCATTATAATCCTAACTTCCCATTATCTCGTCTCTCTTTTAATCAATTACAGATTAACATGATTCTAAAATTCTACATATAGAGTTCCAAATCATAAACCTGTATATCATTCAAAGATTATTCCCTACCGTCCGGCTTTCATCTTCGGTATAAAGAATAAGAATTGGCCCTTGCATACCTCCCTGCCCGTAATAACCATTCTTCACCGTAATCGAATTATAAGATAGGATAGTTCGCGTTTCACCAGAATGCAGAATAAAATTCCCAGGCTCCTCTGAATTTTCTACTTCTGTCAAAATTAAATCCTGAGGAAACAATTCCTTAGGGAAAAAGTTATCTGATGGTATCTTAATACCAAATTTTATAGTATCCTTTCCATAATTGGTTAGGACAACTGCACCAAGTACCTCGATTTTCTTCTTATCATTTGAACCTCTAATATTAAAATTACTGTTTCTTGAGTCATATTCAACTGAATCTAGACCTCTATGAATTCCATAATAATAAGGCTTGACAAAGGATACAACTGACGGAGTAAGTATGAATAATAAAAGTAACAATATCAAAAGTTGTCGAATAGTCATTATTCTTCTTGCCTCAAGACATCCGATAATAAATAACGCAAAGTAAATTACTACAGGGTAGTGAAACCCAGTTTGACCATTCGACCATGGAGATATTCCTAACCCCAACAATATTTTGTCACCGATTGAAAATCCGGTTTCTGTGGTGTGTCCTAAGAAAATAGTGAAGAAAATTAATATTACCGAAATTATTGCATGCTTTGAAACTTTCAATTTTATATTACCACCTATCCTTTCAAATTTAATCTATAATAATGATACCTTCTAAGTGTCGGCAACACGGTGTTAAGTAAAGTGGCAACTTCAAATCTCACCTAGTCGTTTATTAATAAGTCCCTTGTACAGAGCGCTTATTGGAATAAAACTGTAAAACCTAACCACACGATAACCCCAACATATGGTAATGTAAAAATCCACGCTAATTTACTTTTTTCATATTTAATCGCAAGTGCCGATCCAATAAAGAATATGGGAAGTGCATACATTATATATCTAAATCTTGGAGTTGAACCCAAATACCAGGATATAGGTATAGCAAAAATCCCACCTAAAATGATTAACCAAATTCTCTTGGAATATATTCCGATACATACAAGAACGATAGCTGTAATAATTCCGGGCCATCCAATAAGCGCTCTTAGTAATCCATATAGCATTTCCATAGACTTCGCTCCTCTTGTCGATTAACTGAACTGAATATATTTTGCTTAGAACTTGAAATTGGTTCCAAGCATGCGTTGTTTTGTGATCCAACATTGCATGGCTTTTTTCATATTGTAAAAGGGCTTTTTTATTTAAATTTCTTTCAACTAGAATTCTATCACTTTCCTAAATATTCCTGCCGGCTATTGTTATTATCAGAAAATAATAGCCAGAACTACAAAAACGTATTAGGCACTGTAATCAAAATTTAGTTCATAATGTAATAAAGAAAATAAATTTTCCGAATTATAACAATAAGCTCTCATAACTGTAATGTTATGAGAGCTTATTGTTAGGGGTAGAGCCAACATAATGACGTAAAACCCACTCTAAGACAATATGTGGTAATAATAAGCTGATTTTTCCAACGCTAAGAACCGTGAGTACTTGTATTCACTATCTGTTCAACCTTGACTATTGGTTCAACGTATTTCCATAAATTCGAATAGCTTCCCATCTATACTGATTATTTCATCAATGGGAATCGCTGTGCCATCGGTCATAACGACAACCCGTTCATATTCGTCTATCTTTTTAGCCGTACTGATAGCAGTAACATAGTCGCCGCCATTCTTCTTCGCATCCGGCTGAAAGTAGGTAATTGCGATTTCAGGATACTCTTTAATCCGATCTGCTATGATTTGCATCCTCTCACTTAAAGCGTCTTTCATATATTCGTCCAATTTTACTCTCTCGCCAGTCAGTCTTGCTGTTTCTTTGATGGCGGCATCATAGCCGGTCAGTGCGGCGAAAGGGGAAAACTGAGCTGCCCGGTCAATAGCAGTCATATGAGGGCGTGTCGTAGAGACATGGTGAGGTAGATTAATAATGTCGTCATATGTTTTCGTCATGCCTTGTGCCCTCCAATCTGCCTGTTCCGGTCTACAGTGGTAGCGCCTTCCTCCAGATTCATACCCTTTAGAATGGCGTTCTTGCCGTATTTCTTTTTTATTTCAAGCATTGCTTGCTGCATCTTTTTTTCTCGTGCAAGCTCAGCTTCTTCATCTTCTTTTTTTGCCTGCGCAGCCGCGTAATCCGTAAAGAGATCAAGTTGTTCAAAGTTGCCCGTCTTTTGAATAGTTGCCTCATCAACGACATGATTCGCTGTGATGTTGACTCTTCTGATCAGAAGATTTTTGTCAACGATGCGTTCAAACAGATCTGTGACAGCATCCAGGATTAGCTTTGCCGAGGAGGTCTGTCTGCCAAGATTTACTGAACCATGCGCGGATTTCGGAAGGTTACGTCCGTAATGGTCAGTGGTGATTGCCCCGTGATATGATTTATTAATCTCTGGATTTGTTAGATTATCGATATCATATCCGACCGTTAAAACAAGCTGGTCGCTCACAAGTCTTTTATCTACCAGATCAAGTACCAGCAGATCAGTCATTTCCCGCACGATCAGCTTCGCTTTGTCAAAAGTATAGGGATAGTGCAGTACCTGTCCCGATCCAATACTGTTTGTGCTTGGCTTATACGCTTTAATATCGGCAATTGTGCATGGCTCCCACCCCCAGGCATGGTCGATCAGCAGCTCAGCGTTAATGCCGAATAGCTTATACAGTAAATCCTCGTTGTGGTAATCGGTAGGTTTACCGAGAGAGCATCTTGCAATATCCCCCATTGTAAAGAGACCTTTTTCCTCCAGCTTCTTGGCATATCCTTTTCCAACGCGCCAAAAGTCGGTTAGAGGCCGATGTGACCATAGAGAGCGACGGTAGCTCATTTCGTCCAGCTCGGCAATCCGCATACCGTTGTTATCAGCCGGTATGTGCTTTGCCTGAATATCCATAGCGATCTTGCTGAGGTACAGGTTTGTGCCAATTCCCGCCGTTGCTGTAATGCCAGTTGTTTTGAGTACATCTAGCATTATTTTCGCGGCAAGCTCACGGGCTGAAAGATTGTAGGTGTTCAGATAATCGGTAACGTCAAGGAATACCTCGTCAATGGAGTAGACATGAATATCTTCGGGCGCAATGTACTTCAAATAGATATTGTAAATCAGCGTGCTGTACTCTATATAATACGCCATCCTCGGTGGAGCAACAATGTAGTCCAACGAGAGACCCGGTGAGAATTTCAATTCAGTATCGTTGCAGGAAACGCCGGAAAAAGCTCGTCCTGGAGCTTTGCCCAGCCGTGCTGCATTTGCTTCCTTGACCTTCTGTACAACTTCAAACAGCCTCGCCCTACCGGGAATGCCGTATCCTTTGAGGGAGGGAGAGACGGCGAGGCAGATGGTTTTTTTGGTGCGGCTTGCATCAGCGACAACAAGGTTGGTGGTCAGCGGATCAAGCCCTCGTTCCACACATTCGACCGAAGCGTAGAAGGATTT
>JGI2924J29684_1077574_pt1 | contig 19039 bp, 14 predicted proteins | sample BenlonsequencITS_FD_29684 | JGI IMG/M metagenome (IMG submission 29684)
CCTTAGTCGGTTTCCTCTCCGACCTACTCGCTCGCTACACTCGCTCCTCGAGGTCGGAGGCTCCACCTCGAATTATGCTGAACGGCGGCCGGTGAAGTACGCCCGGCAACGGCAGGTCCGGAGCGTATTTCGTCGACGGTCGAAACGGAGACGAGATGTACCAGGATCTGCTTCTCGCGACCGACGGGAGTGACGGGGCTCGTCGAGCGACCAGGCACGCGGTCGCACTCGCAAACGGACTCGAGGCAACCCTGCACGTGATGTCGGTTTCCGAAGAGGGGCCACACAGTACCGAGCGGCGAGACGAGATGCGGACCGACCACGAGGGTGAGGCGGCAGATGCCGTCGAAGAAGCCAAAGCGACTGCGGCGGAGGCGGATCTCGAGGTGACGACGACGATCCGTCGCGGCGTCCCACAGGAGGAAATCGTCGCTGTCGCTGAAGCGGAGCGAATGGACGCGATCGTCGTCGGAACGGCCGGCCAGTCCGGCCTCGACAAACTGCTGCTTGGCAGCGTCGCGGAGGAAGTCGTCCGGAACTCACCGGTTCCCGTCGTCACGGTACGTGAACGCAGGTAGTCTCGTACGTCGATCGTACCCGTGCTAGGCGAGTGATACTTACCAGGCTCGGCCGGCTACCCCCGGCTACAGTGGCAGGATGTCCGAGTGTCCGGCTCGATGTGTGCTGGCAGGAACGCGGTAACTGCGGAGGCGGTCCGCGATGAGCGACGGGATCGCCACGACCGTCGGCGACGCTCGGCGCGTGCTCGTCGTCGGCGACTCCCCGCGAATGGAGTCGACGGCCGACGCGCTCGCGTCCGGTCTCGATCCCGTCTCCGTACTCCGGACCCGTACCGTCGCGGAGGCCGACCGTCGACTGGCCGGCGAGGAGATTCACTGTGTGCTCTGTGAGTTCCGACCCGACGAGCGATCGCCGCTCGAAGTACTCGTCGAAAGCGGTACCGACATCCCGGTTATCGCCGTTACCGACGACGAAACGGCGGCTCGAGCGCTCGAAGTCGGTGCTACCGACGTTCTCACAACCGGGACGAGCGCGGCCGTTCTTGCGGCGCGCGTCGGGAACGCAGTTGACTGCTACCGACTCGCCGACCGGACGGACGACCGACACCGTGCACTCGTCGAGAGCGTCGACGTCCCGGTCTGGCTCCTCGAGTCCGACGGGACGGTCGCGTACGCGAACCCGGCCGTCGAGTCGCGACTGGGGTACACGTCCGGCGAACTCGAGAAGATGCCCCTCGAACGGCTCGTCCACCCGGACGACCGGTCGACCCTTCGCGAGGTACTGGCCACGGTCGGGGCGCGGTCGTTCGGTGCGACCGAGGAGACGACGATCCGGATCGGTGACGCCGACGGCAGATGGCGGGTCGTCGAGTTGCGCTGTGTCAATCGACTCGCAGAGCCGTCGCTCGAGGGAGTCGTCGTGACGGCGTTCGCTCCAGCGGCGGCGACGGACCAGCAGGGAGGGCTCGATCGACTCGAGTGGCCGCTGTTTGCAGTGGGGACAGATTGGGAACTCCAGTGGTCGAACAGGGCGGCCGACCGGTTGTTCGTGGACGCGTCCGAACCGGGGGCCGTCGTCTGGGGGCTGCTTCCGGAACCGGTCCGCGAGACGTTTCGCGAACACCTGCGAGAAGCCAGGGCTTCGGGTGCTGCCGTCCGGTTCGAGACGTCCGAGGTCGACACGGACGGACCCGCCGTTCCGCTCGTGGTGACCGCCCATCCCGACGGGGACGGCATCACGGTGATCGGACGGGAACGCGACGCGGACCGTCGCGCACCCGGGCAGGCACGACGTGACCTGCTCGAGGCGACTGTCGACGCACTCGAGGACGGGGTCGCCGTCGTCGACGAGGGGACGATCGACTTCGTCGACGCCTCGCTCACGCGGATGGCCGGCACGAACGCACTCGTCGGCAGCGATGTCGACGACTTGTTCGACGACGACCTCGCGGCGACGATCCGCGAGCGAGCGAGGTCGTCGGTCGTCCGGTGGCTGGAGCCCGTCCAGGGGACGCTGAGCGGTGCCGACGAGGCAATCGATGTCGATGTCTACGTGAGTCCGTTGCGAAACGACGAGCGGACGCTCTGTCTCGTCAGGGATCGACGGCGTTCGGCCGCCGGTGCGTTGTCGACAGTTCGACGAACAGCCGCCACGCTCCGGAGTGCCGATGCGGCCTCGACCGTCCGTCGGGCCGTCACCGACGCGGTTCAGGAGAGAACCGACGCCGATCTCGCTGTCTGGTACCTCTTCGACGACGACCTGCTGTGTCCGGCGGCGGTCGCGACTCCCGAGGATCACCCGGGCCTCGAGCCGCCGCCGGTCGAGCGCGACGACCGACGGCTACCACTCGAGGACGGGATTGGCGTCGCCGACGGGTCTGCGATCGAGCCGTTTCTCACGCGGGCGGGGATCACCGCCGAACGGGTTCTCACCGTTTCGGTCGGCGAGGAGGGGTTCGTGTTGGCGACGAGTACGGACCCGATGGCGTTCCAGTCGCTCGAGCGCGACCGCGACCGCGAGGCGCTGGCAGCGATCGGCGACGCAACGTCGGTGAGTCTCGATCGGTTCGCGGGCCGGAAACGCGTCCGGCACTGTCGACGGGAGCGAGCGCGACTCGAGAACGAGCTAGCGACGGCCGAAACCGCGCGTGTAATCGAACGACGGCTGCTCGAGGCAGAGAGCCGAGAGGGCGTCGAACGGGAACTGTGCGAGGGGATCGTCTCTCTGGGAGACGACATCGAGCTCGCCTGGATCGGCCGGACCGATCCGGGACGCGGGACGGTCGTCCCGAAGACGTGGGCCGGCCAGGACAGCGACGTCGTCGAGGGGCTGTCGATCACCGTCGATCCGGACGTCGAGGAGCCGACCGGGAGAACGGCAGCACGCCGGACATCGACACGGGTCGACGACCTGAAGCGAGCAGTAGCCGACGACATGATAGCTGGCCAACAACTCCTCGAAACGGGCGTTCGATCGGTTCTGAGCGTCCCTCTCGAACGCGACGGAGGCCGGTTCCAGTACGGCGTCCTCACTGCGTACGCGGACCGGCCGTCTGCCTTCGACGAGGGCCGCCAGGACATCTGTGAGCATCTCGCGACGGTCGCCACCCACGTGATCGACGCGCTCGAGCGCAAGCGGGCGCTGCTTTCGGACAGCGTCGTCGAACTCGAGGTCGTCCTCCGGGACGAGTCCGAACCGCTCGCGGCGTTCGCTCGTGAGCTAGGCACGCAGATCGAGGTCAGGGCGGCCGTCCCGCGGTCGTCTGATGGATCGACGCTGTACTGTACACTCGCCGGTGGGACGGACGATCCGCGTCCGCTTGTCGACTCGGTCACGGGACTCGAGTCGATCCAAGCGACCGGCGATGTCGATGGCTCACCAGTCGAACTCGAGTTCTCGGAAGCGACTGTCGCGGAGACGGTCGCGGCCCACGGCGGCGTCGTCCGGTCGGTGAGGCCGGTCGACGACAGGGTGCGGCTCGTGATCGACCTCTCGAGTATCGTCGACGTGCGTCCGTTCCTCGAGGCACTCGAACGTGCCCACGCCGAGATCGACCTCGTCGCACGTCGGGAACGCGACCGGACGCCGCGGTTTGCACAGCCGTTCGACGCCGAACTCCGCAAGCGACTCTCGGAGCGACAGCTCCGGACGCTCGAGAGCGCCTACTACGGCGGTTTCTTCGAGTGGCCTCGAGAGAGCACTGGCGAGGAGGTCGCGGACTCGCTTGGCGTCTCCCAGCCGACGTTCAGCCGTCATCTCCGACTGGCTCAAGGGAAACTGTTCGAACTGTTGTTCGAGGACCGAGCCGTCGGCCTCGACTGAGCTCGCGTTTGGCTAGTCGACTGTTACTCGCCGGTTCTCTCGGCGAGTTGTCGAGTTCGCCCCAGTAACACGCTTTTATTGAGGCAGTGAAGCAGTTCGACGGTAGACTAATGAATAGGTATTGATGTCGTTCGCCAAATTGGTTCCGTGTATAGCGTCTACTACCATACGTCCAGCGTCGCATCCTCTATTCGATGAGTGAGTCCCCGGTAACGAGTGATTACAACTGTCGTCCAGCAGGATGGCGGATGACGTCGTGAGCATCGACATCGCAGACACCGGCACTGGGAGCCGCCACGACCGAGACCGGAAGCGAACACCCGTCCGGTCCCGTGCCGACGGCGGCGTCGTCGCTCAACTCCGACTCGACCATCCGGACCTCTTCTTGCGGTCGACGCTGCGGCGGGCACCCGACGTCTCGATCGAACTCGAGTACTGGACTGCCGTCGGCGACCGGACACTCGTCTTCCTGACAGCCTCCGGAGACACGTTCGACGAGTTCGAGTCGGCTCTCGAGGTCGATCCGACCGTCGCCGACCCCGTTTTGCTCGATTGCTATCCCGACAGGCGGATTTATCGCGTCGAAATCGACGACGCCACGGTCACGGGGGTCGACCGCCTCGCTGCGATCGGGGCGTACGTTCTCGCGTACTCGAGTTGTCAGAACGGCGATAGCTACGGCTGGCAGATCCAGCTTCGGTTCCCGAGCCGGGAGGATCTGGTCGAGTTCAACAGCTACTGTGACGATCGGGGCATTTCTGTGACTGTCGACCACCTTCGCGTCTCCGACGACGGCGACGATGGTGTCGTTGCGCTGACCGAGAAGCAACAGGACTTGTTGACGGCCGCCTATGAGGAAGGGTACTTCGACGTGCCACGGGACATCTCCCAGGACGAACTGGCACAGCGGTTCGACATCTCGAAATCGGCGGTCTCCCAGCGGCTCCGCCGGGCGGTCCGGGAGCTCTGTGGCGCGGCGCTGTCCTGACACCGGCTGCTGGAAGTCACTGCCGAAGCAACCACGACCCGAAGCGACTCGACCGATCGGTACAGCAACCCGTCCGAAGCGAGGAAAAGAGCTTACTCGTCGTCTTCGTCGTCTTTCATCGCTCCGAGTTGCGAGACGAGTTCGTCGGTCGAGGCGTCTGACTCGAACGACATCTCGCCGTCGTGGTCGTTCTGGTGGACGTTGACGGCTTCGACGTCGTCCTCGTCGTCTGCCGCCTGCTGCTGTTGTTCGGATTCGTCGTAGCTACCAAAACCCATACGCTCACGACGACGACGGCACTGAAATGTGTAGCGGTTCGCTACGACCCCGACCCGCGTTATCACGGTCCTGTCACTCCCACTAGAATCGGGCCACGGCCGGCCACACTCGAGTGTTCGCTGTCTCGGACGGACGGTGACGAACGACGATGACAGACGCGTCGTTACCCGACCGCACAACTCGTCGAGTTCGAGACGCCAGCGGCCGTCGCCCGGTGCGGTGACGTCGTCGATTGCCCTGGACTCGAGCGTCGGCGGGAACTCCCCACGTCGTCGACCGATTCGAACTCGACCCGCGGTTCGCTCCAGCACGTTCGAGCGCCGACGGTAGCCACGCGGTATCTCCAGCGTACGGCTCCGCTATCGCCGCCAGTGCCCCAGCCGTGTGCCCGGCGAACGGTCGCTCTGGAACCGGAACAGAGTCGCCGTTTTCGACTCGTTTATCGCCTGTACCCTTCGACTGAAACACTGTTCGCTTGACATACCCTCGAGAGACGCCGACTGAGAGACAGATCGTGGCGCTATACTGATTTTTTATGGTCGAGCGTCTAACAGATAGTCAGTATCCTGCTTGAGTTGGCTACATACGTCCGGATAGTCACAAACTATTCCGAACGAATTACCGCGACACTACCGCGTCTAGTAGCCTATCTATAGTAATGGGATTGGCCAGCCACTCGTTCGATCATGTCCAGGTATTGCATTGCCACTCGAGGAGTCCTCACGGGCGGGTGTCCGTCAGTGAGACGACTACGTTCGACGACGGCCCGCTCGGATTCGCGCGAGCGGCGTGGAACCACCACTCGAGACGGAGGTGGATAACCCATGTGTGGTATCATCGGTCACGTTGGTGACGGAGACGCGCTCGAAACGCTGTTGACCGGCCTCGAGAACCTCGAGTACCGGGGATACGATTCGGCAGGTATCGCCGTTCAGAACGGTTCCGGCATCGCCGTCCAGAAACGTTCTGGGAAGGTCGCGGAACTGAAAGACGCCGTGACGGAGACGAGTCTCGAAGGGGATGTTGGCATCGGTCACACCCGCTGGAGTACCCACGGGCCACCGACTGACGAGAACGCGCATCCACACACTGACTGCACGACAGATGTCGCCGTCGTCCACAACGGTATCATCGAGAACTACGCCGAACTCAAGTCCTGGCTTCGCGAGCGAGGCCACGAGTTCACTAGCGACACCGACACCGAGGTCATCCCACACCTGATCCAGTACCATCTGGACCAGGGAACAGACGACGAGACCGCGTTCCGTCGAGCGATCGACGAACTCGAGGGCAGCTACGCCGTCGCAGTGATGTTCTCCGGCGCGCACGTCCTCTATGCTGCCCGGAAAGGATCGCCACTGGTAGTCGGCATCGAAGACGACGAGTTCTTTCTCGCCAGCGACGTTCCAGCCTTCCTCGAGTACACCGACAGTGTGGTCTACCTCGAAGACGGGGACGTGGTCGTCGTCGACGAAGACGGCGTCGAGTTCACCGATCTCGACGGCGCATCGATCACCCGCGAACCCGAGACGGTCGACTGGAACCCCGAACAGGCCGGCAAGGGCGGATACGACCACTTCATGCTCAAGGAGATTCACGAACAGCCGACGTCGCTGTCCCAGGCGATCGAGGGTCGGATCGACCCCGCCGACGGCCACCTCTCTCTCGACGGGTTCGAACCGGACACGTTCGAGAGCGTCGAAGACGTCCAGCTCGTCGCCTGTGGTACTTCGTATCACGCGGCATTGTACGGCTCGCTTGCCCTGAACCGGGCCGGCGTCCCGGCGACCGCGCTGCTGGCGAACGAGTACAGCGTGACGTCTCCACCTGTAAGCGAGGACACGCTCGTCATCGCGGTCTCACAGAGCGGTGAGACGGCGGATACACTGAACGCGCTCCGGCAAGCCGACGAACGGGGAGCGGACACGCTCACCGTAACGAACGTCGTCGGCTCGACGGCTGCTCGCGTGGCCGACGACTCACTCTTCATCCGTGCCGGCCCCGAGATCGGCGTCGCCGCGACCAAGACCTTCTCCTCGCAGGCCGTCATGGTGACCCTGCTAGCCCAGCGGATCGCCGACGACGCGCGTGGCGACCCGCCTGCAGACCTCGAGTCGCTGCTGCCCGATCTCTCGCGAATGCCCGACGAGATCGATACCCTCCTCGAGACGTCCGACGCTGACGCGATCGCACGGGAGTACATCGACAGCCAGGCGTACTTCTTCATCGGTCGCGGACTCGGCTTCCCGGTCGCACTCGAGGGCGCACTGAAGTTCAAAGAGATTACGTACGAGCACGCCGAGGGCTTCGCTTCGGGCGAACTCAAACACGGGCCGCTCGCGCTCGTCACGCCCGAGACACCGGTCTTCGCCATTTTCACCGGCGAGGAAGACGAGAAGACGCTGAAAAACGCCGAAGAAACCCAGACTCGCGGTGCACCGGTGATCGCGATCTGTCCCGACGACCATCGGGCCGTCGAGGTTGCAGACGACCACCTCGAGATTCCGGAGACCGACTCGAATCTGGCCGGCCTCCACGCGAACGTCCAGCTCCAACTGGTCTCGTACTACGCGGCGGATCTGCTCGGCCGACCGATCGACAAGCCACGGAACCTCGCAAAGAGCGTCACCGTGGAGTGAACGAGTGCAGGCCGCGGAAGTCGGCACCGTCCGTAGCGGTGCTTGAGCCGTTCGACGACTAGTCGAGCCCGACTGCTCTCCGGTCTGTCAGAGACACCGAATACGAGCCGTCGGAGCCGCGGGACGCGACACCACCCCCGTAGCCCGCGTCCGAACGGTCCAAGCGAACGTGGCCCGTACTCGGAAACGATGTAATCGACGTTGGAGGAGTGTGTAGATCGCGCAACTGTGTGGTACCGATCGATACTCCTCCGTGTCGTACAACTCTTTCAGCCCCTATGAATTACACACCTGATACGTACGGGTCAGCTACCGGTCCCGTTCGACGACTTCGCCAGGGTCCGTCGTCGCCTCGTTCTCGAGTCGCAGCCCCGGCGTCAGACTCGAGTTGATACCAGTTTTCACTCCGTCACCGACGACGACGCCGAACTTTCGCCGACCCGTCGAGATGCGGTCACCTTTCACCGTATACTTCACGTCCGCATCGTCGTGGCGGAGGTTGGCCACGGTGGTACCGGCACCGAAATTGACGTTCCGGCCGAGAACACTGTCGCCGACGTACGAGAGGTGACTGACCGACGTTCCCGCCAAGAGCACGCTGTTTTTGATTTCGACTGCGTTACCGACCGAGACATCTTCACCGAGCAGCGTCGCACCCCTGACGTAGGCGTTCGGTCCGACGGTCGCTCCCGAGCGGATCAGCACTGGCCCCTCGATTACAGCACCAGGTTTCACCGTCGCCCCCGACTCGACGACGACGTTGCCCTCGAGATGTGCCGAACCGCTCACGTCACCGTCGACCCGCCGGTCCAATTCATCGAGTTTCAACTCGTTGGCCTCGAGGAGCTCCCAGGGACGGCCGACATCCATCCACCGCTCGAGCGTGACCGGCGTCACGGCGAACTCCTCGATGACGCGTGCGAGAACGTCCGTGATCTCGTGTTCGCCACGTTCGCTGGCCGACACGTCGAGCCACTCGACAGCCTTCGCGGGGAAAGCGTACGCGCCGGCGTTGGCGAGGTTCGTCGATGGCTCTGTAGGCTTCTCGACGATTCTCGAAACCGTTCCGTCGTCGGTACTGAGAACGCCGTAGCTGGCTGGATCGTCGACTTCGATCGCACAGACGGCCGGCCGCTGCTCGAAGAGCCGTTCGATCGCAGCGGGGTCGTACAGGTTGTCACCGTTGAGGACGGCGAACGGCCCCTCGAGGTGAGATCTGGCGACGTTGACTGCGTCTGCCGTTCCGTTTTGTTCGGACTGGACGGCGTACGAGACGGGAACGCCGCCGCGTTCGGAACCGAAGAACTCCCTGACTGGGTCGGCTTCGTAGCCGACGACCAGTACGATCTCGTCTGCACCGGCGTCGATCGCTGCATCGACCGCGTGGGCGGCAAGCGGTCTGTCTCCGACCGGCAGCATCGGTTTCGGGACCGTTTCCGAGAGCGGTCGAATCCGCGTTCCTTTGCCCGCCGCGAGAACGACTGCTTTCATGACCGCAGGCTACGACTATTTCCGGGATAAATATACAGCGGCTACTGGAGCCTCGCAAAACTCGACCCGCCGCCGTTTCACCCCTGCCTCTCTCGAGAGCAAAACGGCGACGGTACGTTCGACTCTCGCTGTCCGGCCCGACCGTCGCCGCCGACCGACTCGTTCGCCAGTCACTCGAGAGAGTAAAACGCGTGTTACGGGTAAGTAATTCGAAATTTCCCCGAGAAGAGACAGCGAGAGTCCGCTCTCGAAAAAGTCGTCGTCGCCGCCTCGAGACGAGGAAATCAGAGACTAACGAGATCGAATCGAGTTATGCACTCTATAGTAAATACCCTTCTGTGGCTACGGGTTGGTGATGTCGACGGATCCATCCGACGCGAAGTGGACGCCGATGACGACTCGAGAGCATACGAGTGCCCCCCGATGTGTCAACTGTGGCAACCAGGTCACCCGCCAGTTCGCCAAAGTGTTCGGTGACAACCGCGATGTCGTCCACGCGTGTCCGAACTGTGCGACGTATCGTGAGATGAAGACATCCGATTTTATCCCCGAGGACGCCAGATAACTGGTGGTCCGGCTGACTGACGGCCCGCCTCGAGTGAGTTCACGTCGCCGCTGACGCTTCTTCGACTGCACGCTCGACGATCGCAGTCGCTTCCTCGAAAACCCGATCGGCGGCCGTCCCGGTCCTCGCCTCTGCAGTAATTCGAACGAGCGGTTCGGTCCCGCTCGCCCGGATCAGGAACCAGCCTTCGTCGGTCTCGACGCGAACACCGTCCAGAGTATCGACCTCGTCGTACCGGTTTTCGACACGCGACCGAGCGGTGGCGACGATGTCGTCCTCGTTATCGACCTCGATCGAGGTCCGGCGGATCGGATACTGGTCGATCTCCGCGACGAGTTCCGACAGCGGTCCGTGGCTCGCGACCAGTTCGACGAGTTTGGCGGCGGCAAGCGGGCCGTCTGGACAGCGGGTCTCCGAGGGCCAGATCCAGGCACCGCTCGGCTCACCACCGAAGACGACAGCGTCTTCGATCGTCCGTTCTGCGACGTAGACGTCGCCGACCCGGGTTCGCGTCACCGACGCGTCGACGGCAGCTACCGCGTCGTCGACGGCGAGACTCGTGTCGACGGGGGCGGCGACCCGCACCGTCTTCTCGTCGCGTGTCTCGACCGCAGCGCGTGCGAACAGCGCGAGGAGCGTATCTTTCGGGACGAACGTCCCCGTTTCGTCGACGGCCATCGTCCGGTCGGCGTCGCCGTCGTGAGCGATACCGAGTTCTGCGTCCGTGGTCTCGACGAGCGCCGCGAGCGTTTCGAGGGTCTCCGCGTTCGGCTCGCTCGGCCGACCGGGGAACGAGCCGTCGGGCTGTCCGTTGAGCGTCCGAACGTGACAGCCCAGATCGTCCAGCACCGCCGGCGTGATTCCGCCGGCACCGTTTCCAACGTCGACGACGACCGGTGGCGTCCGCTCGAGCGAGACCGCGTCGACGATCTGCTCGGCGTGGTGTTCCCGCACGTCGCAGTCGCGTCGCGTCCCGAGCTCGTCCCAGTCGACGGGATCGGCTGCCTTCTCGCGAATCCGGCGTTCGATCGCGTCCCGTTTGGCGGGGCCAAACGCCTGCCCGGACGGCGTCCAGAGTTTGAGTCCGTTGTCCGTCGCCGGATTGTGTGAGGCCGTCACGACGATCCCGGCGTCGGCCTCGAGTGGAGCGATCGACCGGGCGATCGTCGGCGTCGACTCGAGGCCGACGTCGACGACGTTGGCCCCACACTCTCGCAGTCCCGCTGCAACGGCGTCGGCAAACATCGTGCCGCTTTCCCGGACGTCACGCCCCAGGACGACGGTCTCGTACCCCTCGGAGGCGACCGCCCGCCCGACCTCGAGTGCGAGTGTCGCCGTCACGCCCTCGCCGACCGTCCCACGAATACCGCTCGTTCCGAACATACGGGTCGGTGGCGGCCCCAATCGCCTTACTATGCGGGGACTACCGTCCGGGATCACCTGCTTCCCGTCTGACACGCGACGGCGTCGAGACCGTCGTTTCGATGTGCCTGGGGCGGTGTTCCAGTTCACCGAACGGTAGCGCGAGCCTATCTTTCTGAACTGTCTGTGCGATATATACGACTCGCCAACGGAGGGCCGATAGTTACTCATGAGCGCCACCGACTCCGAGATCGACGCCGACGACAGCGACGGACGGAGCTCCAAGCCCACAACGCACGACTCGATCTCAGAACTGCCACCCAGCGCGAAACTCGTCTACAAGGTCCTCGAATACGAAGAGCCCCTGACACAGGACGAAATCACGACCGAATCACGGCTCTGTTCTCGTACCGTCCGCTACGCGCTCGACAAACTCGAGGGAGAAGACCTGGTCGCCAGTCGCGTCTGCCTCGAGGACGCCCGCCAGTCGAAGTACTGGATTCCAGAGTGAGAATCGCTACCGCAGCTTTCGGTACCGGTCGACGAGCAGATCCAGGCCGAACGCGCCGGCCGTGATCGTGTAGTTGGTCTCGAGACGCGGGTTGAACTTCGCCTTGTAGCGGTTGATGCTCGGCACGCCAGCGCCGACGAGGTCGTATCGGTCGAGTCCGTCCTCGAGTCCGTCACGCATGACGTGCCAGTCCAGGAGGTCGTTGATCGCGAGGTCGACGTCGGCGTCCGGCTTGACTCCACCCTGCCAGCGGTATCTGGTCGTGTCGGACTCGACGACGAGAATGCCGCCGACGAACTCGCCGTCGACGCGACAGACGTACGGTCGGATCGAACCGTCCGGTAGCGTCGTGTGGACTGACTGTGCAAAGTCCGGACTCAGGTGGAACGGCTGGCCCTGACTCTCGTAGCGACGGGCGACCTGGGCGACGATCCGGGCGACGTCTGCGTTGTCACCCTCCTCGACGACGTACTCGTCTTCGTCGGCGTTACGGACGTTGTTCCGCGCGTCGCTGCTGAACTGACTCGCCAACTCCTCCTCGCTCCCCTCGAGATCGACGACGTAGGTATAGCCTGGTTCGACGGTGTAGTCGTTCCAGACGAACGGGCGCACGTCCTCGAACTCCGCGGCGACGACCTTCGTGTAGACGGGCGAAATCTCGCGTTCGATCCACTCGATCGATCCCTCGAGAAAGCGCCTGATACGGCGATCAGCCTTGCGCTGTTTGAGTTTGTCGACGTTCAACGTCGCCGGACCGAGATAACACGACCACGAGCGCGGGGCCGGTGAAAACGCGCCGCTGACCGGGCCACGCTCGTACGCGAAGATCGGGAAGAGGCCGACCGCCTCCTGGCCCTTGAACCCGACCAGCAAGTGCAGCGTGGTGTCCGTGTCCGCAGCCTGAAGCCGCAACGCCTCCGCTCGGAAGAACGGGTTCGTGCTGTCCGACCGTTCGACGTATCGGTTCCACTCGTCGGCAGCCGTCCACGGATCGAGCGTCGTGACTTCGATGCTCATAGGTAGCCGAGATCGGAGAGTCGGTCTTCAACGACACCGTCCTCTGTGGCCGTCGGTGCGTCGGGTTCGTAAGCGGGATACTCCGTCTCCGGTCCCGCCTCGACGATCGGCAACGGTTCACCGTCCATCGCGGCGTCGATCGGAACGTCGAACAGCGCACAGATCGTCGGCGCAACGTCGAATATCGTCGGTTCTGAACCCTCGAGCGACCGATCCTCGAACGCTGGACCGGACGCCGCGACGATTCCCGTCCGCTTGTGGTTCCAGGGTTGTCTCGGTTCGCCGAACAACTCCGTTCCGAGGTCAGCGTCGACCGCGTTGTCGAACGCGGCTGGCACGGTCACGACGTCGGGTGCCTGCTCGAGGTGTGGACCCTCGAAGTACGTCTCGCGCGGTTCGACGGCCTCGAACATCGGCTCGCCGTCGGGCGTCTGGACGCTCGCCAGTTCCTCGATTACCTCCTCTCGAACTCGTTCGTACTCGACTTCGGGCACCACGCCGTCCGGTTCCCGTCCCTCGAGGTTGATCCGAACGCCGAGTTCGCTCTTCGAGCGCATGTACACCTGTGAGTTCGGAAAATCGACCTGTTCGCTGGCGGCCCGGATCAGGTCGTTCGGGACGCGACGACCGATCGACTCTTTGAGTCCGACGCGCTCGAGTGTGCCGGCGATCCGCTGAGTCGTCACGCCGAACCGCGCCGCGACGGTCATCGCCTTCTCCGGCAGACTCGTCTCGTACTGGCCGGCGTCTTCGCCCTCGAGAAGGTCGTTCTCCCAACTCTTCGACCAGGTAGGCATCCCGTTGCCGTCTTTGCGACTCGTCAGATAGCCGTTCTCGCGGAGGAACTCGTTGACCCGGAACTCGTGGCCCGAGACTTCCCCCATCCCGTGGTCGCTGACGATCAAAACGTTGTCCGGGTCTGTCTCCGCCAGCGTCTCCGCGAGTTGCCGGTCGACCGCGGCGTAGACGGCCTCGACTGCGTCCATGTCGCCGAGGCGTTCGTGGAAGACGGAGTCGGTTACCTGGAACTGCAGGAAGCCGAACTCGGGTTTCAGTCGCTGGCAGAGGTAGCGAAAGGCCGCCCCACGGCACTGGACGGTTCGTTCGTACCCCTCGATCGACCCGTCCGGTTCGGGACCGCTCTGGGGGTAGATCCGATAGTCGCCGACAGCCATCTCGACGTCCGCGAGGACGCCCTCGGGGTGGCAGTCGGGACCTTCGGGTGCAGTCATGCCTGGAATCAGTGCCCCGTCGAACTTGCGTGCCGGATGCGTGACTGGCAGATTGACGACGACGCTCGTGAAGCCGTGTTCGCTCAACAACTCCCAGACCGGCCGTTCTCTGACGTGACTCGAGTTGACGACGTTCCAATCGTAGCCGTCAAACGAGAGGAAATCGAACACGCCGTGCTTGCCCGGGTTCTTTCCCGTGTACAGTGACGGCCAGGCACTGGCCGTCCACGGCGGAATCTGGGACTCGAGTGGTCCGTCAACCCCCGACTCGAACACCCGCTGGATCGTCGGTACTGTCCCCGACTCGAACAGCGACTCGAGGACGGGCCGACAGGCAGCGTCGAGCCCGACGACGAGCACCTCGAGATTGGTTTCGGCGGTCGTATCCGTCATAGACCACCGGTTCGTGCGTTCGTGCTTTGTTATGCGAGCGTTTTAGGCCTGTAAGCTGGGTCTTCCATCGACGCTCGACGTCGTCGACTGTTCCGGTCGGTGAGACAAAAGACCGGAGGTCACTCCTCGACGGTCGAGAGCAGGTCCGATCGTACCTCGTCCGCGAGCGCGTAGGACCGGTCGTCTCGCCGGTCGAGAACCGCCTCGGTACGCAACTCCGAGAGGAGTCCTTGGACCGCGACGGTCGACCGATCGACGCGCGTCGCGATCGACTCCGTATCGAGCGGTTCGTCGCGCGCGAGGACCACGAGAACGTGCCGGGCCGTCTCGAGCGTACACTGGGACTGTTCGCTTGCTCGCTCGAGCCGATCCCCGAGTGGGCTCGACGCCACCACTTTGACGTGGGATTCGTCGACGGTCGACCGGTCCTGGTTCGGTTCCACCACGTCGTCGCCCTCGTCTGGCTCTTCGCCCGGTTTTTCCTCCGACTCTTCGTTCGGCCACGTGTAGCCAAACTCCAGGGAGTCGCCACCGACCTCGATGATCGCTTCCTCGTCGTCTTCGTTTACAGCCTCGAGGTCGCGGACTCGCTCGCGCAACCGCTGGTTTTCCTCACGGAGCTGTTCGATCGTCTTCGAGCGGTCCTCGAGTTTGGTCTCGAGGCGGTCGGCGTACTCCTCGTACTCCTCGAGTTCGATCCTGAGTTCGTCCCGTTGGTCCTCCAGGTCGACGATCTCCTCGTGGAGTTGGCGAACGTCCTCGCCGCCGGGTTCTTCCGGAAGCTGCGTCTGGATCGTCTCCGGCCGCGTCAACGCGTCGGCCATCTGCTTTGCGGCACTCGAGACGTCACGGGCCGACTCGAGTTCGGCCTCTAGGGTCTCGATGCGTTTTTCTTTCTTCTCGAGTTCGTTCTCGAGTTCGTGGACGCGGTCTTGCTCGCGCTCCTTTCGCTCGGAGATGCGCTCGAGGTCACCGACGAGGGAGTCGGAGACGGACTTGAGGTCTGGTCGTTCGAAGTCGTCCAGGCCCGGCGTCGCGCCGGCGTCGAAAGTCCGTTTGCGGCGAAACTGGACCTTTCGGACGTCGGCCTCGTCCCAGTCGGTCTGGACGAACGCCTGGCCGTCGTCGAGTTCTGAGACGCGTTCCGAGTACTCGGTGTCGATGATCCGCCCGACGACTTTCGTGTCGTTGTTCCAGGTCAGCCGGTGCCAGACGAGCCAGTTCGCCTGCGTGATGAAGTCTTTCTTGACGTCGGCCGGCCGCTGGCTGATTCCGACGATGCCCAGCCCGTGTTTCCGGCCGCGTTTGCCGATCTTGATCAGCAGTTTGCCCGTCTCGCCGACGCCGCCGCCCTCGGGGATGTACTCGTGGACCTCTTCGACGACCAACAGGAACGGCTTCTTGAGCTTCTTTTCCTTGACGAACAGCTGTCGGGCGACCTTCCGGAGCAGTTCGTTTGCTTCTTCCTCGTCGAGGTATCCCGAGACGTCCAGAATGATCGGGACGTTCTCCTCTAAGGCGAGTTCGGCCATCTGTTCGGCGTGTTCGGGACCGATCTGGATGTCACACTCCTCGTCGGCTCCCGCGTGGAGCATCTCGTACTCTTCTTTGAGCCCGTAGTACTCGCCGTCAGTGTCGACGATCAGCAGGGGGAAACCGGCCTCGAGCAGTTCCTCTGCGATGACGGAGGCCGTGTTCGACTTCCCCGACCCGGACTTGCCAGTTACGAAGCCGCGACCGGTCAACAGTTCGACGACGGGAAGAGAGAGGTCGTCGCCGTCGTCGGTTTCTCCGACGAGTATTTGCCGCCGTTGGTCGTCGGAGTCGGGGCTCACTGCTAGTTCACCCCGTCTCGTCGGCTCTGTCCGGCCGACCGCTCTAACCTGTGCTCGACGAACTCGCGTCGTACTGCGACCACGGCAGTCATGTTATCCGTACAGTCCGAACGAGATACCTTGAATATTGGCCCTGGCCAGCGATCCTCTGTCTTCTACGACCCGCAGAAAATATTGAATGATGGTGTATACTTCGAAACGAAATACGGACTCAGTTCGAAAATCTCTCACCTATTTGTAGTCTCCATAATTAAGAAGAGGACTTACGATAGTTTCGACTCGCTACACGACATGTGACAAAGAAAAAAATAGCCGTACTGTTCACGGTCATGATGGTATTGTCAGTGTTCGCACCGGTAGCCGCAGCGACACCGACAGAGACAGCCGACACTCCCGGAGAGGAGTACGCTGAACCGGAGCCAGTCACGGAGAACGAGCCTCCGGAGTACGCCGACTACAAGGACGATCGAGGTTGTACGATGATACTCGTCGGGAAAGAGGCTAGTGCCAGTGATTCAGTATTGATGTCCAGAACTGAGGACTACCACGGAAACTGGGCAAAACACCTGAAACACGTCCCGTCCGAAACCCACCCCGAGGGTGCGACGTTCGAAGCCTTCAACGGCCTCGAGTGGCCGCTGCCGGAGGAAACGTACTCGTACAACTCGGCACAGGACTGGACGACTGAATGGGGACTGTTCGAACAGTTTGCGATCAACTCCCAGGGTGTCGGCGTGACTGCGACGACGACGGTCAGTCTGAACGAGGACGCCGAAGAGGCTGACCCGCTCGTCGAGGACGGCATTCACGAAGCGAGTGTCGTCACGCTCGTAGCCCAGCGGGCCGACACGCCCGAAGAAGGTGTCGAACTGGTCGGCGAAATCGTCGAGGAAGAGGGTGTCACGCAGCCGTTCGGGATGGCGATCGGCGACGGAACGGACGTCTGGTATCTCGAGACCGCGAGTGGACACCACTGGGCCGCACACAAGATCCCCGACGACGAGTACTTCGTCGGAGCCAACGCGATGGTGCTCGGCGAAGTCGACCTCGACAGCCCGAACTACAAAGGGTCGGACGACTTGGTCGAGTTTGCAGCCGAGAACGATCTGTACGATCCTGAATCTGAGGACTTCCACCTCGCAAAGGCATACGGAACGGCCGACGACTACGCGTCGTACAACTACATGCGAGTCTGGGGCGGTCTCAACCACTTCGGCGTCGCCGACGGACCGTGGGACGGAGACGAGGTCCCCGGCCCCGATACAAGGGATTATCCGCTGACGGCGGAGCCGAAAGAGGAGATCACCGTCAAAGACGTGATGGACTACACCAGATACCACTATCAGGACACTGAACACAATCCGCTAGAAGCGGACGATCCGCCGCGAGCCGTCGGAACGACTTCGACGATCGAGTCACACGTCCTGCAACTCACCGACGACGAACCGACGCCGATCTCCGACGTCGCGTGGGTATCGATGGGCACGCCGCTTGCAAGCCCGTACGTCCCGCACTACCCCGCGCTCGACGAGTTCCCCGAACCGTATACGCAGGGCACGGACACGTACAGTGAAGACTCCGCATTCTGGCAGTTCAAGGCGCTTAGCAACCTGAAGTTCCTCGGCTACGACGAGATCGAGCCGATGGTAACGGACGAAATCGAATCGTTCGAGGATGCAGCGCTCGAGCGACAGGCAGAGAAAGAACAAACGGCTGCCGAGCTGTGGGAAGAAGACGAGACAGAGGCCAAAGAGTACCTCGCCGACTACTCGGAATCGCAGGCCTGGGAGGCGCTGGAACTTGCCTCCGATCTCGAGACGGAGATCCATACCACTATCGCGCAGATGGAAGGCTGGGAGATTGCAAACCCCAACGTCGATGCACAGCCGGAAGAGTGGGCGATGCCCGACGACGACGAGGAAGACACCGGTGTCGACGACGCTGACACCGAGACCGACGAAACCGCTACCGAAAACGGAGCAGACGACGAAACTGACGACGCTGCCGATACGACCCCCGTTCTCGGTGTTGGCGGCCTCGTCGCTCTTGCCGCGGCGTTCAGTGTTGCTCTCCTGATAATCCACCGTCGCAACGGCAAACCAGGCACATAACGGCCAGCGGAACCGACCCATCCGATTTTTGTAAGCCGGTCTCGAGGAGTTCAGACAATAGCGTCTGCTGCCGTGGCGGTCCCGGCCGACCGCACGATCCGTCTCACCACCTCGAGGGCGTTCGCTCCAGATCATCGAATTTTCCCGAACAGCTAAGGGCCTGAGACCCCCGATTATACCCATGTCGGATCTCCCCCCGAAGATCGGAACGGAGATGGGGCCGGAACGAAAACGCTCGTTCCTCGACTCGAAAGACAACGGCGTGTTGAGCATGGGGGCCGAAGACCGGGGGTATGGCCTCCCGGTATCGTACAGTTACGACGAGGACAACGACCGGCTCATCGTCCGATTCGTCAGCACGTCCGAGAGCAAAAAAGAGGCGTTCGCTGCTGCGTCGTCGGAGGTGACGTTGACAGTCTACAGCTACGAAGACGTCGACTCGTGGCAGAGCGTCATCGTTACGGGAACGATCCACGCAGTCAGTGAGGGCGACTTCTCCGATCGGTTCGCCCCCCTGTTCTTTCGACGGGAAGACGATTCGACGGACGCCGTCCAAATTGTCGACTCCGACGAGTTCGAGTCTACCTGGTACGAACTCCGGATCGACGATCTCTCCGGTCGGCACAGTAACTAGTACTCCGCGGCTCTGTTGAAATCCTTAGTGAGTTACAGATTCAGTCGGTAGTTTGAGCAGATGCAGCCCCTCCCAAAGTCTCGGTTGCTCTGATTTGTCGAGGAAGCATTTCAGTTAGCGAAACGTGCCGTAGCTCGAT
>JGI2924J29684_1077571_pt1 | contig 19011 bp, 14 predicted proteins | sample BenlonsequencITS_FD_29684 | JGI IMG/M metagenome (IMG submission 29684)
AGCCAAACTTGTTGAAAAGAATAAAGCTAAGTTTGTGGGAACAGAAATCAAAGGCAAGAAGCTCGGTGTTATAGGACTTGGAGCTATTGGGGTTTTGGTTGCCAATATGGCCATTAAACTGGAGATGGATGTTTACGGATACGACCCCTTTATTTCGGTGGGGGCTGCCTGGAAGCTCTCAAAATATATTAAGCCAAGTAAATCATTGGAAGAGATCTACCGAGAATGTGATTTTATTACGGTCCATGTCCCCTTAACAGATTCCACAAAGGGTATGTTCAATCAAGAGGCTTTCGCACTTATGAAAGATGGAGTTAAAATTCTCAACTTTTCAAGAGATACTTTAGTGAATGATGGCGATATGATAGACGCCTTAAAGTCCGGAAAAGTCGGTAAATATGTGACGGATTTTCCTAATCCAGACGTGGTAGGACATGAAGGAGTCATCGCAATACCTCATTTAGGGGCATCCACCAATGAATCTGAAGATAACTGTGCCGTCATGGCGGTTGTGCAATTAATGGACTATCTGGAGAACGGAAATATCAGGAACTCGGTAAACTTCCCCAACTGTGACATGGGGGTATGTACTCAAGCGGAGCGTATCGCCATTCACCATCGCAATGTTCCTAACATGCTGAGTCAATTCACTTCTGCCTTTGCCAAAGAAAACATTAATATTTCGGATATGATGAATAGGAGTAAGGGACAGTGGGCGTATACTATGCTCGATATCGAACCGCCTTCAACTCCTGACATCATCAAGAGAATTGAAGAGATTGATGGGGTTTTAAGAATAAGGGTTATCAAATAAATCAACTTAAAATTACGTTCGGGGGGAGCACTAGTATGGTCCCCTCGAATACTCCTTATTATGAGATTTTAGAGATAATTTAAGGGAATGGAGGAAGAGTAACTTTGGCTACGATAAGACCTTTTAACGCTTTGAGACCGCGGGAAGATGCAGCAGGCAACGTCGCGGCACTTCCTTATGATGTGTATAACCGCGATGAAGCACTAGCCGAAGTCTTAAAGGAACCGTTCTCATTTTTGAAAATTGACCGTGCCGAAACCCAATTTGACCAAAACTTCAATCCTTATGATGCACAGGTCTATGAAAAAGCAAGAGATCTGCTTCAGGAAATGATCCGAGACGGAATTTTCATCAGGGAAGGCAAGAATTGCTACTATATCTATGAGTTGACCATGGATGGCCGTTCCCAGGCAGGTATAGTAGGATGCGCTTCCATTGATGACTATCTGGATAATGTCATAAAGAAGCACGAGAAGACCCGGGAGGACAAAGAAATAGACCGGATTAAGCATGTAGATGTTTGTAATGCTCAAACCGGGCCGATCTTTTTGGCCTACCGTTCACAAAAAGCTATTAACGAAGTCGTCGATAGGATAAAAGAAGGAACTCCCTTATATGATTTTGTCGCTCCGGACGGAGTTCATCATACCGTATGGAAAATTGACGACAGGGCCGACGTAGAAACAATCTATACTGAGTTTCAGAAAATCCAAAATGTCTATATCGCGGATGGCCATCATCGAACGGCTTCGGCGGTTAAAGTTGGGTTAAAGCGCAGAGAAGCAAATCCAGGTTATACCGGGAAAGAGGAGTTTAATTATTTTCTCTCCGTGCTGTTTCCCCATGATCAGTTGAGGATCTTGGACTACAACCGGGTGGTTAAAGATTTAAATGGTTTAGGGAAAGAGGAATTCCTAAAAGAAGTAAAAGAATCCTTTTTAATTGAAGATAGGGGTGAAAAACCCTATAAGCCCACGGAAAAAGGAACCTTTGGGATGTACCTGGAAGGAGTATGGTATAAGTTAATTGCCAAGAAGGAGATTCGCTCCAATGATCCTGTGGAAGGCCTTGATGTCTCTTTGCTGCAAAATTATTTATTGACCCCTGTTCTCAATATAATAGATATAAGAACCGATAAAAGGGTCGACTTCGTGGGTGGAATAAGAGGCCTCGAAGAATTGGAACAAAGAGTCAAAACGGATATGAAGGTCGCCTTCTCAATGTATCCGACCTCAATCAATGAGCTGTTTGCTGTATCCGATGCCGGTCAATTAATGCCGCCAAAGTCGACGTGGTTTGAGCCGAAACTCAGGAGCGGATTATTTATTCATGAGTTAGAATAAGGAATCATTAAGGAAAAGGCCGGCTATGTTTTCTATTAATATTGCCGATAGTCTAAACGCTTTCCAATAAGACGGAGCTTGTTCAGATGTTACAAATTAACATCATGTATAAGCTCGCTTTTTTTTGCCAAATCCATTCTGCTCTCGGCGGCTGGGGGGTTATCAGGAGTAAGGGGCGAAATTTCTGTACTAGAAAAGAAGGAAAAACATGCGCCTTGTTGAATATCTGTTTTTCGGCTGGTTTTTCCATAAATAGTTTTGATTATGAAACGAGGAGTGAATATGGCTAATAAAGAGTTGGATATGAGGGTTCGAAGCGGGCTGGATGATAAAGAGGCTGCTCTCGGACGGGAACGTGCTTTGGGATTTATCCGCGGAGGTATGAGGAAGATGGTGCCTCGGTACCCCGAGTTATCGAATCGTTTGCGTGGCATTAAGTCGAATTCCATAGAAAATCTGGAAAGTCTTCTGGAGCAGGCGACTAGCGTCCTAACCCAAAAAGGGGTGAAGGTTTTTAGAGCAAAGACGCCGGAGGAAGCCTTGCGTCATGTTGCGGAGATTGTCGGCCAAGGCTTGGTCGTAAAATCAAAATCCAATGCGGCTAAGGAAATTGACCTTGTCCAAACCCTGCAGAACCAAGGCGCAAAGGTTGTGGAGACTGATTTAGGTGATCGGATTGTTCAATTGGCAGGCAGCCACGCCAGCCATTCCCTTGCTCCGGCGATTCATATGACCGTAAACCGCGTGGCCGAGATTTTTAGTAATGACCTTGGACGGACGTTTCCCGCCGATGAAGAGGTTTTGGTGGAAGCCGCGCGAGTGTCGCTGCGAAATTACCTGCTCACTGCCGATGTAGGCCTTTCAGGTGCCAATGCCATCGCCGCAGACACAGGCTCTATTATTGTTATGGAAAACGAAGGGAATATTCGCGCGGTAACCAGCTTACCCCGTGTTCATATTGCGATTGCCGGGATTGAAAAGATTGTCCCCACGCTGGAAGATGCACTGACAGTTGTTAGAGCGGCGTCTGTCTTTGGGGTTGGGCAAGATTTTGGCACCTATGCTTCTGTGATCAGCGGCCCAAGCCGCACCTTTGACCTTGATGGCGAGGAGTTTCTGACAGGACTGGGCCCTGAGGAAGTGCATGTTGTTCTTTTGGAACATGGACGGTGGGAAGCAAAAGAACGGGGCTTTGCTGAGACTTTGTACTGTATCAACTGTGGAAGCTGCTTAAACTTTTGCCCCATCTATCGCGAAGTAGGCGAACAATATGGGGATAAATACTTAGGCGGGAGAGGAATCATCACGGCTGCAATCCAAAAAGGCTTAAAAACAGCGGACGTCAGCGGGCTTTCCCTGTGTCTGAACTGCAAGAATTGTACAGAAGCCTGCCCTTCGCAAATAAGTACGCCCGAAATGCTGAACAGACTGCGCGCGCAGTCTTTTATGGAAAATGGTATAGCCCCGCTCTGGAATACAGCGTTCAAGGTGATGTCCAAACAAGCAAGACTTCATTGGTATGCAAACCTAGGAAGCAAGTTTCAGAGCCTTGTTTTTTCCCGGGAAGGAGATGGACAAAAGACTCGTTTTCCAATGGTGGGCTTGCCTTATCGGAGGGTTTTACCTACTTTGGCCGCAAAGTCCTTTTATGATCTATGGCCTGCGGTTGTCACCCCGGAAACCAGTGAGAGGCTTTGGCTGCAGGACAACAATCGTCTCAAAGGGCAGCAGGGTAAAGATAATTTGAGCAAGCCGCCGGTTAAGCCCACTGCAGCTAATAAGCGAGTGACCTTCTTTACCGGGTGCATGATAAATTATGCCTTCACACATATCGGTGATGCCGTTCTGGCTGTTTTGGGCAAGCATGGGTTCACCGTGGATATTCCCCGCGGGCAAGGCTGCTGCGGGCTTCCCATTTATATCAACGGAGATGTAGAAAAGGCAAGAGAAGCGGCGAAGGCAAATATTAAAAGTCTGTTGGACTGTCCCGGAGAAAAGATTGTTGTCGCCTGCGCCACCTGCGGCTCACATCTTTCTCACTCTATGATTGATCTCTTTTCGGAAGGAGATCCGTGGCGGGCAAAAGCAGAATTAGTTGCCGCTAAGGTTGAAGACATTTCTCAGTTTTTGAATCAGTCTGCAAGCCAAGCCGAAGGTTTAGATTTGTCATCCCAGGGTAATAAACCAATTTCTCTTAGTCTCACTTATCATGATCCTTGTCATCTCAACAGAGGACAGGGAGTAAAGCAAGCGCCCAGGGATATTTTGCAAAGGATTGCCGGGATAGAACTTACGGAGATGGCTGATGCAGATACCTGCTGCGGGTTCGGTGGAACCTGCAGTTTTAAACAGTATGAGATCAGTGAGCGCGTACGAAAACGAAAACTAAACTCGATCCGAGAGACGAAGGCTCAAGCTGTTGCAGCTGGATGTCCCGGCTGTCTGCTCCATATCCAAGATGGGTTAAAGCAGGAAGGGATGTCAGTGAAAGCTTATCATCCCGTAGAACTGCTTGCTATGTCCTATGGTTGGAAGGGGAGAGAGTAACTATGGCTTTGGAAACTATATTGGCAACGATTGAAGAGCGTCGCAATGCTCTTTGGCAAAAAAATCAGGTACTGCGTGAAGAGGTTGAAGCCCTCTGGCGAGCTCAGAAAAATGATCTGCCCTCATGGCTGGATAAAGCTAAGAAAAGCCTGGCTCAAAAAGGCTGTGATGTCATTGAGGCTGCGAGTCCCGAAGATGCCGGGGAGATCGTGGAAGATTTGGTTGGGAAAGGCTCTGTCGTTCATGCCTATTCCCCTTTGCTTATGAGCTGCGGTTTGCCGAAAAGACTGCGGCAAAAAGGGCTGGACGTTACAGAAATGCACTTTGGGGCCTTGGCAGCAGAATGGGCAGAAATCGATGCGGCTCATCCCGATTTTCCGGCGGGCAATCTCGAAGAAGGAGAAATATTAGAGACTTTTTCTAAAAAGCTGCAAGTTCTGGAGGGCATTCAGGCAGGTGTACAGCCGGAGAGACGGGAGGTCTTTTTGGCCCTGCGTCAATACCTTCGAGCAAAAGCTGCAAAGGCTGAGTATGGAATCAGTGGAGTTTCCGCGGTCATTGCTGAACACGGCTCTATTGTTCTGAGTGAGGACACAGGGTATATGCGGGCTGTATCAAACCTGCCCCCATTCCATATTGCCGTCATAGATTCTCAGCAAATCGTACCAACGCTGGACGATGCGGTTCATTTGCTTCGCGCCCAGGCAATCAACAGATTTGGCCGGGATATTGAAACATACTTGTCCATTATCAGTGGACCAAGCCGGACCGCTGATATTGAGTTTAAAATGGTAAATGGAGTTCACGGACCTAAAAGAGTCTTTGCCATAGTAATAAATGCCTAAAAATGAAAATATTATCAAGGAGCAAGAAGGAAAACATTAGAAAACGGCGAATAAACCTATTATGTAACACATTGTATAAAGTTGCGAGAGGTGGTAACAGAATGGGGTTTTTTTCACAGAAACGGGTAAGCAAATGGATTGCAGGATTAGCGATAGCCGGCCTGTTTTTAAGCACTGCCGGCTGCGGTACAAATGCTTCCGCACCAGCATCAGGTGCTGGTAACGCGCAGAGCGGTTCTCTGGGAACTGCTAAAATAGGAGTGATTTCCTTTCTGACGGGTGGAGGAGCTGCTTATGGGAAATCAATCAAGCAGGGTTTAGAGATGGCGCAAAGCGAGATTAATGCTCAAGGCAAGCTTAAAATCGACTTGCAGTTTGAGGATTCCCGCGGCGAGAAAACAGATGCCATTAATGCCGCAAATAAGCTGATCAATAAAGATAATGTGGTTGGTATCATCGGACCAACATTGAGCGGTGAAATGTTTGCTGTCGGACCCATTGTTAATCAGGCTGGGGTGCCAATTATGGGTACTTCTACGACGGCAGAGGGAGTTACAGATATCGGAGAATACGTTTTCCGAAATGCTCTTCCGGAATCCCTAGCCATACCGACGGCCATCAAAAAGGCCCAAGAAAAATATAATCTTAAAAAAGTTGCACTTATGTACTCCAACAACGACGATTTTGCAGTGTCAGGGTATAAAACGATGGCTCAAGCAGTCAAGGACGATGGTTTAGAGGTTCTGACCACAGAAACCTTCGCTGATAAAGATACCGATTTTTCTGCACAGCTAACCAAGATTGCCTCCCTTAAACCCGACGCAGTGTTAGTGTCAGGACTCTACCAGGAGGCGGCTCTTATTCTGAAAAAGGCCCGGGAAATCGGTCTGAATGTACCTTTTATCGGCGGCAACGGATTTAATTCACCCCAGTTAATCAAAATAGCTGGCAAAGCTGCGGAAGGCGCAATTGTAGCCAGCCCATGGTTCCCCAACAAAGACGATGCGGCGGTTCAGAAGTTTGTATCTGACTATAAAGCTAAGTACAACGAGATACCGGACCAATTTGCAGCTCAGGCGTATGATGCTTTGAAGATTATGTCCACTGCCTTGGAGAAAGCAGGCAGCACGACAGATCGTAAGAAACTGCGAGACAGTTTAGCCACAATTAAGGATTTCCAAGGAGTTACCGGTAAGTTCGCTTTTGACGAGAAGCGGAATCCGAAAATGGATGCCACCGTACTAATTGTTAAAGATGGCCAATTCACCGAATTAAAATAGTCATAATATGAAGGGGCGAACTACTCTAAGGCCGGTTTTGCCTAAAACCGGCCTTGGGGTTTTCTTTCCTTACGGCAGATTGGTTAGGAAAGGCAAAAACCTTGAGGAGTGAAGCATGTGTTTTGGCAGCAATTAGTTAACGGGCTGACTTTAGGAAGTACTTATTCACTGGTAGCCTTAGGATATACCTTAATAATGGGCGTATTGGACATTGTCAATATGGCCCACGGTGAAGTGTTTATGTTTGGAGCATTTGTCGGACTCATCCTAGTTACTAATTTTCATTGTAATATCTTTGTGGCCATGCTTGGGGCAGCGATTGTTAGTGCTCTTCTTGGGATTCTCTTGGAAAGAGTTGCCTTGCGCCCGCTGCGGCGAAAAAACGGTTCGGGCATTTCCCATTTAGCCCCGCTAATCTCTACCATAGGAGTCTCCATCTTTCTTGAGAGCCTGGCCTTAAAACTCTTTGGCCCCCAGACACAGGCTTTTCCCCAGACGTTTTCCAATACCATCTATACCATCGGCCCCATGAAGATCTCTCTCGTCCAAGTCGTCATCCTGGCTGTGGCTTTCGGGCTCATGTTGGTTCTCAGGTTTTGGCTTGCCAGGACTAAAATCGGCAAGGCCCTGCGGGCAACGGCAGAGAGTACTGAAACCGCAGGGATTCTTGGGGTGAACACCAACCTAATTATCGTGCTTACAGTTTCCCTGGCTTCAGGGTTAGGAGGAATCGCCGGGGTTTTGGTTGGCCTGACATTTAACGCCGTGGAACCAACGATGGGTATTTCCATGGGGCTTAAAGGTTTAGCTGTTCTCATTCTTGGCGGTATGGGCAATATTACAGGAGCCATGTTCGGAGGCCTGGTCTTAGGTGTGGCGGAAGTATTCAGTGTGGCTTACGGGGCCTCGTCTTACAGAGACGCTGTTGCTTTTGGCATGATTATTCTTATACTCTTTTTGCGTCCTCAAGGCTTATTTGGAGCTAAGGACCAGACGGGAGGGCGCTAATATGGATATACTATTAAATCCTTACTATCTGCAGATTGGCACGTTCATTATGCTTAATGCTATTTTAGGTGTCAGTATATACTTAACTCTTGCCACAGGTCAGCTTTCCCTGGGTAATGCCGGCTTCATGAGCATAGGAGCGTATACCTCGGCTTTGTTGACTTTAAAGGCAGGGTTTTCTGTGTTACTGGCCGTTCCCCTAGCCGGGTTCGTTGCTGCAGCTGTCTCTGTCGTGATTGGTTTTCCGGCCTTGCGGCTGAAGGGATTGTACTTGGCTATTGCTACTCTTGGTTTTGGGGAAGTTGTCAGGGTAATATTCTTAAACTTAAAGATCACAAACGGGGCTTTGGGGCTATCAGGTATTCCGTCTATGACGATACTTTTAGGCAAGACATTGTCTTCTCTTGGCTTAGGTTCTGGTATTGGCGGCGTAACTCTTCAACAGTTGAGCAGCGTGCTTATTCTGTTTTTCCTCATCTTAATCGTGGCTTTGCTTGTTTTCGCCTGTCTGCGTTTGAGCAGGTGCCGGGCGGGTCGCGCTTTTGCAGCCATTAAGACGGATGAAACCGCTGCTGAAGCGATGGGAATCAATACTACCTATTACAAGCTTCTCGCCTTTCTCCTCGGCGCCTTCATTGCCGGAGTAGCAGGAGCTTTGTCAGCACATTTGACCTTCTATATCGGACCTGTGGATTTTGATTATCACCGCACGGTAGAAATTCTGATCTTTGCTGTTCTGGGGGGCAGTAATCTTGTCTGGGGACCGATCCTCGGCGCGTTTTTGCTTACCTTGCTGCCCGAAATTCTCAGAGCGGCTTCAGACTATCGGATGATGATTTATGGGGCCATATTGGTTCTTATGATGGCCTTTCGTCCCCAGGGTCTAATTAGTGAAGAAACTCTCCGCTTCTGGAAGGGGAAACTTGGGAGGGAAGAAAAGTGATGATTTTAACTCTCGACCAAGTGAGCAAAGAATTCGGGGGACTTAAAGCCTTATCAGATATAAGTTTTACGGTGAACAAGGGAGACGTTTTTGGGGTTATTGGCCCCAATGGAGCGGGTAAGACGACACTTTTCAATCTGATTACCGGAATTTTTCCTCCGACAAGCGGAAATATCATCTTTAATGGCACAGAAATAATAGGCTTAAAACCCTACAAGGTAACGGCTTTGGGGATTGCGCGGACATTCCAAAATATTCGTCTGTTTGACAACTTAACTGTTTTGGAGAATGTCATGGTTGGAGCGCATTCTCATATGAAAGCCAGCATCTGGCAGGGGATTTGGCGGACCCCAAAACAACGACGCGAAGAGAAAGCCGTGACAGATCGGGCAAAAGAACTATTGGCTTTGGTAGGTATTAAAGCCATTTTCGAGCTTTCAGGCGCGTTGGCCTACGGGCAGCAAAGAAGGCTGGAGATTGCCCGGGCCTTAGCCGCTGATCCGGAGATCTTGCTGCTGGACGAACCGGCGGCCGGAATGAATGAGAGCGAGACTGAAGATTTAATGCGCTTAATTACTCAGATTCGGGACATGGGAAAAACGATTATCCTCATTGAGCACGATATGAATTTAGTCATGAACACCTGCAATCGTCTAGCGGTGATTAATTTCGGCTCTAAAATCGCAGAGGGGAATCCTGAAGAAATCCAGACGAACTCCGAAGTTATCGAAGCCTACCTCGGAAAGGAGGAAGACTAGATGCTGAGTGTAACATCGTTAGTGACGAGCTATGGCAGTATTAAGGCGCTTAAGGGTATTGATCTGGAGGTTCCGGAGGGTTCTATTGTTTCTTTGATCGGTGCCAACGGGGCCGGAAAGACTACGGCAATGAAGTCTATAGCTGGAATTATTAAACCCCAGGAAGGTAAGATTACTTTCCAGGGAAAAGCGATTCAGGGTTGGCCGTCCCATAAAATTGTTGGCTTGGGTATGTCCTTGGTTCCGGAAGGCAGACAGATCCTCGCACGCATGACGGTATTGGAGAACTTAGAAATGGGGGCTTACCAACGAAAGGATAAGGAGATAGCCCAGGATTTAGAAAAGGTGTTCAGCCGTTTCCCGATACTTTCCGAACGGAAACACCAGGCCGGGGGGACGCTTTCGGGCGGCCAGCAGCAAATGCTGGCGATAAGCCGGGCTTTAATGGCTAGGCCTAAGCTCCTTCTTCTAGATGAACCGTCAATGGGTTTGGCTCCCTTGGTTGTTGCAGAAATCTTCCGGGTTATTCAAGAGATCAATCAAGAGGGAACGACGGTACTCCTGGTGGAACAAAATGTACGCCAAGCCTTGAAGATTGCTCATTACGCCTACGTGTTGGAGACAGGGAAAATTGTGCTGCATGGTTCAGCCCAAGAAATTGCCCAAAACCCGCGTGTGAAGGAAGCTTATTTAGGGGGCTCCAAAGCCATTGTCAATGACTAGATAGCTACGGATGAGGATTCAGGGCTTTCCTTAATCTTAATAAGGAAATTGACTAAGCCCGGTGACGGGTAAAGAAACTTTTTCTTTATGAAGAGTGAGAAAGTTTTGAGCAGCAATCATAAATGGGGTTATGTATGGCGTAACATCTATATTTAGCAATATGCTACCTGTTACAATAATGACCGTCGAAAGGTAATTAATAATATCCGCGTGCTCAGTGTTTGGTTTAAAAATTTCTATCAACCTAATTCCTCCTCAAATCACAATCAATTAAGTGATGTAATCATAGCAAGGGAGGATAAATTTACGCTGAAAGAAAACGGAATGTCAGCTTAGAGATAACTTAAGATTTGCTGAAAACAAGTTGTAACTTGATCAAGGTTTAAATATAAAGGCCGTTGCATAATGAGTATTTATACGTTTTTATAGATAATACCCTGCATTAAGTGGATGATTTAAACCACTATTTATGCAGGGTTTTGTTTAATGAGGGGCGCTTATGCATTTTGCAGCAGCCCCAGGGAACAACAGATCTAAGCTGCAGTTGCGGCAGTTGTAAGTCTGGATATGATGACTAGCAATAAACCAATTATAATAATTAAAGCTGTTAAAATACCAATAATTCCTATTAACATTACTTCATCCCCTTCATTAGAATACATAAGAGCTAGGAGGCGAGTATGAGATATTGTATTCACCTTGTCCTTTAAATGTTCACAGGAATAAAACTACGATTATTTCCAGAACTTTTTTGTTAGCAGCTAAACAGGCAATATGCATTTATATTGAACCAGTAATACTAATAATACGGATGATATTAATGATACGAATGATACTCTTGTACCAGGTCTTGAATTCGGGCTAAGGTCGGTGGGTGATCATAGCTGAACCAGACGATGAACGCAGGAGGGGTTAAATCGGCTAAACTATTGCGAGCCAGGTCTTCCTGGAGCTGGATTTCCGCCGGGAGGTTGCCTGTGAGCTGCAGCGAGAAGTAGTCGGCATTTTGTTCCATTTGTCGGGATACAGCATTTTGAATTGGGCTGGTTACAAAAAGGAGCAGGATAACCGCTAATTGCAGGGCTGCCCAGAGTTGAGGCGGCTTGTTGCTGTTTTTAGGCAGCCATGGTTTTAGAAGGATAGTCAGGAGACCAAAAACTATAAAACCGCCTGCCATTCCCAATAAGAGCCCGTGGATAACATCGTTGTGGCGCCAATGCCCCATTTCATGAGCGATAACGGCTTTGATTTCCGGCAACGAATAATTATGTAAAAGGGTATCGTAAATAACAATCCGCTTAGATGTACCAACTCCGGTAAAATAGGCATTAGCAAAGGTCGTCTGTCTACTGGCATCCATCTCAAGAACAGCGCCTACGTTTAACCCAGCCTTATGGGCAAGATCATTGACCATAGATACGATAGCTGAGTCAGGTACCGGTTTAAAATGGTTGAAAATCGGAGAGACGATAATGGGCCAAAAGAAATATTCCGCTACAAGCCAAATACTGAATAACAGCGAGCCAATCAGCCACCAAGATCGGGACGCCTTGTTGACTAACATAAAGAAGATAATTCCTCCTGCCAGTGAGATACATAAATCAATTCCGGTAGTTTTCCAATAATCCATCCACCAGGCTGCTGAACTTTGGGTACTAAACCCCCAGATTTTTTGCCAATAGTATCCAGAAAAATAAGTAAAGGGCAGTGATATTAAGGTGCTTATAAGCCATATACCCAAGACGGAAAGGAGAGTAACTAACCAGTAATTTTTAGTGAACTTCTGGATGCTCTGAAAGAGAGATCTCCCTTTCGAGCTAAAGAGCAGCCAGGATAAAAGAACAACTTGTAAACAAAAGTTGACTATAAAGAGAATACGCGGAGTATAATTGTAAGTTCTTGCTTTCTCAGCCAGAGTTATGGAGAAATATTTGGCCACGGAAGGATCGATTGGGGCAGGAAAGAGGGCAGAAACAAGATATAAAAACGCAAAAATTACGGTTAAACCCAGGATAATTAGCCAGGCGAGTGATACATGGCGAGATTCATAGTTGATCATTTTTAATGTCCCCCTTGCAGCTTTTCTCGTTAATCATTATTATAGATCCAAATGAGTTAACTATGGAGGCAGATTAGAATGAAAATAGCTAATGGTGTCGAAGCACTAGAACTCACTGTAAATTTGATGGGACGCCAAACAACAATTTATCCCACGTTATTTTGGGATGAAAAATCTGTAATACTAGTTGATGCAGGTTTCCCAGGTTTAGAACAACAAATTAGGGCAGTCATTGAAAAAGCAGGAGTTCCCTACGCTAGATTAAATAAAGTAATCATAACCCACCAGGACATTGATCACATTGGCAGTTTGCCGGAGATCCTTGTCAAGTCACAACAGAAAATTGAAGTATTGGCTCATAAGGCAGAGAAACCTTACATTCAAGGTGATAAGCCACTGATCAAAGCAGAAACAGCCAAGAACTCAAAAACGTTTGAAACGTTGCCGGAGGAACAACGAAAACGTTTGCAGGCGGTATTTGCCAACCCGCCAAAAGCAAACGTTGACAGAACTATTGACGATGGAGAAGAGATTGCAGACTGCGGTGGGATAATTGTTATCTTTACACCGGGACATACTCCAGGTCACATTTGTTTATATCATAAATCAAGTAAGACGTTGGTCACTGGAGATGCCCTTACTGCTAATGACGGTGAGTTAACGGGCCCCAATCCATCGGCTACTTATGATTTAGATGAAGCGAGAAAGTCAGTTAAGAAATTAGCTCAATACGATATTCAAACAGTTATCTGTTACCATGGGGGCGTGATTAAAGAAGATGTACAAAACAGAATTCGGCAGATCGCGTTATAAATGATTGGCATAAAATAGGCTTTAATATAATCTAACGAAAACAGGCTCAGCGGAAGTTCATTCGCAGAGCCTGTTTTCGTATATGAAACTATAAAGGGATGCATTTTTCCTAAAGATGCTCCTTAAAATTCAGTAAGATAATAGAATTTTGAAAGTCTGTATTACCCTGAGATTAGGTATCCGAGTATTCCTAAGACTAACTCCTGCCTTCTAATTTTTAAGCTCGCATTTTTTTCTCGAATAAAACTCGTTGATTAACTCATCAAGTCTCTCACTGACATTCAATACCTTTGAATCGGTAAGATCCCTATTCGAAGCAATCTTATGCATTTGTAATCTCAATTCTTCAATTCTAATTATGACTGAGACTTTCAACTGAAGCATCTTCTTTCGATTTTTTATCTCTATACTCGACGATTTTATTATTATCTTATGACAATATCAATGGGCATAAGGTCCCGTTTTTTGTATTTTTGACAATTTACTTAAATGTTCAGGGTATTTTTCAGGTATCCGGATGGTTTGGCTATTTTGTGGAAAGTTAACTATGGTCTGTTTTTCAAGTTATGCGATATATCCTTCAGAGTTCCCGAGAAAATAAAAAGTGGTTGAAGGCACCAAACGATCTCATAAGAAAGGATGTATATAATGGAAAATACTGCAGAAATTCAGAATCACCTTACAAATAAAATATTGCAACAGGGAGCGTTAGTCGTGGGCTATACGATAATAAGGCAGAAAGAACCTGTTATCGTAATTGGTTTCCCCTTCTCAGATCAATGGATTTTGAATCACCCTTTTTACATTACGAAAAGGTTCGGAGAAGAGGTATGGACGAGCTGGAAACTGCTAAGGGATGTTACTCAGGTTTTACGCAGTGAGGGGTATTCCGCAGACCTTAAAACCCCGCTTTCGGTATTCGGGGATTTTCGACCCTTGGCAGTTGCTGCGGGATTGGGAAACTGGGGGAAAAACGGTCTGGTCACAAACACAAACTATGGTTCAAGACTTTTATTTGCAGCGGTTTTTACAAACGCGCCCTTGCAAGTCAGTCTTACAGGGAACTCAGGTTTGATCAATGAGTCTTGTGACAACTGCACACTGTGTATTGATGCATGCCCGGCAAAAGCATTTCAGAATAACAGGTTTCATAAAATGCGTTGTTTCCCAAAGGCTATACGGGGATGCTCTGAGTGCCTTCAGGTTTGTCGGGGGAGAGTTCAATTGCATTAAGGATGGGTCTCTGAATAGGACTTTTGTCCTTATTTGCTTTATTTTGGAATTTGCCAGGGACTTATAAAGGATATGCAGGGAAGCTGTAGAATTTAATATAGTAGGTAGTATTTTTAGTGATCCCAAATAAATGTACATTCTGATTAAAATAGAGGATCAGTCTTATGAATATTGTAAGAATTGCCTATACCTTTTTGCTTGCGGCATCATTGCCTTGTGCCATATTCCTGATAAGATATGCCTGCAAAAGAAGAACCGTGCCGGGTGCCAATTACTTTATCTTGCTGATGCTCGCGGCAATAGTCTATAACGGAGGATATATCGGAGAAATTAATTCTGCAAGTCTTTCGACTGCAATGGTTTGGTTTGATCTTGAGCACCTGGCCATTCCACTTGAACATTATTTCTGGCTGATGATGAGTCTAGAGTATGTCCGTGCACCCAAAAGGTTTCTAAAAATGGCGAAGTATATTATGCTTTACCATCCGGTTTCCTATCTTGTAATTTATTTTACAAACCGTTGGCATCATCTCTATATTCCTGTCTATCGGTTTGTAAGTAATGATTATTTTCCAGTGATCGTTTCCAGTAAAGGTGTGCTTTACATACTGATGGTTGCTTCCGGCACCTTGATGGGCTTGATAGCCACGTTTTTCTATATTCGTGCTTATCTCCATTCACCGCGTCTGCATCGCTACGGTCATATCATTATGATCTTGGCTTCTTTGCTTCCCTGGTTTTCTGTCTATTTAGATGCAACTAATACAAGTTATTTAGGTATTGATTACTATCCGGTGGTTTCAATTTTTTCCGGTCTTTTATATGCCTTTGGAATTTTTAAGTTTAGAGTCTTTAGGACAATCCCCTTGGCTATGCAAATTGTATTCCGAAATTCTAAGGAAGGGACCTTACTCATAGATTTGACAGACAGACTCATTGATGTTAATGATGCTTTTTTAAAGATTTATCCGGAGTTAAATAAACTATCCGATAAATATACCTTTGCTTCTTTTATTCAGGCTCATCCGGAGCTGAACGGCCTTTCGGAAGGCAATGATAAGTTGCAATATCAACGAATGATCAATGGAGAAGAGGGCTATTTCTCGGCTGAAATCACGGAAATTCTAACGGAGGATGGTCTTCAAATCGGCAAGATACTTACGATCAATGATGTGACATTGTTTGTGGAACATCAAAAGAGGCTGGAAGCTATGGCTTCCATGGCTCTAACGAAAGCGGAAACCAACGAGATGTCGTTTCTCCAGGCTCAGATAAAGCCCCACTTTTTGAATAATACCCTCAGCGTAATTGCCTCCATGATCACCGTGAATCCGGAAGAGGCTAAAAACCTTATCGGCAATCTTGGCGAATACCTGTCAAGCTGCTGTTACTTCGACAGTACCTCATTAATGGCAGCGTTGGAAAAGGAACTAGAGATAGTGAATACTTATGTGGCGATTGAAAAGGCCAGATTCGGGGAACGGCTGAATTTCCAGGTTATTTGTGATAAAATTCCCGATCTTAAAATTCCCCGGCTTGTCCTTCAGCCATTGGTAGAAAATGCAATCCGGCATGGAATACTGAAAAAGTCTGAGGGTGGTAATGTCAAGCTGACAATTCGCTGTGAAGGCGGAAAAATCAACTTTGAAATTCAAGATGACGGAGTAGGGATGGGGGAAGAACAAATCAACGCTTTAGAAATCAATGATGAGCAAAAGACCGGCGTAGGTCTGATCAATATCCATAAGCGGCTCTTAAAATGTTACGGCGAGGGTCTGAATATCGTCAGCGTCAGAGGGCAGGGTACTTCAGTGGCTTTTTCTGTACTATTAAAAAATAACCATCAGTTGGATCTGCAAGAAGAGCCAATTCGTTCGATGACAGTGTCTTTGAACGGTATCTAAGCATTCTTTGTCCTTGGAGACAAAAGAGTAATTTAAGCAAGGTGAAAGATATGATGATCAAATGTATTATTGTCGATGATGAATGGTATAATCTCGAAGAAATAAGCAAGCTGGTTGCAAAGACGGGTTTTATGTCCGTCGAAGGGAAGTATCAAAACCCGGTTAGGGCCTTGGAAGAAGTAACAGTTATCTCTCCCCAGGTGGCGTTTATTGATATCGGGATGCTGGAAATGGACGGGATAACTCTTGCGGAAAAGCTTATGGAAAAGGAGCCTTCAATGAGGATTGTTTTTATAACTGCCTGGGATCAGTACGCTATCCAAGCCTTTGATTTGAATGCCCTGGATTATGTGATGAAACCGATCAAACTTGAACGTTTCCAAAGGATGGCTGCTAAGATTCAGAAGGAAGTGCAATTAAAGGTTTCGCTTCAATCCTCTTCAGACCTTAAAATTAAATGTTTTGATCAATTGGAAGTCAGCATCGGAGATAATCCTGTGAAATGGGAGCGGGCTAAGGCTGAAGAACTTTTTGCTTATCTCCTCATGAACCATGGCAGGTATATACATAAAGATACGATAATTCAAGACCTCTGGCCGGGATATGAGTATGCAAAAGCATTGGCGATCCTGCAAACCTCTATTTGTAAAATCAGGAGTGTCTTCTCTCGGAATAAAAGAGAGGTGACACTGAATTTCAACAGAGGAAAATACTGCCTCTCTATTTCCCGGGCCGAATGTGATTACCTTGAAGCGGAAAAGGTCTTATCCCAATACAAGACGGGGGATAAAGCAGTTTATGAGGCGGTGGAAAAGGCTTGTAAGCAGTTTGCCGGGGGTTTTCTGCCCCGGCAGGGATATGTATGGAGCTTGGAAAAGGATGAAGAATTGAGAAGGAGACTTGCCCTGAGCCTGAAAGAGATTATGGCTGCCTATTTAATAGAGGGAAATAATGTTAAGGTATTAAGGGTTTTGAAGCTCCTGGCCGGCTTAGAGCCTTACGATGAAGAAATCAATTGCCGACTGTTAGCGTTACTTGCAGATCAAGGTGATTATCGGGGAGTTACAAACCATTACCAATGGCTGACAAGAATTCTCAGAGAGGAATACGGCACAGTTCCTTCGGCTCAGATCATAGGGGTAGTTAATAGTTTCTATGATCAAATAAAATAGAATGGATTCCAAAGGGACTGTCTGTTGTAGCTTTTTAGAAAATAATATGTAATAAAAAATTAGCCCGGGAGACGCCTCTCGGGTTATTTCTTACTCTCAAAAAGAATAACCTTCGTTCGGATGTATATTTTCCGCTTAGCATCACTGTAACTAGGCAATCAAATTTTCCTTATTCCCTGCCCTAAAAGTTTCTGGCAGATTGCTCTAATGTTACCTTGGGATACTGTTAGAATCCTGTTAGAGGACCTTGGTAAAATTTAATATCAATCACCTAGGCTTATAAATGTGCGAATCATATTAGTAACATGAATGGAGGAAAAAGTATGACTTTTAACAGGGCAAAGGGGGCGGTGCGTCTATGGGTGCAGGCCTCTGGTCTAATTATCTTGACGCTTCTTTTTAGTATTCTTGGGAGCAGGATAGCAATGGCGAATACTGTTAACTTACCCGCATCAACCCAAGATATATTTAGCGGTGCTAGTTATGACGGCTTCACATTTTCAGTCAACGCGCCGGGCGGCGGACCCATGTGTTTGAATGGTTCATTGTTCAGCATTGCTCCGGCGCTAGGGTTTAATATAGACACAAGCGGGTCATACGTACCTGGTAATGTAGACTTCAGAATCAGGAAAACGGATAGTACGAAGTTTCAGATTAGTTCAATGCAGGCTGAAGATTTTTTCATTATGGGTTCTAATTATACCATTACCGGATATGCCGATGGTACTCAGCGTTATTCCGATACCATTAACTTTGAAACTCCAAAGTCGGGCACATCTGCTGGGTCCATTACCTATGATTGCAGTGGCGGAATCTCAGGAACTCTAACCTTTAACAATTGGACGGGTATTGATGAGATCAGAATTACGGGTCCGGATATTTCTTTGGGAATCGGCAATATCAACTACATTCCGGGACAAACAGCGGCTCCGACCATATCAACACCTATTACAGCGGGGTCAAAAGCTGTGTCCGGTACGGCTGTTGCGAATGCAGCCATAACTCTGAGCAAAAATGGATCTCTACTGGGGACAGCAACCGCCGATGCCGGCGGGAACTGGTCATATAGTTCAGCAGCCTCCTTTAGCGCAGGCAATACGATTTCCGTTACTGCTCAAGGAGTAGGTGACGATGTCAGCGCTCCTGCCACCGCAACCGTCGTGGCGACGGTGCCCGGAGCGCCTACAGGAGTGTCAGCCACAGCAGGAAACAGTTGGGCAACTGTAAACTTTACAGCCCCGGTTTCAGACGGAGGCAGCCCAATAGCTTCCTACACGGTAACTTCCAATCCCGGGGGCCTAACCGCAACCGGCTCAGCAAGTCCAATAACAATTTCCGGGTTGGTCAACGGAACTTCTTATAGTTTTACAGTGACTGCGGCAAATGGAGTGGGTACCAGTGGTGCTTCTGCTTCCTCTAACAGTGTCACACCCAGCCATACTAATGCTGCGCCGGTCGTCACTGTCTCCGGCGGAACAACTTCCTTCACAGAAGGTTCATCAGCTGTAGCAGTTGATCCGGGGCTGACGGTAAACGATAGTGATAATACGACATTGGCTAGTGCCACAG
>JGI2924J29684_1077570_pt1 | contig 19009 bp, 19 predicted proteins | sample BenlonsequencITS_FD_29684 | JGI IMG/M metagenome (IMG submission 29684)
AAGCCCGGGTGGTGTAGTGGCCCATCATACAACCCTGTCACGGTTGTGACGCGGGTTCAAATCCCGCCTCGGGCGTTTTCTTGGAGTGTAATTCGTGAGCAACCAGCGTGCTGTGTTGCGAACATCGAACGGCGAGAGACGACGATAAGTTGGTTTCGACTCGGCAGGTGTCCTGCAGAGCCGATCCCCAATCTTGACCAATCGGTCTGTCAGGCGTTCGTCGCCAAACTCAGCAGACTGAAACTCCTTTCGAATTTTGCCAGAGCCATCAGTCTGACACAGCTCCGCCTCGCCTCCATCTGTCCTCCGGCTTTGTGACCCACTCTGCATCTTGGCCACACTCTCTGCGAACTACGGCGATAGGATTTGTGGGTAAGAGACAGCGCTTTAGCGGTGGGTGGCTCAAGGAAGTCGTCTCGACGGATACAGGACAGGTGGCACTCGGCGAGGGGGCGGGAGAGCTTCTCGAGGAGTTGACGGGCTACGCGGAGGCGATCGAGGCCGGGAATCTCGACGTGACGGTCGGGGCGAAACGACAGCGCGGGCAACTCGAGACCGAACGTGTCGGCGGCAGCCGAAGAACAGACGAGCGCGGTACGGGGAATCGTCGAAAACGCCGAGTCGCTGTCGGGTCGTGCTGACGAACTCCAGTCGCTCGTCGACCGATTCGACACGTCGGAAAACGATGGAGCCGACGGCGGGGGGAACGGCGAGACAACCGACGTCGTGGTGGTCGGCGATGGCTAATACCGTCCCAACCGTCGACTGACGGGTCGAAACCGGTTGTGTGGGCCGGCTCGACGCCTTCATCGACGTTTGACCAAGAGCTGACCGATCTGTGGCTCCGGTCGCTCTGATAAGAATATATTTCCGGGCGAGAGCTAATTAGTTAATAACCGATTGGGGTCCGTCGTACGACGAGTGGGGATCGTCGGGGTCGGCGACGAGGACCGAGATCGCGACAGCAGACTACGCAGATTCATGACGAACATTACTGCCCTTGTCGTCGACAACGAACCCGGTTTCGCCGAACTGGCCTGCGAGATGCTCGAGCGCGAACGCGACGCGATCGATGCCGAGCCAGCGACGAGCACCGTGGACGCACTCGAACGTCTCGAAGCGACCGGAGCACCGCCGGTCGACTGTATCGTCAGTGACTACGCGATGCCGCGGATGACCGGCCTCGAACTGCTTGAGCAGGTTCGAGCGGTAGATCCCGATCTGCCGTTTATTCTCTTTACGGGCAGAGGGTCCGAGGCTGTCGCGAGCGAAGCGATCGATGCTGGTGTGACACAGTATCTGCAGAAGCGGGCCGAGAGCGAGCAGTACGCCGTGTTGGCAGCTGAGATCGTCAACGCTGTCGAACAGTACCGCACCGAAAACGAACTTCAGGAAAACGAGCGACGATACCAGCGGACGGTCACGGCACTACACGAGACGGCGCGTGACTTGATGCGGGCCGAGAGCAAAGACGAGATTTACCGGACGGCGGTTGAGACGGGCCGAGAGGATCTCGACGTTCCGGTCGTCGTGGCCTACGCGTTCGACTCGAGTGAGGGTGCACTCGAGTTGAGTGCGTCGTCCGAAAGGACGGTAGGGACCGAGCCGAAAAGCGGTGAGGCTCCGGCTGTAACTCCGGAGACGCCGACAGGAACGACAGGCCTTGATCCCGCGCCGCGGTTCGAACGCGGTGACGGAGTCGTCTGGGAGGTCTTCTCGGAGGGTGAAACGACCACCTGCGACGGAACGGACGCTGTCAGGGCCACTGCCGTCGAGGACGACGATCCGGCCGTTCGGAACTGGAGCGAACTTGTCGTTCCCCTCGGTACCCACGGGGTGTTGGTCGCCGGCACCGACGATACCGACGGTTTCGATGGGGCGAAGACGGAACTGCTGCACGTGCTATCGGCAAACGTCGAGGCCGCGCTGGATCGTGCCGAACGCGAGGACCTGCTCCGGGAGCGCGACCGGACGTTGACCCAGCAAAACGAGGAACTGAGTAGACTCAACCACACGAACAGCGTTGTTCGAGAGATCAATCACGGGATCGCACAGGCCTCGACGCGGCCGGAAATCGAGACGACCGTCTGTGAGCGCCTCGCCAACACCGACCGCTACCAGTTCGCCTGGATTGCGACCGCGGACGAACCACCGGAACCGACCACCTGGGCCGGCGTCGACGCAACGTACGTCGACAAGCTTCACGAGGAAGGCGACCGTGCGCCCGAAGTCGCCCTAGTCCGTGACGCTCTCGAGTCTAACTGCGTCTGCGTCGTAGACGACGTCCTCGAGGCCGAAGGCTGGGACCATCGCCGTAAAGAAGCACTCACCCACGGCTACCAGACGGTTCTTGCGGTGCCACTTTCCGACGAAGAACGACGCCGCGGCGTCCTGGTCGTTCACGTCGACGGCGTCGGCTCGATTGGCGACCGTGAACGAGAGGTCTTCGCCGAACTCGGAGAGACGATCGGGTACGCGCTCCGGTCGGTCGAGCGAGCGCGGGCGATGTTGATCGATAGCCGGATCGAACTCGAACTCGAGTGTCGGGACGACCGGCTATTGCTCAATCGGCTCTCGAATTGGTCGGGTGGACGAGTAACGCTCGAGGGCGTGATCGATCGTGGCGACGGAGACGTCGTCAGTTTCGTCAGCGCTCCCGACACCGTTTCGCCGGCCACGCTCGAAGAAGAGTCGGCGGTCGTCGAGCGAGCCACGGTCGTCTCCGAGGGCGACGAACTGTTGCTCGAGGCGACGACCGGTCCAACGCCGTTTCTCGAGGTGTTACACAGCTACGACGTCAGGCTCCAGTCGGTCGCCTCCGAGGGCGGCGTCGCGACGCTCACCCTGGCGGTTCCCAAACAGATCGATACTCGCGAACTCGTCGAGTCGATCAGGGTCGAGTACCCTGAAACGGAGTTGCAGGCACGTCGGGAGACGACCGCGACTCCCTCGACCCGTCAGCTCGATACGTACCTCGAACAGCGACTGACAGACAGACAGTTCGAGGCGTTGCAGGCGGCTCACTACGGTGGATTCTTTTCCTGGCCGCGGGAGACGACGGCCGAAGAACTCGCCGAGGTGCTGTCGGTGTCGCCGCCGACCTACCACTATCACCTCCGGGCAGCGGAGCGAAAGCTCGTCTCGCTCGCGTTCGATGGAATCTAATTAATTAGTACTTGCCACTGTCCATTACTAATAGGTTATAGAGTATGCTTAATGAGTAGTAGCACGTAGGACTGAGTGGCGATCTTCGGTAGTTGTCGCCACCCCCACCCCACCCCCCACCCCCAATCCCCAATTTCCCCACATTTCCGGCGATCCAGAGAGCCATCTCCGACACGACGTGCGAGCGCGGTCGTCAGTTCGGCCCCGATTCGACGCGACGGTCCCATTCGATCCACTCTCGTTCCCAGCCAGCACGGGACTCGAGTCGCTTTCGGGCACGTTCCCGGTCTTCCCGTTCTGTGCGGTTTCGCTCGACGGCACCGGCCTGTTCGCCGTCGACGAGCAGCGGATCGAATGAAACGATGCCGAACTCACGCCGTTTGTCCCCGGGAGAGACCGAAACGAGTCGCTGTCGCTGAGTGCCACAGGGAAAGACGAGTCGGCCGTCCTCGGCGAGTTGATCGAGCAACGCTCGTGGCGGTTCGACGGCCGCCGCCTCGAGTAGGATGCGATCGAACGGAGCGTACTCCGGCAGACCGCTCGCACCGTCGCGTCGGTCGACGAGCACGCCATTGTACCCCGCTCGAGCCAGGTTCTCGCGAGCTAGCCCGACCAGTGGGCGGGCGATGTCGATGGCGTGGACGTTCGTCTCGTCGGTCAGTTCCGCGGCGACTGCTGCCGTGTAGCCGACGCCAGCGCCGACGATCAACACGCTGTCGCCGTCCTCGATCGAGAGGGTATCGAAGAGACGAGCGACCGTACTCGGCGCGAGGACGCGCGTTCCGAGTGTTTCGTGTTCGCGATCGGCGTAGGCCACCCGCTCCTCTTCGAGAAACTCGTGGCGCGAGACATCCCGCATGGCGAGGGCGACAGCCTCGTTCGAGAGGACCTCTTTGGGTGGTGACGTAAGCCCGTCGACCATGTCGTCCCGTAGTACCGCGGGTTCCATAGTCGGAGTATCGCTCGAGACGTAATCAATGGCGCGCTTGCCTACCCGCGCATTCGAACGAACCGGACGCCGCAGTGTTCGGTCCGCTCGAGGCTCCCGTCTGCCCGCTTCGTTGCTTTCACGAGCGTCTGAAAGGCGGTCCCGACGGGAGCGAGTAGTCGGCCACCCGTCTGGAGCTGTTCGACGACCGGGCCTGGCAGTTCCGGCGTCGCACAGGTGAAGTAGGCGGCGTCGTAGGGGGCGTGGTCGGCCCACCCCTCGCGGCCGTCACCGACCCGCACCGAGACGTCGCCGTAGCCCGTCTTTTTCAGCCGTTCGCGTGCCTTCTCTGCCAGCTCCTCGCCGTACTCGACGCTGTAGACGTTCTCCGCGCCGACGAACTCGGCCGTGACTGCCGCGTGGTAGCCACAGCCAGTCCCGATCTCGAGAACAGACTCGCCTTCCTCGAGTTCCAGTTCGTCGGCCATGATCGCGACCATGTGCGGTGCGCTGATCGTCTGGCCCTCGCCGATCGGCAGCGGCCGGTCGGCGTAGGCGTCGCCGCGGCGATCCGGCGGGACGAACTCGTGACGGGGCACCGACTCGAGCGCCTCGAGGACGCGGTCGTCGTCGACGCGGGAGGCGACGGTCCGGATCATCCGCTCGCGGACGGTTTCGTAGTCGTCGGCGTCGCCAGGGCCGTCGAACCCGAAGCGGTCGAACATGGTCGACGATACGCGCTCGCGGGCAATAGGTAGTGGGCCGAAATTGCGGGGGTATCCCGACAGGAGACTGACGAATACAGCCAGAATTCGTGGTGCACGCAGTCGGCTGGGGAGGGTGAGGTTTCGGGCGGGACTGATACGGTTTACTGTAAGTCATTTGCGGCACAACTGCGACCCGGGCGGCGGTTGCGCCGGTAAATCGGTACAGTAATCCGTATAAAAGGGCCGGGGGCTTTCTGGGTGGTGTCGGCTTCATCTCGCTGCGAAAGCGGTTGCTTTCGCCTCGAGTCGCTGTAAGTCCCTGCGTTGTAGTTTTCAGCTCTCGAAAGAACGAACGAGTTTACCAGGCCGACCAGGCGCTTGTCTGCTCGTCGTAGGCGTAGATCCGTTTTGTGTCTTTCGCCAGCACGGTGTCGCCTTCCATCTCGTAGCGGTCCCGCTCGTAGCTCGAGGCGTCGTCGCGGACGACGAAGGCGTCGATTTCGAACTCGTCGTCGCCGAACTCCTCGATCGCGCCGACCTCGAACTCGTAGTCACCGGGGACGTAAACCGTCGTCGAGCGGCTGTCGTCTCGAGAGCCGTCCTGCGGGTGGATCGTCACGTTGACCGCGACGTTGTCGACCTCGCGGGTCCAGACGGTCTCGGCCTCCTCGGCGGGGGCTTCGTCGACTCGCTTGTGACCCTCGAGTTCGACGCTGGTCACGCGAACGGTCGAGAGCACTTCCTCGGTCTCTAAGATGAACTCGTCGCCGACCTCGACGGTCTCGTCTTCGGGCGTCGTGACGTTTGCCGTGAAGGACTCGCCGTCCTGGGAGACGACGACGTCTAGCGTTACTTCGGCCGTTCGTTCGGGCTGTACCTTGTGGACGTGGCCACACTCACTGCAGCGGACGGTGACGGTCCCACCGCCTTCGCTCGCGGTGAGGACCTCGTGGACGGTCTCGAGCTCCGGCGAGCACGACGGGCAGGGTGTCGGAACCCGATCCGGCAGCTCCGATGAATCGCTCATAACACTCCGTAGCGGCCACGCACCTAAAAGGCGATTGGACCTGTCGTCGGGTGTGATACCGTTTCGGACTACGCTTCGGGAAGTTCGATCTCCTCACCGTCGGCGTACACCGTCGGGTCTCGGACGATGCCGTCGAGGTGGATCGGGGCTTCCGTCTCGCCGCCGATGCTGGCGTTGTCACCGATGGCGATGTGAATCGTCCCCGCCGCCTTCTCGTCGAGCAGAACCGAGCCGACGAGTTCCGTGACACCGACGTTCGTCCCGATGCCGAGTTCGGCGAGGTTGTACGCCGCGTCACCGACCTCGTCGGCCGCTTCGTCGACCTGTGCGCGAATCTCGTCGTCCGAGATTTCCGTGACGAGGCCGTCCTCGACCACGAACTCGAGTTCACGGCCCTCGAGCAGCCCGTGGGGTCGCATCGTTCCGTCGACGACGTAGGTGCCGTCGGCCGATTCGGGGCTGACGAACACCTCGCCCGCGGGGAGGTTCGAGAACGACCCCGGATCGCTCACGTCGCCGGTGTCGTCGTGCCACTCCCGATCGCCGACCGCGAACGTGATGTCGGTCCCCAGGTCGGTCGTCACGCGGACCTCGTCGGCGTCGGCGACGCGCTCGAGGGTGCGTTTGCACTCGTCGGCGATGCGATCGTAGTCGGCGTCGAGCCCGGTGACGAACACCTCCTCGGTGATTCCGGGCAGCGTCGAACCCCGGGCTCCCTCGTCGGTCGCGTCGGATCGAGCGCGGGTGTGGCTCAGGCTCTTCGTCGTCGGTGCGAGGAAGGCGTCTGCTCCTTCCATGGCGGCCGCGACCGGTGCCGGTGGTTCGGCTCCGTGTTGTTCGCCCGGCGGGTAGCGGACGATCGTCGCGTCGTCGGTTACCTCGCGGACGACCTCGTAGAGGGCCACACCGATTGGTTCCCGGTCGTCGTCCGTGACGACCACGCAGGACTCCTCGCCCTCGAGTTCGAGGCACTGCTGGACGGCAGTTTCAGCAGCAGTTCGAAGTTCGGACATAGTACTACGTCCGCCCGTTGTGCCGATAGGCTTTGCCTTCTGCTCCGGCACGGTCACGAGCGGCTGGTTTCGGACGGCTACTCGGACTCTGCGACGGCCTCGAGGACCTCGACACCGACGAGCCCCTCGCCCGTGAGCGCGCGGACGTAGGCACCGCCGGCGACCGAGACGTGCGAGAAGTCCTCTTCCTCGAGATCGTACATCGGGATCGCACGGGAGGTGTCGCCGCCGCCGACGACCGAGAAGCAGTCGGCCTCGGCGATCGCAGAGAGCACCGCGACGGTGCCGTCGGCGAAGCGCTCGTCCTCGAAGACGCCGAGTGCGCCCTTGACGAAGACGGCCTCGGATTCGGCGACGAGGTCGGCGTACTCGTCGGCGGTGTCGCTCCCGACGTCGAGATACGACGTCTCCTTCTCGATCTCGGCGACGGCTCGTTCGACGCGCTCGCCGTCGTCGGTCTCGGAGGCAAGGTCACTCGCGAGGTGTAGTCGGTCGCCGTACTCCTCGCGGACGCCTTCGATGGTGTCGGCGTGGTCCTCCCACTGGTGGTCGAAGAACTCGGTTCCCTCGACGTCGTAGCCGACGTCGTGGCCGTCGGCACGCAAGAAGAGTTCGCCGACGATCCCACCCAGACAGAAGCGATCGACGGTATCGTCGACCTCCTCGATGACCGGGATGAGGTCCTCGGCTTTCGTCCCGCCAAGCACCATCGTCACCAGCCCGTCGAACTCCCGCTGTTGGATCGCCGAGTTCGCAGTGTACTCCGACTCCATCACCCGGCCCGCGTAGGCGTCCAGCACTCGAGGGAACCCAACGAGCGAGGCGTGTGAGCGGTGGGCCGCCGAGTAGGCGTCGTTGACGTAGGCGTCGAACTCGGGGGCGAGCGTTTGGACGAACTCGGTGTCGGCTTTCTCGTCCGGGGCTTCTTCGGGGAGTTCTTCCTCGCACATTCGGGCGTTCTCGAGGAGGAGAACGTCGCCGGCCTCGAGTCCGCCGATCGCCTCGAGGGCGTCCTCGCCGACGGTGTCGTCGACGAACGCGACCTCCTGTCCGAGGTGGTCGGCGAGGATGTCGGCGTGTCCCTCGAGCGAGATGAACGTGTCACGACCCGGCCGTCCCTGGTGGGCGAGCAGGGCTACGGCGTGGTCGTCCGCGAGCAGTTCGGCGATGGTTTCGGCGTGGCGGGCGAACCGCCGGTTGTCCTGGACGACGCCGTCTTCGACGGGGGCGTTGATGTCGATACGGACGAGCAGTTGCTGTCCCGATTCGAGGTCGTCGATGGTCTGGAACGTGGACGTAGTCGTGCTCATGACTGTGTTCGTGTTCGTGGTTCCTAGGTCGACTGACACGGTCAAATAACAGGGGGAAACGAAATCGAACGGGTCGAACGCGGTCGAACGCGGTCGAGCCCGGCCGAACGCGTTCGGAACCGAGGCTACCGTACGACCGCTTCGTCGGCGTCGGACTCGACGTCTTCGGACTCGGAGACCACGTAGGTCGCGAGATCGAGCATTCGCTCCGAGAAGCCGTACTCGTTGTCGTACCAGGCAAGTACCTTCACGAGGCCGTCCTCGAGGACCATCGATCCCTCGAGATCGACGTACGAGGAGAACGGCAGGCCGACGACGTCCCGCGAGACGATTTCGTCGTCGGTGTATCCGAGGACGCCGGCGAGGTCGCCGTCCGCAGCCTCGCGGATCGCCGCCTCGAGGTCGGCTTTCGTAACGTCGGACTCGAGGTCGACGGTGAGGTCGGTAATCGATCCGTTCGGGACCGGCACACGAATCGCCATGCCGTCGAGTTTCCCCTCGAGTTCGGGGAGGACCTCGGTGGTGGCGACTGCAGCACCGGTCGTCGTCGGGACGATGTTTTCGGCGGCAGCCCGACCGCGACGGCGTTTGCTGCTCGGGCCGTCGATGAGGTCTTGCGAACCGGTGTAGGCGTGAACCGTCGTCAGCAGCCCCGACTCGATACCGAACTCCTCCTCGAGCACCTTCACAACCGGTGCGATAGAGTTGGTCGTACAGGAAGCGTTCGAGACGACGTCAGCCCCGTCGTACTCCTCGTGGTTGACGCCGTAGACGAACATCGGGACCGTCTTCTCGCCTTTCGGCGGGGCGGAGATGACGACCTTCTCGGCTCCGGCCTCGAGGTGCTTTGCGGCCTCGTCGTGGGTCCGGAACAGGCCGGTCGCCTCGAACGCGACGTCGACATCGAGTTCGTCCCAGGGCAGTGCCGTGGGATCGCGCTCGGAGAGGAGGTCGATCTCGCGGTCGCCGACGGAGAGTGTGTCGCCGTCCTGGGAGACGTCCTCGAGTCGGCCGTAGACGGAATCGTACTCGAGCAGGTACGCCATGTCGTCGTCGTCCATCACGTCGTTGATGGCGACGATCTCGACATCATCGTCCGACAGTGCCGCGCGCAAAACGCTTCGACCGATTCTGCCGAAGCCGTTGAGACCGACGCGGACCGTCTCTTCGACCACACTGTACGAAAGTTCACTCATATCCGAGTAGTAAGATGGCCAGCGTTAAATTTGTTCCCCAGTTTAGAACCGTTATGTATTCGCCGACGGAGTGTCGTCGGCACCAGAACGTTCCGGGGCTGCGGATCAACAACCACTTTACGGACATGTCTAGTCGACCACACAGGTGTGAGATACCACATCACTGCACGGCACTCTCCCCAGGTTACTCAATTTCGAGTTAACATATATCAACTTCCTGCAAAAAGGTTATGAGCGTCGGCGGTGGACGTAGACCCATATGCTACGGGTCGGAATCAACGGGTACGGAACCATCGGCAAACGCGTCGCGGATGCTGTCCGCAAACAGCCCGACATGGCGGTCCAGGGCGTCGGGAAACGCAGCCCTGACTACGTCGCAGTTGGGGCCGACGAAGAGGACTACCCCGTCTACGCCGTAGACGAAGACCGTGCCGACGAGTTCCGCGAAATCGGCATCGACCTCGCCGGTACTGTCGACGACCTGGTCGCCGAAAGCGACATTGTCGTCGACGCAACACCGTCAGGCATCGGTGCCGAGAACCGTCCGCTGTACGAACGCCACGAAACACCCGCACTCTTCCAAGGCGGCGAAGACGCGACCGTCGCCGAAGTGAGCTTCAACGCTCGTGTAAACTACGACGAAGCCGAAGACGCCGACTACGCACGGGTCGTCTCCTGTAACACGACCGGTCTTTCCCGATTCCTCGCTCCACTCCACGAGCACTACGGCGTCGACAAGACTCGAGTGACACTCGTTCGCCGCGGCGGCGACCCGGACCAGACCGGTCGCGGCCCGATCAACGACACGGTCCCGGACCCGGTGTCGATTCCGTCCCACCACGGGCCGGACGTCCAGACGATCTTCCCCGAACTCGACATCGACACGATCGGGCTGAAGGTTCCGACGACGATGATGCACGTCCACTCGGTCAACGTCACCCTCGAGAACCGACCCGACGACATCGACGAAGTGATCGACCTGTTCAAAAGCGAAGACCGCATCCTCACGGTTCCCGACTACGCCGGCATCGACGGCGCAGGCACCCTCAAAGATCTCGCACAGGACGCCGGCCGACCGCGGGGAGACATCTGGGAGAACTGCCTCTGGGAAGAGTCACTGACCCTCCAGGGCCAGGATCTGTACTGCATGCAAGCGATCCACCAGGAGGCCGATGTCGTCCCCGAAAACGTCGACGCGATCCGTGCGCTAGAGGGAGATCACTCCGGCCCGGAGAGTCGAGCGCTTACGAACGAAACGCTCGGCATCGATCTGGGATACCTCACCGACCGAACCGATCTCACGGCCAACCGAGGAACGCCCGACGAATCGCTGGCGGACGACTGATACGGATTACTGTCCCGATTTACCGGCGCAACCGCCGCCCGGGTCGCGGTTGTGCCGATAATCGGGACACCAGTCCGTACGGGACGAATCGCTGTCCCGTGCTCGTAGTGACCCGTTCCGCAGCGTAGCCCGACCACCGAAACGTGGAAGAAGGCCACCGGCAGAGCGGTCCCGACCCGACCACACAGAAGACCTGATCGGCCGTTGACTTCTTCGATCCGGGGAAAGTTTTTGCACCTCCCATCCTTACGAACATCCATGCGTCGTGACGACCGTGACGAACCCTTCGACGACCTCTTTCGTGAGATCGAACGAATGATGAACGAAATGATGAACAGCGCCGACACTGACGTCGACTTTAGCTCCCCAGGCAACGCCGGAAACGGCTTCGGGACCGACACCCACGTCGACATTCACGACACCGACGACGAGATCCGCGTCATCGCCGATCTCCCAGGCGTCGCAAAAGACAACATCGAACTCGAGTGTGACGGCAAGTCCCTGACGATCTCGGCAAGCAGCGACCGCCGCCAATACGACGAGCGCGTCGATCTCCCGCGTCGCGTCAACGAACACACTGCCTCTGCAACCTACAACAACGGCGTCCTCGAGGTCGTCTTCGAGTCAGCCGAACAGTCCTCGGGTATCAGTCTCGAGTAACGCGGGCGTCGCGGTCGATTCCCGATCGGTTCGGGGTTCCTACTCGTTGCGTTCCGTGTCTGCCCTCGTTCGTATCCCAGACGCCAACCGGTCGTAGAACCCCGACTCGTACTTCGTCGCCTCGTCGATCGTCGGGCGAGCGTTCGTCTCGTTGACCACCAGTCGATCTGCGGTCTCGAGCAAGTCGACGCCGACAAACGGGATCTCGAGAGCTTCGGCGACCGATTCTGCCAGCCGTCGGTGTTCCGCCGGGAGGTCGACACCGGTCGCTTCGGCCCCACGATGGACGTTGTGTTTCCACTGGCCCTCCGCGATGGCCTCGTCGGGAAGTCGGCGTTCGACCGCACCGACACACTCTCGTTCGAGGACCATCACGCGGTAGTCCGTCGCATTCGGTACGTACTCCTGGACGAGAAACGACCGGTCGCCGGTCGCCCGGTAGTCGTGGACCAGCGAGAGATAGTCACAGATTCCCAGAAAGGAATCGAGGTCGTGAGCCTTCGCAACACCGACACCTCGCGTCGTCGAGTTCGGTTTGACGACGACCGGCGGCTCGAACCGCTCGAAGACCTCGGCCAGTTCGCCCTCCGAGACATCGTTCGAGACGTAGACCGACTTCGGTACAGGAAGACCGTCCCGCTCGAGACGCGCGAGTACTTCGGCCTTGTTCCGCGAGGTCGAGACCGTCTCGTGGTCGTTGAGCCACGGTATCTCCAGCAGTGCATCGGCAACCCCACCCTCCATTAGCCGACCGGGATAGACGAAGCCGACGTCGTACTCGTCGGGTCCCCACGGTGGCTCTGTCAGATCCACCACGCGCTCGCTCGCAGGCACGTGATGGACGCGGATACCACGCTCCTCGAGTGGATCGCGCATCCGCTCGAACGTCTCCTGATCGTTGGCGACCGCGAGATCGATCATACCAGGAGTGAGGTGTAGATCGATAAAAAAGTCCAGTTACTGGCCGGGAGTGATACGGCTGACTGACAGTAATCCGTATCAAGTGTCTGCAAAGCGCGTCGTAGAAACGGGAAGCCTCGGGGTCGTTCGAGAGAGCGAAGCTCCCTCGTGATGACGAGAATTTTCGATTCTCGAACCACTTGGCCCCGAGGCGATTCACGCGATCAATTTCTCTTCGCCTTTCTCGACCACGATCCGACACGGCGGCGTGATCTTGTTGTAGGCGCGACGGAACGCTTCCTTGGCGAAGTCGGCGTCGTCGACGTCACACCAGATCGTGAAGATGCGGTCGCCAGCGTCGATTCGCGCGGCGGTGCCGACGATTTTCCCGAACGACTGGCGCATCCCGTCGGAAACACGGTCTGCACCCGCACCGGTCGCCTGCTTGTTCTCCCGAATGACGTTGTGGGGGAACTTACGCAGGATCATCTTGTAGTTACCCTCGCCGGCGTTTTTCAGCATGTAGCGGTTGGCCGAGAGACGTGAGGACTCGAGTGAGCCGTGACGGATCTGGACTTCTTCTTCCGTGACGAGGCTGATCTGGACGGGGTAGTCCTCGGCCTCGGCACCGATGTCGCCCATCTTGTGCTGTGCAATCTTCGAACCCGGGATGCCAGTAATGTATTCACGGCGCGTGTAGGCCGGCTTACTGATGTCCCGGTACATCGAGGCGGGTTTCTCGGACATTGTGGTTACTTACGAAAACGGAAGCCTACCGTGCGGATAAAGGCTTCGAAGCGAACTCTCGCGTTACCGGTCGACCGTTGCGTACTTCGCGTCGACTTTCTCGACGAGGCCCTGACTCGAGAGCGCGTTGAGAACGCTCAAAATTGCGATTTTCTTCATCGACAACGCGCGAGCGAGGTCGGTCGCCGTTGCGCCCCCGGTCGCCTCGAGGTAGAGGTACACCAGTTTCGCCTGCGGCGAATCGATTGCAGGGGGGAGTGGTTCGGTCGGTTCGATCGAACGCTGTGGATCTAGCATACCGGCATCGGCTACGTACCAGGATATAACTCTATGGTGCAGTCGATGAGTACTCTTTAGAGAGCATAGATGGATATATATGTCATATTACTACTTGCTTGAAGACGCTATGAACGGGTGCTCGAGCGACATCGCTCGATCGGCATTCGACGAGAGTGGGGTGTCCCGCTGTAGACGAACCGGTCGACAGGTGGGTTGGCGAACTCGAGTGAGTTGCCACAGCGGTTCGACTGTGAGCCTGTGAACGACGCGGATTTCGTCTGTCGGCGTTTTTAAGGGTCTCCACCGCTAGCATAGAGCATGATGAAGAGTTTCCGGATCGGTTCCCTGTTCGGGATTCCGATCAAACTCGATCTCACGTTCTTGCTGATCCTCCCGGTGTTCGCGTATCTCATCGGGTTTCAGATCGAGCCAGTCATCGAGTTGCTCAACGTAACGATGAATGCCGGTATCGATGTCGGCGCGCTCACGGCCGAATGGTGGCTCCCGTATCTCGTCGGGTTGGCCGCAGCGATCGGGTTGTTCGTCGGCGTCCTGTTTCACGAACTGGGTCACTCGGTGACGGCCCAGCGGTACGGGTTCCCGATCGACTCGATCACACTGTGGCTGCTCGGGGGGATCGCTGCACTGTCGGAGATGCCCGAAGACTGGAAGCAAGAGTTCAACATCGCTATCGCCGGTCCGATCGTCTCGGTTCTCGTCGGAGTGGTGTCGTACGCGCTCTTTCTGGTGACACCCGAGGCGTTCGACGGCGCGCGGTTCGTCCTCGGCTATCTCGCAGTATTGAACGTTGCGCTTGCGATTTTCAACATGGTGCCGGCGTTCCCGATGGACGGCGGGCGGATTCTTCGAGCACTACTGGCCCGAAGTCAGCCGTACGCTCAGGCGACTCAACAGGCCGCCAGCATCGGAAAGATGTTCGCGTTCATCATGGGGCTGTTCGGCCTGTTCGCGTTCAACATCATCCTCATCGCCGTCGCCTTCTTCGTCTACATCGCTGCCTCGAGCGAGGCCCAGCAGGTGACGATGAAGGCTGCGTTCCAAGATGTCACAGTCTCGGATATCATGACGCCAGCCCGGGACCTCCACACCGTCGAGCCCGGAACCTCGGTCACGGAACTCGTCCAGCGGATGTTTACCGAACGCCACACCGGCTACCCGGTCGTCGATCGCGACGCCTGGAGTGACGGCGAACTAATTGGACTCGTGACGCTCGAGGACGCCCGCGAGATCGATCCCGTCGAACGCGACGCCTACGTCGTCGAGGACGTGATGACGACCGACCTCGAGACGATTTCGCCCGACTCCGACGCGATGACCGCGATCGAACGCATGCAGCAAAGCGGCATTGGTCGTCTTCTCGTCGTCGAGGACGACGATCTCGTCGGGTTGATCTCTCGGACGGACCTGATGACCGCCTTCGACATCGTCCAACAAAGCGGCGGGGCGGTCGGACGACGTGACCAGGTCCAACCGGTCGGCAGCATGGATTAACCCCGTCCCAGAGTCGGGCAGCGACGAGGACCAGTGTCGTCACTCTCGCAACCGTCTCGAGCCCCAAGACCAACATTCTTAACCCCGGCCGGAGCCGACGGTTCGCCGATGCCACCGGCCATCGAGACCGTCGATCTCGTGAAGGAGTACGGCGACCTGCGGGCCTTACAGGAACTCTCACTGACTGTCGAAGAAGGCGAATTTTTCGGGCTGCTCGGTCCCAACGGTGCGGGCAAGACGACGTTTATCAACACGCTCGTCGGGCTCGTCCGCAAGACGGGCGGCGAAGCGCGCGTCTTCGGCTACGACGTCGAGGACGACTATCGGGCGGCCCGCGACGCGATCGGGCTCGCTCCCCAGGAGTTCAACGTCGATCGGTTCTTTCCGATCCGGGAGGTCCTGATGCACAAGGCCGGCTACCACGGCGTTCCCGAAGACGAGGCCGCCGAACGGGCGGACGAAGCCCTCAAGCGAGTCGGTATCTACGACAAGCGAAACGAACGGTTCGACTGGCTCTCCGGCGGGATGAAACGGCGCTTGCTGCTCGCTCGAGCGCTCGTCACCGATCCCGACCTGTTGATCCTCGACGAGCCGACCGCGGGGGTCGACGTCCAGTTGCGCCACGACCTCTGGGAACTCGTGACCGAACTCAATGCGGAGGGGACGACGGTCCTGTTGACGACTCACTACATCGAAGAGGCCGAGCGACTCTGTGACCGAGTTGCGATCGTCAACGAAGGGCGGAAAGTAACTGTCGCAACGCCGGACGAACTCAAGAAGCGGGGCACCGACACGGTCTCGGTCCGCCTCGAGTCCCCGATTTCGACCGCAGCGTCAACTCTCGAGGAGAGTCTCGGCGCGTACGCCCACGACGTCTCGACGGGCGCGGCCGGCAACCAACTCGAGGTCCGCGTCGACGACGGTGGATCGACCGCGCCGCGACTGCTCAACGACCTCGAAACCGCGGGCTACGAAATCGCCGATCTCGAGATTTCGCGGACCTCGCTCGAGGAGATCTTCGTGGATCTCACCCGCAGTGAGGACCGGACGGTGACGCGGTCGTCGGCTGCGAGCGAAGACGGTGACGACGGTCCGAAACGCGAACAGGAGGGGGTCGCCCGATGATCTCGGTCGGCTTCCGGGCGCTGTTTCGTCGCGAAGTCTTGCGGTTCGTCCGCCGGCCCAAGAACACGTTCATGCCGCCGGCGATCACGAACGTCCTCTATTTCGCCGTCTTCGGGGTCATTCTCGGTGGCCGGATCGACAGCCCGGTCGAAGGGGTTCCAGGAGCCGATTTCGGCTACATACTCTTCTTGATTCCCGGCCTCGTCGTGCTGGGAACGATCTCGAATGCCTTCGAGAACGCCTCGTTCTCGATCTTCCACGGGCGGTGGAACGAGTACATCCACGAGACGCTGACTTCCCCACTGTCGTACGCCGAGATGGTCGTCGCGTACGTTGGAGCGAGCGCGGTCCGCGGGCTGATCGTCGGCCTGATCGTCGCCATCATCGGCGCGCTGTTCGTCCCGCTGTCGATAGCGAACGGACTCTTCCTGGTCACAACGATGGTCGTCATCTCCGCGCTGTTTGCCGGATTCGGGATCATCGGCGGACTGATCGCTCGAGATTTCGACGACCTGACCGTGATGAACCAGTTCATCCTGCGGCCGCTGGTGTTTTTCGGCGCGGTCTTCTACTCGCTGACGATGCTCGAGCCGATCTGGCAGTACGTCTCGCTGTTGAATCCGATGGTCTACATGGTCGACAGCGTTCGGTACGGGCTGTTGGGCTACTCGGACATGCATTACGTCGCACCGGCAGCGTACGCCGAGTTCGCACCCTATCTCTCGCTTGTCATACTGAGTCTCCTGACGGCTGTCGTCGTCGCTATCGACATCTACCTCTTCAAGACTGGCTACGGGTTGACCGACTGAGATGGTTTGCTGTCAGTCAGTTCCGGCGCGACCGCAAGCTCTCCTGCGGTCGCACCGGGACATCGGGATAGCAGTCCGTATGAGACGGATTGATGGAACTAGTTGCTGCCGATCGCCGACCCCGTTCTGACGACCGGCAGTAAATCGTTACAGCAACCCGTATGAGGCGGGTGATAGCGTCTCCCTGGGCGGAGACCACGTCTGTATGCTCGCCCCAACGCGTAACCACTTTGTAGTCGGTCCTGTCGCTTACCAGTATGAGCGACGATCCCAACCAGGCGGTTCTCCACGAGTTGCTCGCCGGCAACGACGACCACGTCGAGGGACTGGCCGACGACTACTTCGACACCGTCCAGGATGGACAACAGCCCGATGTCGTCGCCGTCTGCTGTTCGGACTCGAGAGTGCCACAGGAACGGATGTGGGGCGTCGACGATCCGGGCACGGTCTTCACGCCGAGTAACATCGGCAACCAGGTCTGGGACGAGGACGAAGGCGAGCGACTCGTCGACGGCGGCGTGTTGTATCCGCTCTATCACGCCGGAACCGACGTCGCGGTCGTCGTCGGCCACACCGGCTGTGGAGCCGTCACCGCGGCTTACGAGGTCGCAACGGGTGGCGCTCTCCCGGGGCCAGAAGGCGTCGACACGTGGGTCGAACAGCTCGTCCCTGTCGTCGAGGAGGGCCTCGAGAGCGATCTCGTCGACACAGAGGCCGAGCGAGAGACGGTCATCAATCAACTCGTCGAGTACAACGTCGATCGGCAGACGAGATACCTCCGAGAGGCTAACGAGGTGCCGGACGAGGTCGATATCTACGGCTTCGTGTACGACTTCCAGGGTGTCTACGGCGACGAATACGGCCGTGCGTATCTCGTCCACGACAATGGTGTGACGGAGCCAGACCGGATAGCTGACCGTCTGCCAGACCGCTACGAGACCGCGACGCGGAGTCTCCTGTACTGACCGCAGCAACGACCAGCGAGACCGATCCTCGTCGCGCCGACACACCGTCGCGCTCGAGCGACGGCGTCTCAGACGGTTTCCTGTCGGTCGTTGCCGGTGCGACCGCTTCGAGGCGTGGTTGGACCGATAGATCGTCACAGCACGCCGCCTCAGGCGGTTTGCTGTCAGTCAGTTCCGGCGCGACCGCAGGGAGGCTCGCGGTCGCGCCGGGACAGCGCGACAGCAGTCCGTATCAGTCACTCTCGTCGCCCACGAACACGGTTTTCAATCGATTCCCACAGTTGGGACAACACAACGTCTGCCACTTCATCGGGTCGAGACCTCCCATCGTCTCCGTACGGCGCGTCTCGGTTTTGCTCACTGTCGTGTCGCAGGTCTTGCAGTGAAACGACTCCGTCTGGCTCATGCTAGAGACGTACGGATCGAGTCATCTTCGCTGTTTGGGACGCCGCCGGGCCGTCGTTTCACCGTCCGCTCAACGAATCGAGTTCAAGAAGTCGAGCCAACGCTTGTGATCCTCGATCTCTTCCGCAGGCGCTTCGGACGTGTACCCGCCTCCCCGGAGGCTCTTGAGGGCGTTCAGCGTGCGGTCGATTCCGACGATCGTATCCGCAATCTCCTCGGCCTCTTCGTACTCAAGCGGTGCTGACTCGAGTCGCTCGACGAGGCGCTCCCGTTCTTCTTGGAGCGAGATCTGCGCCTCCCTGACGACCGGTTTGAGGTCGTCGGGAATACCCTCAACTTTCCTCGTTTCGATGACGAACTCGTCGACAGGGATCTCTTCGTCTCCGATCGTGATCGTGTCCGGAATGGAGATCCCGATAGTTGCACTCGGGCGGTTGACACGCTCGAGTAGTTCTTTCCGCTCGTCCTCGTTCATACTCGGCGATTGGAATTACGTACGTAAGTACTGCAGGAGAACGTCGCGTGGCAGGAACTCATACTGTCGGACAGAAGTCAGTCCGAAGTCGGTCGTGGATTCGCGGCCGTCTCCACCGGTGACGGGCCCAACAGAGCGACCGATCGTCACGTCGTTCTGTCCGGCAGTAGTCCCTTCCCCCTACCCTGGCCTGCCCTGCCTTGCTCTCCCTCCAGCGCAATCGAGTGCAGAACCCGCACGCGCCAGAGAACGCGCCACAGTACCGGAGCGTTTATATGCGTCGGTGCGTTTTTCTCAGAGGCAATGGCGCAAGGAACCGTTGATTTCTTCAACGACACTGGCGGTTACGGATTTATCGAAACTGAGGACGCGGACGAGGACGTCTTCTTCCACATGGAAGACATCGGCGGCCCGGACCTCGAAGAAGGTCAGGAACTCGAG
>JGI2924J29684_1077569_pt1 | contig 19008 bp, 18 predicted proteins | sample BenlonsequencITS_FD_29684 | JGI IMG/M metagenome (IMG submission 29684)
CTATGCATGCACAAGGTCATGGCATTAAGTGTGCATAAGGTCATGACACTGAGTGTGCACAACCCTCTGACACAAAACAGTCTGGTTTCCCCTTTTAAGTGGACCCTTGAAATAGGACTTCGAAACGCCTAGTGAGGGTGGTGATCGTGCTGGCGGCGTCGATAAGCATCTTCGTCACGCTGAGCTCCACGGCCGCGGAGCCAACCGATCAGGCGGCAGACCAGGTAAATCACAAAAGAGATGGTGGTGACAAAAACACTCACCGGCAAACCAGGCGCTAGCGACAATAGCAGGCCACCGACAGCCGATACTTCCGCGAAGATGACTGCCAGCACCACGGCTTTCACTGGATTGGCGGTCACCGCCACAGCGGCCGCGCCGGGAGTGATCAGCAATGCCATGACCAGCAGCGCACCGACAATCTGCACGGACTGGGACGTGGTGAGGCCAACCAGAACTGCGAAGGCAACGGCGATGAATCGGACGTTTACTCCGGAGGCCTGCGCCATGATCGGATCGGCGCTGGCGAAAAGCAGCGGGCGCCAGAAAATCACCACGGCGCTAACCACGATCACGGTGACTGCCACAAGGATCCACAGCGATGATGAGGAAACACCAACGATTTGCCCTGTGAGCAGGGAGAACGCGGTGGAGCTTCGGCCGGGGTAGAGGTGAATGAACAGCACGGACAGACCGAGTCCGAAACTCATCACGGCACCGACGGCGGAATCTTGTTGTTTCATGCCGAGTAATGCCAGTAGGATCGCGGCGACCACGGAACCGATCACTGCACCGCCGCCTACATTCAATCCGAAGAGCAGCGCGGCGGCGGCTCCCATGAGGGCGAGTTCGGCGGTGCCGTGGACTGCGAAGGACTGTTGGCGCACCACGATGAGCGGCGCGATCACACCGGAGAGCAGGCCCAACAGCGCGGAGGCGATGAGTGCGTGCTGGACGAAATCGACGCTGATGAGATATTGGGTGTCGGAAAGCCAGGTGGATAGATCCACTTAAACCACCACGATTCTGTCGTTGATGCGAGCCACCGTGACGGGTGCGTTGTAGAGTTCGCTGAGTTTTTCGGACTGCATGACATCGCCAACCGTGCCGATGGTGTGGCCGTTGGGGGCGAGGTACAAAATGCGATCTACCAGGCCCATTAGTGGATTGACATCGTGGGTGACCACAACAACGCCGACGCCTTCGGCCTTCAATTCACCAAATAGGGACACCGTGCGCTGCGCGACGCCGGGGTCAAGGCTGAGGAGGGGTTCGTCGGCAAGCAATAATTGCGGGCGCGTGGCAAGGGCCTGGGCTTGGCGGACGAGCTGCTGCTGCCCGCCGGAGAGCTCGCCGACGCGTCGATCGGCGATTCCGGAAGCGCCCACGCGGGCAAGAAGCTTATCGACGTCACCCTTCGCGGGTCCCCTTTTGGAAACCACGCCATGCGCCGCGGACAGCGAAACCATATCGCGGGCACGCAACGGGACATCGAAAATTCGTTGTTGCGGAATATAACCCACCCGGGCATCAGTTTTAACCGAACCGTGGGTGAGTTTTCGGGTGCCCAAAATCGTACCGATGAGCGTGGATTTTCCCACGCCGTTGGGGCCTAAAACCGCAAGAAATTCCCCCTGTCGGAGCTCTAAATTCAGGCCCCTCCAGAGGGGATCCACCGCAGCATCATTGAAAGTCAACAGCATTTAAATAATTCTAAACCTGGTTAGTGGCAGCGGTGAGATCATCAACTGCCTTGGTGAATGCATCGAGGAAATTCTCGGTGTTTTGAGGGGTCTCATAGATCTCAACAACTGGGATGCCTTTTTCTTCTGCCAAATCCTTCAAGCTGGTCGCGACAGTCGACGCGGACTGTGGGTTGTAGATCAAAACATCGAGGTCACCGTTGTTAATTGCATCCTGGAACGACGCAACATCTGCTGCGGTTGGCTCGCTCTCGCTCAACGTGGTTGCGCGGTAACCCTCAGGGGTGGATTCCACCATGTCGGAGTGGGACAAAATGTGATCGGCGATCGGCTCGGTCTGAGCAATGCGAACTGCTGGAAGATCGTGAATCTGATTGTGCAGCTCGTCCATCTTGGTGGTCACAGCCGTTGCATCGGCCTGTGCCTCGGGATCAAGCTCGGTGACTTTTTCTGCGAACTCTTCAGCTACCTCAGAGACGTATTCAGTGGAGTACCAGACGTGCTCGTTGTCGACGTCATGATCGTGGCCCTCTTCATCGTGGTCGTGTTCGTGGGCTTCTTCGGCTTCGTGCTCGTGATCATCATGCTCGCTGTGGTCATGCTCTGAGAGATCCAATGCGTGGATGATGCGATCATCGTCTTCCAAGGTGCCGTAGAGCCAGGAATCATAGCCGCCGCCACCGACGATAATGATGTCAGCTTCGGAAACTTTAGCCATATCGGTAGCGGAAGGCTCGAAGGAATGAGGGTCGATGTCGCCACCGGTAATAATTGCTTCAATGTCTACATCTGGGGCGACAGCTTCGGCGACGTCAGCCCACACCTGGGTGGAGGTGACCACTTTAAGGGAATTGGATCCGGCAGCGTTGGTGGAATCCGCGGAATCTGCTGATCCAGTTGAGCAGCCAGCTAGTACCAGTGGGAGGATGGGGAGTGTCCAAAGAAGCTTTTTCATACCTGCCATTAAATGCTTATTGAAAAAGGATGTCAACATGAAAACTTATTGAAAATCGCAAAATCGCGTTAGACCTCGGATACGCCATAGGGGTAACTGGTAGATTGAAATGATTATGGGTAGGAAACAACAATACGGAACCCTCGCGTCCATCGCCGCGAAACTAGGTATCTCAAGGACCACAGTGTCCAACGCCTACAACCGGCCGGAGCAACTCTCCGCAGAACTTCGCCAACGCATCCTCGACACCGCTGAAGATATGGGCTATCTCGGCCCTGATCCGGTGGCCCGCAGCCTTCGTACACGCAGAGCAGGCGCAATCGGAGTGCTGCTTACTGAGGACCTCACTTATGCCTTCGAAGATATGGCCTCCGTGGACTTTCTTGCCGGGGTGGCTCAAGCTGCTGGAGACACCCAACTAACGCTGATTCCTGCCTCGCCCGCGAGCAGCGTTGACCATGTCTCGGCTCAACAATTAGTCAACAACGCTGCAGTTGACGGAGTGGTTATTTACTCCGTTGCCAAGGGTGATCCACACATCGATGCCATCCGTGCCCGTGGTTTGCCCGCAGTCATCGCCGACCAGCCTGCACGCGAAGAAGGCATGCCGTTTATTGCCCCAAATAACCGCAAAGCCATCGCCCCTGCAGCTCAAGCGCTAATCGACGCCGGCCACCGCAAAATCGGCATCCTGTCCATCCGCCTAGACCGCGCAAACAACGACGGCGAAGTCACCCGCGAGCGCCTCGAAAACGCCCAATACCAGGTACAACGCGACCGAGTCAGGGGTGCCATGGAAGTCTTTATCGAAGCGGGAATCGATCCCGGCACCGTGCCGATCATGGAATGCTGGATCAACAACCGCCAACACAACTTCGAAGTGGCCAAAGAACTTCTAGAAACACACCCAGACCTCACCGCAGTACTCTGTACCGTCGATGCACTGGCATTCGGCGTTCTGGAATACCTTAAAAGCGTAGGTAAATCAGCGCCTGCAGATCTATCCCTCACTGGTTTCGATGGCACCCACATGGCACTCGCACGGGATCTCACCACCGTCATCCAACCCAACAAACTCAAAGGGTTCAAAGCCGGCGAAACACTGTTGAAAATGATTGACAAAGAATACGTGGAACCAGAAGTGGAATTGGAAACTTCCTTCCACCCAGGTTCCACGGTTGCGCCAATCTAGGCTTGTGGCACTTTTCGTGCGTTTAGGCTCTCTTAAATCCCCAATCGCACGCTTTCCGCATACTGCATGCGGTGGTAGGCGAGTTTCTCTAGGAAAATTCCCACATTATCAACATCGTCGACGCGGGTTTTGGCTGCAGTGTCTCCTTCGCCAACCTTGACGGTTAGGGCACGATCATCGTTTTCTAAAGCTTTGAAACCGTGCTCATCGGTGGTGTCATCGCCGAGGAAAATCACACCAGTGGGCTCGGTGCGGTCAACGTATTCCTTCAGCCAGGTGCCCTTGGTGGTGGAGCTGATGGAGTATTCGATGATGCTCTTGCCGTTAGTAACCTTCAGGCCGGAAGAGTCTACGTGTGCTGCTTGGGCGAGGATTCCTTGGACTTTGTCCTTGTCGGAAACACGGATGAAGTGCAGCACGCGGTGGAAAGGCTTGATCTCCACGAATGCGCCTTCGATGCCGTCGACGATCTTTTCCAGATCTGCTTCAATCTTGGCGAGGCGAGCTACCTCTTCAGGAGTGAGGGTACGCGGGCGGGAGGAATCCTCAGAACCGTGTGAACCCACCATGGTGATGTCGTACTGACCAAGATCAAGAACCGTCTTCAATCCCTCCAGGTGACGTCCCGACAAAATGACAACATCAGTGTCTGCTTGTTGGGAGAGGTCTTTTACCGCCTTGAGGGATTTCTGGTTGATAGGAACGTTGTAAGCGTCCTTGCTAAATCCTGCGATGGTTCCATCAAAATCGGACACAACCAAAAGCTTTTTGGTCTTGGCGATTTCCTCAATAGTCAAAGTCATGGGAACCAGTGTACGGATCCCACAGAACCCCTGGCACTTTAAAGCCCTGGCACCTTAAGATGTCGGCGCGATCCAGGACACCAAGCGGATTGCTGGCCGATCGAGTTCATCGACATCGCTAGTCAGCAAGATTTCTGAACCAGAAGTCCTGGAGATTTCAAAAGAACCAGGCAGAAGATCAACCAGCTCGTTATGAACTTTGAGTTCTTGTCCTTGGCAATCATCGGGAAGTTTATCGAAATCCAGGGAAGACAAGGTCACATAATCGGCATCCAGAACAGAGCTTTGCTCACCATTTTGGAAGAATTCCGCACGCCCCGTAAAAGGCACACAGCCAGTGAAACCAGACAGGGAAGAATTGCCAAAATCTAAGCTGGGCTGGGAAATGACAAGATTACTGATCGAATTCGACTCATCTGGATCGGTGTAAATATTGGTCACCAACCAGGTGGAATCTGTCATTTCCACGGTGTCTGAACCACAGGACGCCAGCAGTAAAGCAAGCGGAAGAACGCCTATGGTCGCGATTCGTGCGCGGTTCATGAGTTTTCTCCCGACTGTGCCAAACAATCCAGGAAACTATTAGCCCACACGTTGACGTCGTGGGTATAGACCTGCTCGCTGTTCGTTTTCATTCGCGTTGCCGCAGATTCCGGATTGTGCTTCAAATCATGGACAGCTGCCACCATTTGCCGTTTGATGGATTCCACATCAAATGGGTTGCATAAATACGCACCGGTCAGCTCAGTGGCCGCGCCGGCAAATTCGGACAGCACCAAAGCACCAGTGCCGTCGCGGTGGTTGGCCACGAATTCTTTAGCCACCAAGTTCATACCGTCTTTAAAAGGCGTAACCAGCATGACATCGGCTGCGGTATACAGCACCTGGAGATCATTTTTGCTCAATGACCTGTGTAGATAATGCACCACGGGACGCCCCATGCGACCGAAACGACCATTGATACGGCCGACGGCTTCCTCGACCTGCGAACGCGACACACGATAGTGATCAATGCGCTCACGCGAAGGCGTCGCGACCTGCAGCAACACAGCTTTGTCGGCCTCCAACGCGCCGGATTCCAGCAGTTCCTCAAACGCAAGCAGGCGCTGCAAAATGCCCTTGGTGTAGTCCAGTCGGTCAACGCCCAGGAATACGGTTTCCGGCTCGTCGAGCGTTTTTAAAAGATCAAGAACGGCGCTTTTCGACGCCTCCCCAAACATTTCAACATCAATCGAGATCGGGAACGCCCCGACGCTAACTCGCCTTCCGTCAGCGGTTTCAACATGAGCGCCAATCTCACGCACCAATGCTTCACCACTGACCTGCAAGGTGTCCGGCTGACCCACATGAGACCCGGCAGTGCCGGCAACCTGCTGGGTTAACGCAAGGAAGTTTTCTGCGTTTTGAACCAAATGGAATCCCACCAAATCTGCGCCCAGCATGCCTCGAACAATCTCTTCACGCCACGGCAGCTGACGGAACAGATCAGGGGAAGGGAAGGGAATGTGGAGGAAGAAACCGATCTTCAAATCAGGGCGCATCTGGCGCAAAATGCCAGGAACCAGCAACAGCTGATAGTCCTGCACCCACACAGTGGCACCGTGTGCCGCCACTTGGCTCACGGCTTCAGCGAACTTGAGGTTTACCTCCCGAAACGCATGCCACCAATCGGTGTTGTACACCGGAGTAACAATCAGATCGTGGAAAAGAGGCCACAGCGTTGCGTTTGAAAAGCCCTCGTAGAAGCCTTCATAGTCACTTGCAGTGAGGACAACAGGGTGCAGCAAAACACCCGTATCTGTTCGAAATGGTTCGGGTGCAACATCTACAGTTCCAGGCCATCCGACCCAACATCCACGATGTTGTTCCAGAACGGGGGAAAGCCCCGTGACAAGGCCACCGGGGCTGGGGGAGATGCTATAGCTACCATCTGGGTGGACAGTCATATCCACTGGCAGACGGTTAGCAACAACTACAAAGCTATTGGAATCATCCATATAAGATCCGGCTTAAGACTTCTTTGTGGTCTTCTTTGCGGTGGTCTTTTTAGTAGTTTTCTTAGTGGTCTTCTTGGTCGTTTTCTTAGCAGCAGCCTTCTTAGCTGGTGCCTTACGAGTCCGCTTTGTAGCCTTCTTTGGCTGAGCTTCCTCGTGTTCAGAAGCGACCTTGGTGTAACGCAGGCCCTGAGGTTCAACGCCGAGCATGCACATCAAAGTGACGCCGTCGAAGAAGTCCTTAGAATAGGTGGCAACAATCCTGCGGGCACCGGCTGCGGTTTCCTCTTCAACAGCGTGAAGGGATTCTGGGGTGGGACGAGTGTCCGTGATTTTGGCCGGCAAGGATCCTCCTGAGTGTTTAAAAGCGATCGACCCGATATTCTACGCTATTTAAGCGAAAGACGCCTAAGCAGGTTGATTTTTACCTTTTATTACCGAATCTCTGATTAGTCTTTGGACGTTTTCTCTGCCGGCGCTGATTCTGCTCAGCTTCCTCCTGGAAGGAGAACTCATTCGCCTTGGTAAATGCACGGTATGGGTTGAAGCGTGGTGGACGACGTAGCCTGCGGGCAATCCACTCACCCAAAACCACGCCAGCGGCAAGTGATGAAGCAGTGGCTAAAGCAACCGCAATGTTGGTGAAACCCATGAGTGTTTGATCATTCAGGGTGGCGTACATTCCGCGGTAAATTGCTAGACCTGGAAGCATTGGTGTGATGCCGGCAATCGCCACAATCAACGGTGGAATCAAGAATCGACGGGCAAGCAAACCACCAGTGAAACCAACTGCTGTTGCAGCAATCGCAGCGGCAGAGACGGGGCCTAAATAAACAACGAAGAGGTAATAAAACGCAGAACCCATCAGCGCAGTAAGCCCCGCAATAATCACCGAGGACCACTCCGCGTAACAACCCACTGCGAAGGCCGCTGCGGTGACGCCACCAGCGATAATGCGGGCGAATGTAGACGAATAATTAGGTGCTGCAGCGGACTCCATGGCAGGCAACATGACATGCAAGATTTCAGAAAGCTGAATGCCCAAACCCACGCCAGCAACAATGCCGCCGGTAAACAGGAGTGTTTCGAAAAATCGTGCACTTGCTGTCACCGGAGCGCCCGTGATGCCGTCCTGCAGAGATTGCACGAGTGTCAAACCTGCCAACAGCACAACAATTCCAGATGCGATGATCTGGCTCGGTTTGATCTCAAGACCAAATTGCAACGCCAAAGAATAAGCAATCGATGCAGGCAGCGTGGCAATAAAACCACCAACAACATTTTGGAAGAAAGTAGGCAAACCCTTCTTTCCCAAAAATGACGTCGTGGCAATGATCGTGAACGCGGTAATAAAAGCAATTAGGGAAACCTGCCATCCACCACCCAACAGCACAGCAACAGCACCACCCATCATTGCCCAGCCAAGCAACGCAACAGGGAAACCATAAGACGCAGGGGATTGCTCCAACTCGTCCAGGATTTTCTCGGCAACCTCAGGCGGGGTCGCACCAGCCTGAATGGAACGGATCAAACGGTCAACCTCAGACAGTTTGGAGAAGTTGGTGTCCAACTTGCCTACAACATGAAACACGTTGACCGGCATCTTCCTCTCCACACCGATGTTGGTGAAGATGGTGATCGTATTCAACGTGATATCCACGTGCGTGTAGTACAAACCGTACGCAGAGGTCACTGCTCGAACTTGTACCTTGGTGTCACTATTTGACGTACCTGAAGAAAGCAAAATATCGCCAATTCTCGCAGCCAAATTCATCACACCGGCCACTTGACTATGGTCAGTGAGATCAATCGGGGCTAGTGGCGATGGCGGAGGTGCGGCTTTTGCAGCGTCAACTGTTGAAATGCGGCCACGAAGGGTCGCAAAACTCAACATCCGCTGGAAAACATTTTGCAAGGAAAAAGAGTCCAATCACAGGTCGTTTATGCACGGTTCACCAGATACTCTAGCCCCGAATTCCATTGTGATGTACACATACGCTAAGATACGTATTCGTAGTTGTTGATCATCAGCATCTGCGGTGCTGGAGTGGCGCAATTGGCAGCGCAACGCACTTGTAATGCGTAGGTTGAGAGTTCAAGTCTCTTCTCCAGCTCAATAACACCAGGTCAAAGGGGTATTTTCTTAATGAAAATGCCCCTTTTTGGCTTGAGGTCTCCAAAAAGTCTCCATTTAATAACACGGGGCTTAGGGGCTTTCTTTTCCCTTGGCTCGATGTTTGGAAATGAAACGGTGTTTGAATGTCGCCAGTTGGTGAGGGGATTATTTCATTTCACTTAGGCTCCCGTTTGGGTTGAAATTAGTCACTTTTCATATGGCGTGTTCAAATTAAGCTCCTTAAATTCGTTGACCAGATTGATGACTAGATCTTGCTGGCGGACGGTCAGTCTTGTTATGTCTACATGCTTCACATAGTCACTTTGGGAGATGATCTTCGAAAAATTTGGCCATTCAGATTCGGGAACTTTCGCTGCACTTAAAACCTCTACTGGATCAAGGTCGAGAGCCTCTGCAAGCTTCATACACATCATTGGATCGACGGTGAATGGTTCACCGGTTCTCCGGGATATTCCTTTTTCGAGGTCGATTACCCAGAATCGGGTTTTGTCTATGGCTTTAGCTAGATGCTCTTGATTCATGTCGAGGGTTCGGCGCTGGTTGCGAACTAGATCGCTGATTGGATACTTTTCTTGATTTGTTGTCATGGATGTAAGTTATGAAAAATTGTTTTAATATGCAACACAACTAAAAAACAATATGCAACATTCTAAGATCTTGAGTTAAACTTTGCACTGCTCGGCATTGAGCTCGGTCCAGGATCGAAAGCCTGGCAGGTGGGGCGAAATTCAATATGAATGATTAGGGCTAATTTCCCTAGGCGAATCCTCCTAAAATCGTTACCCTAGGATCGAACTGAAAAGTTGAAACTAATCGATGACAGGGAGAGCCAGATGGCCCAGGGTATTAGTGCTGCTGAGCTACAAGCGTTAAAGCTGCGTGCTGCTGAATTGAGAGCGGAGGGTGCTGGAGGGACCGGCACCAAAGAGAAAGAACGTGAGGCGGCAGATTGTGTCTCGTTGATTGAGTCGTTGGAGGGGCTTGATCGACAGATCGCGGAGTTGTTGCACAGGGTTGTTAAGGATGAAGCGCCACACCTTGATCCTCAGGTGCGAGACGGCGTTCCAGCGTATGCGCGTGAGGGCACGGTTATCGTATTTTTTCAACCAGCTTCCCAACACGATTCCCGCTATGGAAGCATTGGTTTTAATGACGAAGCTTTTCTGGATGACGGAGATTTCTGGGCCACGAGTTTCGCTGTTTTGGCTGTTAGTGACAAGTTTGAGGCGAAGCTGAGGGGGCTTGTCGGTAAGGCTGCAGGGTAGCGGGAGTTTCCTTCAGATTGGAAGTTCTTTAATTTTCTCGATTATGTACCTCATTTACGCGTAAAGTTTGGGGCATGGGAAAGTTACTTTTCGTAGACATCGGTGGCACACTGCTGGATTACTCAAATGAAGTTCCGCGTTCGGCCGTTGACGCGATCCGTAAGGCACGCGCCAAAGGACACCGCGTGTACTTGAGCTCTGGTCGAAGCAGCGCTGAGGTGACTTCTCAGTTGTGGGATATCGGAGTGGATGGCCTCATTGGCGCAAATGGTGGATATGTGGAAAGCGCACAGGAGTCTGTGTTCCACCGCCGTTTGTCGGGTGAGGAGACCCGCCACATTGTGGAGTGGCTCTACAACCGTGGTTTGGAGTTTTATCTCGAGTCCAACAACGGTTTGTATGCAAGCCGTGGTTTCCGTGAGGCTTCTAAGCCAGTGCTGTCTCGCCTTTCGGAGAAGACCGACGTGACAGTCGATAGCATGTACCCGGATATGTTCTGGGGCGCGAGCCTTGATCGTGACGATGTGAACAAGATCAGTTACATCTTCAATTCTCAGGAAGATTTGGACGCAGCGCGTGAGGCGTTCCCTAACCTGGAGCACACCACGTGGGGTGGTCAGACGGGTGCGTTGTTCGGCACGATCGGTGTGTCTGTCAACAAGAAGATCGGCGTGGATCGCCTGCTGAAGTACCTGAACGCAGATCGCGCAAACACCATTGCGTTCGGCGACAGCGATGAGGATCTCTCCCTATTTGAGGCGAGCGCTTACGGCGTCGCGATGGGCGAGGCCACCGAATCGCTCAAGGCTGCTGCTGACCTGGTCACGGATGCTGTTGGGCAGGACGGCTTGCGCAATGCGTTTTTAAAGCTTGAGCTTATCGACGCCTGACCCCATCAAAGAACTTCCCAATCTCCTCAGCCGCTATCACTGATGTGGTTGAGGGGCCTAGAAATTCTGGATAAGTTTTCCCACTTGGTACCAAGTGGCCGATCCCGTTGAGTGTCCAAAACTCAACGGGATTTTCTCCATCCCAGGTATCGATCGACACCACATCATCAATCACGTCGTGGCGGTGTTCGGTCAGTCCGTTTCGGGCGGCAATATAGGCAGCTGAATCAAAGGCGGACATGCCCACGCCACGGCGGTGTTCGCGACCAATACCGGCATCGCCACCCTCATACGGTGAAAAAGTATCGGCAGTTCCAGCCATCGCCAAATAAGGCACCGGATGTGTCTTGAAGGTTTTCACCTGCGGCAGCGTATTCTCTGCAACTGGCATGTTGGATGCAATGGTTGCAGCGCCACTGAGCATCTTGGGAACCTCATGCATGAGCCGCAACACCATCTGCCCACCGTTGGAATAGCCAACAATAAAGATCCTCTTGATGCCATACGTGTTGCCCAAGTGCGTGGCGAGTTTTACAAAGAACCCCACATCATCAATGCCTAAATGGCGGGTATTTTCATCCAAACCCAACCGCGCATCATTCCAATGCTGATCCACCCCATCCGGATAAACCACCATGAACGGCAACGGATCAAAAGTCCTGTTGGTGAAGCTGCGCCCCACAGATCCTGACTGCTGGGAGCCATGAAAATAGATCAGCGCATCCGTGGTGGAACCAAAAGGCTCAACAATACGAAACGTTCGCTTTCGGTCCTGATGAAAGAGATGTCCCTGAATCATCATCTAAGTATGCATCTCGGTAAGCTCGACCAGGACAGTGCCACCACAATTTTGGAGGATTACAAGAACATGACCAACATCCGCGTAGCTATCGTGGGCTACGGAAACCTGGGACGCAGCGTCGAAAAGCTTATTGCCAAGCAGCCCGACATGGACCTTGTAGGAATCTTCTCGCGCCGGGCCACCCTCGACACAAAGACGCCAGTCTTTGATGTCGCCGACGTGGACAAGCACGCCGACGACGTGGACGTGCTGTTCCTGTGCATGGGCTCCGCCACCGACATCCCTGAGCAGGCACCAAAGTTCGCGCAGTTCGCCTGCACCGTAGACACCTACGACAACCACCGCGACATCCCACGCCACCGCCAGGTCATGAACGAAGCCGCCACCGCAGCCGGCAACGTTGCACTGGTCTCTACCGGCTGGGATCCAGGAATGTTCTCCATCAACCGCGTCTACGCAGCGGCAGTCTTAGCCGAGCACCAGCAGCACACCTTCTGGGGCCCAGGTTTGTCACAGGGCCACTCCGATGCTTTGCGACGCATCCCTGGCGTTCAAAAGGCAGTCCAGTACACCCTCCCATCCGAAGACGCCCTGGAAAAGGCCCGCCGCGGCGAAGCCGGCGACCTTACCGGAAAGCAAACCCACAAGCGCCAATGCTTCGTGGTTGCCGACGCGGCCGATCACGAGCGCATCGAAAACGACATCCGCACCATGCCTGATTACTTCGTTGGCTACGAAGTCGAAGTCAACTTCATCGACGAAGCAACCTTCGACTCCGAGCACACCGGCATGCCACACGGTGGCCACGTGATTACCACCGGCGACACCGGTGGCTTCAACCACACCGTGGAATACATCCTCAAGCTGGACCGAAACCCAGATTTCACCGCTTCCTCACAGATCGCTTTCGGTCGCGCAGCTCACCGCATGAAGCAGCAGGGCCAAAGCGGAGCTTTCACCGTCCTCGAAGTTGCTCCATACCTGCTCTCCCCAGAGAACTTGGACGATCTGATCGCACGCGACGTCTAATTTAGCTCGAGGGGCAAGGAAACAGTGTGGTTTCCTTGCCTCTTTTAGCCTTTTCAGAGGGTGTCTTCGCTGGACCAAGAGGAAACCAGACAGGCGTGACAAAAATCTGGATTTCCGCCAGGTTTTGGCACGCCTGTCTGGTTTAGGGGATGAGAAACCGGACACACGTGCCAAAACTTCGGCTTTTTCGCCAATCTTGTCACGCCTGTCTGGTTTGCCTCGGATGAGGTGATTTCATGGCCAAGACTTCTAAAAGTTCGACCTCGCAGGATCGCTTCTAAGGGCCTTTAGCGGACCAACCTAGGCCGATACCCATGTGGAAATCTCGACGTCTTAAATGGACGATTGGAGCTAAAACCACGAACAGCTGGGATTTTCCACGATAGGATTGGGTCTCGTGGAGATTCGTTGGTTGGAAGGCTTTATCGCGGTCGCGGAAGAATTGCACTTTAGTAATGCTGCGATTCGTTTGGGGATGCCGCAATCGCCGTTGAGTCAGTTGATCCGGCGGTTGGAGTCGGAGTTGGGGCAGAAGCTTTTTGATCGCAGTACCCGGTCGGTGGAGTTAACTGCCGCGGGTCGGGCGTTTTTGCCACATGCCAGGGGGATTGTGGCGAGCGCTGCGGTGGCGAGGGAAGCTGTGAATGCTGCCGAGGGGGAGATCGTTGGTGTTGTTCGCATTGGTTTTTCTGGTGTGCTGAACTATTCCACGCTGCCGCTTTTGACCAGTGAGGTGCATAAACGGCTTCCTAATGTGGAGTTGGAGCTCGTTGGTCAGAAGTTGACGAGGGAAGCGGTAAGTTTGCTGCGCTTGGGGGCGTTGGATATTACGTTGATGGGTTTGCCCATTGAGGATCCAGAGATTGAGACTCGGCTGATTAGTTTGGAAGAGTTTTGCGTGGTGTTGCCGAAGGATCATCGTCTTGCGGGGGAAGGAGTGGTGGATTTGGTGGATCTGGCTAAAGATGGGTTTGTGACGACGCCGGAGTTTGCGGGGTCTGTGTTTAGGAATTCCACCTTTCAGTTGTGTGCTGAGGCTGGTTTTGTGCCGAGGATCAGCCAGCAAGTTAATGATCCTTACATGGCGCTGTTGTTGGCGCGGTAGTCAATCATGGGGGAGTATCCCACCGTATCCGCGTGAACAAGGGCGTGGTGCTGGCAGCAGGTGGATTCTCCCAGAATCCAGAACTGCGCAAGAAGTACATGCCAGAACCCACCCCACAGTTCTCCCGCACCAACGAAAGCGCCACCGGCGACACCATGGCCCTTGCTGCGAAAGTGGGAGCACGCCTAGGCGACGACAACGGTGAAAACGCACTGTGGTTCCCATCGTCCATCGGCACCCGCGCCGACGGATCCACCGCGGTGTACCCACACATTTGGGACCGTGGCCGCCTCGGAGTCATCGCAGTCAACGCAGCAGGCGAGCGTTTCGTCGATGAATCCGTCTCCTACCACCGCTTCGTGCGCGCCATGTACGAATCCAACAAAACCACCCCGACTGTTTCAGCCTGGCTCATTGTTGATTCCCACACCCTGGCAAAATACGGCCTCGGCATGATCACCATGCCACACCTGCCTAAACTCGCTCTGCAAAAATACATCGACTCCGGATACCTGCACGCAGGATCATCCTTGGATGAATTGGCACGCAGCATTGGTGTGGACGCTCGCGGCCTGGAACAAACCGTCAAACGCTACAATACCTTCGCTAAAACGGGTATCGACGAAGACTTCCACAAGGGCGAACTCCTCTTCGGTCAAGCCGCCGGCGATCCAGACAACAAGCCAAACCCCAACGTCGGACCAATCAAGAAGGGACCGTTCTACGCAATCGCTGTAGTCCCAACCCCTCTGGCCACTGCCTTTGGCATCAGCATCAACCCCAACGGACAGGTTGTTAGTGAAGATGGGGAGCCCATCATTGGACTGTACTCCGCAGGAAATGATGCCCAATCTGTCATGGCTTCTGAATATCCTGGTGCTGGTTCACAGGTTGGTTCCGGAATGACCTTTGGTTGGATCGCAGCACAGCACGCGGTGGGGAAAGCGGGAAAATCCGGAGGAGCTAAGGCAGGATATGCCGCGTCTTCTAAGTAATTGCTTGGTGGGTTGCTTACTAGTCCGATGATCGTGAGGGAAACCAGCAGAGCAGCACACAGTACAGAAGCTGGCTTAAACCTTATTTGTAGTTGTCAATAAATATGAAATTCCTTAGCAACTTGTTTAAATAGACGTATAAACAAGTTTGAAAAAGGAAGGTTATCCATCTTGAAAAAGCATGTGACCTCAGCCGTTACCGCCGTGGTGACGGCTTTTTCAACGGCTGCGCTTGGTTTAAGTATTGCCGTTTCTCCTGCTGTTGCCCAAGTGGCTAATCCAGCTCCAGATCTTTCTGCGCCGTATACATGGGTGGAAGAGTTTGATTCCGAGGATGCTCTCAAAGGGTGGAACATTTTCCGCCAGCCAGATTATGGCAGCGACAAAGTTCTCTATACCGAAGATGCTTTAAGTATCGAAGATGGCAAGCTCACCATCACCACTCAGCGCCACTGCGTTGACGAAGACTTCGCGATCAGTGATCCTGTCAACCGCGGAAAGCTCAATGACAGCACCGCGCAAGTTGAACCTTGTGCTCCAGGTCAGTTTGAAAAGTTCACCAGTGCGCGCATCGTCACTCCGAAAATTGCTCGTGGAGAGTTCGACCTTTCTGTCACTGCAACTCTTAACACCGGTGGCGTCGAAGGTGTCCGAAGTGCCATTTGGATGCAAAACGGTGAACAGGCGTGTTCCTCAGCAACCAACAATGGCCTCTACGGAGAACTAGACCTGGTAGAGCACTTTTCTTACGATCTTCGCTCGCCATGGTCTCCATCAAACACCCACTTGGGTTGTGATCCTGAAAGTGTCAACGGCACCAACCGTGCACCTCGTGAACTTAAACTAGATGAGTCACTCGATGGCGTGGAGCACACCTGGACTGTGAGCACCACCCGCGACGGCGTTGAGTACTTCATTGATGATGAGGCGATTAACCGCCAGTCATGGCGCAACGATGTCACTTTGGGGCATGCCGAAATTGATGATTTCGGGATCTCCGCGCAGACGTTTGATGAGATCGTCGACCGCGAATGGACTCTCACTCTTAATCAAAAGGTAGAAAGCGCCGACTGGGCAAAACCACGTTCCTCTGAGGAAGATTTCCCAGTCCGGTCCATGGTGATTGACCGCATCGAGGTCACCGGATCTCCCGCAGTATCTGAAGACACCCCCATGCCAGATACCACCCAGCTTTTGACCCAAGACACTCTGGAATACCTCGGTCGCATGCCAGTGCTGGAACGCTACGAGCCAGCAAGTGCTGATTTTGCCGATGGCCGCAGGCCTTCCTGGAACTACTTCAATTTGAAGGAATCGTGGCAGAATCCAGAACTCGAGCAACGCCCAGAAGCTGTCGAATTCGTTGATGGACGCATGGATATCGTGACCCGTCGCCACTGTCTGGCCACCACTGATGACATCGCCACTCCGGAAAACGCACAGGAGGAACCGTGCGCGCCGGGTGAGGTGACACGCTACAGCTCAGCGCGTGTCCACCTTCCAGAGATCCCCGCCGGCAACTTCCGGCTCACCGTGCGCGCACGGGCGCAGTCCGAAGAGCTTGTCGACGGCGTCCGCCCCGCTATCTGGATGCAGAACAATACCAACTTCTGTGCTGACAACGATGGACGCCCTTATGGTGAACTGGATATTACTGAGTTCTACAGCTCTCGTGTGAACACCCAGTACTCGGCAGTACACCTTGGATGTGCTGGCAACCGCCCAGAGATGAAGCTTCGCCAAATGGAAATGGAAGAGTCCATGTTTGGGGATTGGCATGACTGGGGCGTCGAAGTCTTCGACGGCCAGATCGTATTCACCATTGACGGCAAGGCAGTAACTTCCTCTGGCAAAGATGTCTTTGGCAACTCTGTTACCCCAGCCGCTGCACCTCTTCGCCCCGCGCACTTCAAGTTGTCGGAAGAGGAATACCGTGAAGTCATCGGGCAGCCTTGGCACCTTATTTTGAACACCATGGTGGAGCAGTCTGGCAAAGACAGCTGGATTACAGCGGTCGACAATAACGAGGCGTTCCCAGAACACCGCTTCCAAATTGACCATGTGGCAGTAGATATCGAGTCTGACTCTGTGGACAATGTATGGCCTGACGCTGCGAATGAAATCCCAGACAATGTTGGTATTGAAGACTCTGATGATGGCAGCGACCTGGAGGTTGGTTCGACCGGAAGCTCTACAGCTGAGACCGTGAGCTGGATCTCGTTGTTCACCGCGTTGAGCTCGCTGGTCTTCACACTGGCTCTCAATCAAGAAGCATTGCAGAATTTGATTAATCAGTTCATGAGACAGTTCAAGTAATCCTTGTGGGCGCTTTGTCTACTTCACCTTGTGCGGTGGCTTCACCATGCTCAGCAGCACAATACCGAATAGCAGAATCAGCGCGATGGCCAAAATACCAGTGCGGTCATCGCCGGTGAGCCCCACAAATACACCAAACAGCGACGGCACCATCCAACTCACGGCACGGCCGGTAGTGGCATAAAGGCCGAAGAGCTGGCCTTCCTGGCCATCTGGGGAAAGACGTGTTAAATAGCTTCTCGACGCTGACTGTGCAGGTCCCACAAACGCACAGAGGATTAATCCGAAGATCCAGAAATTAGTGGGGCCTTCAACGAAGAAGAGAATTGCAGCATCGGCGATCATGATGGCAAGAGAAATCAAGATGATGGGTTTTGGCCCGACGCGATCGTCTAGGAATCCTCCGAGGAGTGCTCCCAACGCAGAGACCACGTTGGCTGCGACACCGAAGAGGAGGACATCACCGGCAGATAGTCCGTACACAGAGACCGCAAGGATGGCACCGAAGGTAAATACTCCGGCGAGTCCGTCACGGAAAACAGCTGCTGCGATGAGGAAATACACGGAGTTGCGGTCTTGTTTCCACAGCTCAGCGATCTGCCCAAAGAGATCCTTGTAGGCAGCTATGAGGCCTTTGGGGTGGTCTTCGGCAGCTACCTGTGCCTCAATTTCTGGGACTCGAAGAAGTGCCGGAATCGCAGAGACCAAGAACCAAACGGCTGCAAGCACTGCGACGAGGCGGATATTCATGCCGTCTTCGATGGGCAGGTTTAGGAATCCGCGGGTATCGCCATCACCGGCAACAAAACCTAGGTAACAAACAAGCAGTAGAACGATGCCACCGAAGTAACCCATGGACCAGCCGAAACCAGAAACTCGGCCCACGTTTTCGCGGGTCGAGATTTGGGAGAGCTGCGCATAGTACTGAACTTCAGCGAACTCAAAGGTGATGTTGGCGATCGCCATGATGGCTACACCAAACCAGAAAAATGTGGGATCAGTGTTCTTTACTGTAAAGAGACAAAACATCAAGAACACGGTGACAAGTGTCCACATGCGCAGTGACCTGCGGCGAGTGCCCTTGATATCTGATCGCCTGCCCATGACTGGGGCAACAACCGCAACAATGACGCCAGCGATGGCGACCGCCATCGAATACAGTGATGTGGCGTTGGAACCCTCGGGGAGGGTGGCGCCGACTGAATCAGTGAGATAGACCGAGAAAATAAAGGTCACGAGGACCGCGTTGAAAGAGGCGGAACCCCAATCCCAAAACGCCCAAGAAACAATTGGGGGTTTTGGTGTGGGTTTGGTCGCGCGGTCGAATTCCTGAACAGTCATGCTCAAGACTTTAAGGTAGAAATTTAAGTCTGGCTTGGTATCAGCTCGAGAATTGTTTCCAGCATGGCTTGGCGCTTGGACTTGCTGAGGACATCATCATGAATGTAATCGTGCACGAAGAGGCCATCGGCTGCGAGCTGCACCAGGTAGACGGCGCGTTTGTGGGCATCGTTTTCCAGATCATCGGTGTCGGGGATCCATTGATGATTTACAGTGCGCCAGGCGTTAAGGAAATCCGGGTGGGAGGGGGCGTCGATAAGCAAAAGCAGCTCGGGGCGCGAAACGTTTTCAGCAAGCGTAACCACGACGGCGCGCAATCGCTCAAGTGGATCCTCTGGGTCGCGGGTTATGTCGCGCAATTCCTTGTCCCAGTCGTCGGCAAGCAACTCGTGCATGCCTAAACCTCGATCCACCGATGTGCCCTCGGTGATGTCCTGATCCCGGTTCCGGGCGGGTCCGGAATTTTCGGGTAGGGGTGATC
>JGI2924J29684_1077568_pt1 | contig 19004 bp, 23 predicted proteins | sample BenlonsequencITS_FD_29684 | JGI IMG/M metagenome (IMG submission 29684)
CAGGATGTCCTTCACCGCGTCGACGTCGAGATCGCCGTAATCGCCGCTGGCCAGCGTCTCCTCAAGACCGAACAGCTCGAAGAGGTTGAATTCGATGTCGCGCAGGTTTGCCTTGTAGTGGCCCATTGTGCATGCCTTTCGATTGAACGCGGGAGGGGTTGCGCCACGCTAAGTTACTCGCGAGTAACTTGTGATATTCAAGTTTACAGCACGACGGGAAATGCCGCACCATTGAGGCATGGCCAACCTGCCTGTCGTCGACCTGAGCCGTTTCGGCTCCGAGCCCCGCGCGTTCGCCGCCCAACTGCGAGAGGTCATGCGCGAGGTCGGATTCTGCTACCTCGCCGGGCACGGAGCCTCGGACGGCCTGACCGAGCTGTTCGCCCTCGCCACACGCTTCTTCGCCTTGCCCGAACAGGACAAAGCCGCCATCGGCATGGCCCAGAGCCCGCATTTCCGGGGGTACACCCGCCTGGGCGGCGAGCTCACCGGCGGCCGCGTCGACTGGCGTGAGCAAATCGACATCGGCCCTGATCTCAGCCCGATCCCCGGGGCGCAGGGGCCATGGAACCTGCAAGGCCCGAACCAATGGCCGCCCCAGCTGCCCGAACTGCGTCCCGCCGTCGAACGGCACTGCGCGCGCCTTGAGCGAATCAGCCGCCAGCTCCTCGCCGCGCTCGCGCTGTCCTTCGAAGCCGCGGACAGCCACTTCGACACCGCGTTCCACCCCGAGCCGGACCCCGCCGACCCCGCAGGCTACCGCCCCCAACCGGCGACGCTGCTCAAAATCATCCGTTACCCCGGAGCCAAGACGGGGCCGAACGAAGAGCCAGGGCAAGGCGTCGGCGCGCACAAGGACTCCGGCGTGCTCACCCTCCTCGCGGGCGCGCCAGGCTCAACGGGATTGCAAGTCGACGTGCCGGGCCAAGGGTGGACCGACGCGCCGACCGTCCACGACGCGCTGATCGTGAACATCGGCGAGTTGCTGGAAGTCGCGACCTGCGGCTACCTGCGCGCCACCCGGCACAGAGTCCGCACCCCGCCCGAGGGCGAAGAGCGCCTGTCGATCCCGTTCTTCTACAACCCGGCGCTCGGCTCGTCGCTCCCCACGCTCGACCTGCCCCCCGAACTCGCCCGGCGCGTGCGGCCGGTGGAACCAGAACCAGACAACCCGATCTTCCTCACCTACGGGCACAACGCCTGGAAATCACGCGTGCGCGCCCACCCAGACGTCGCCGCACGCTGGCACAGCGCCCCCGCAAGCGCCAGTGCTGACGAGCGAACCAGGGGTGACGCGGGCGGCTGAGCCCTCAGGCCTCGTCGCCGCCGACAGGATCGCCCGTGCACGCCGCCATGAACCCCACCGCCGCGTCGTTGTACCCGTCGATCACCGGGTCCACAAAGGCGTAGTCGTTCGTGCCGAGCGCGTCGAACAACAAACGCATCTGGTGGACGAGCTCCTCGCTCTTCTCGGTGATCGGGCCGGGCTGGCTGAAGCTGCTCACCGAATCAAGGCGGCTGGCAGCGACCCGCAACGAGTTTTCCGCCAGCCAAGCGAACTTGCCGACCGCCGCCCGTTCGGCCTTGCCCTCGTCAGTGGCGTTGGCGTACTCGCCGAGCGCCTCGACGAACGACTGCATGCTGTTCTTGACGTCGACCACGCCGCGCTGCCCTTCGTCGCACACATCCCGCACGTCCGCCACCGCCGCGGCAGCGCCGCACGCACCGGTCAACGCGAGAACAACACCGGGCAGCACCCCGGCGGACCAGGCGCGCGCAACAGGGCGGCGGCGAGCAATGTTCATGTGGCGTGTCTCCTCAATCCTGGCGCAGAGCACTCCGGCGGCGGAGCCGCCCGACGATCAGCGCGCCACGGCGACCATCCGGACTGTACAGCACGCCGCGAGCCAAGCGTAGGCTGGAAAAATGAGCACTCTCCTCGACACGCCCGTCACGACACTGCACGGCCAATCGACCACGCTGCGCGAGTTGGCGCAGCCGTCCGGCCCGGTCCTCGTCGTCAATGTCGCCTCCAAATGCGGGCTGACCCCACAGTACAAAGCCCTCGAAGAGCTGGCGGAAAACTACGGCCCCAAAGGGCTGACCGTCGTCGGCGTGCCCTGCAACCAGTTCGGCGGACAAGAGCCCGGTTCGGCCGAGGAAATCCAGACGTTCTGCTCCACCACCTATGGCGTGACATTCCCCTTGCTCGAAAAAGCCGAGGTCAACGGCGAAGGGCAACACCCGCTGTATCGCGAACTCGTGCAGAAAGCCGACGCCGAGGGCCACGCGGGCGCTGTGCAGTGGAACTTCGAGAAGTTCCTGATCGCGCCGGACGGCTCCGTCTCGGCCCGATTCCGCCCGACGACCGCGCCGCAGGCCCCAGAGCTGACCGCCGCGATCGAAGCATTGCTGCCCGGCGCGTGAGCATGGCCGCGCAGACCCGCGTCGCGCTCGGCGGTTTTCGGCAGATCGGCCCGCTCGCATGGGCCATCGACAAAGCAGGCGCGCGCCGTCTCGGCGTCAGGCATCTGCGGATCATGCAAGCCCTCGGCCGCAACAAGCGCCTCTTCCCTTTTTTCGTCGGGTACACCGGGTACTTCCAGGGGCTGTCGAAGATCAAACTCCGCAACGTGGAACTCGTGATCCTGCGGGTGGCGCACCTGCGAGGCTCGGCCTACGAATGGAACCACCACGTCCGGCTGAGCGCCCGCGCAAAAATCACCGCGGCCGAGCACGAACGCGTCGCCGAAGGCCCCGGCGCCGCAGGGTGGAGCCCGAAAGAAAAAGCACTGCTCACCGCTGTTGACGGTTTTGTGCGGCAGAAATCGCTCGGCGACGAGGACTTCGCCGAACTCGCCCGGCACTTCGACGAAGCTGAGATCATCGAGATCCTGCTGCTCACCGGAGCCTACGACTCCCTGGCCACCACCATCGACATCATCGGCCTCCAAAGCGAGTACGAGGACTGACCGGTCCGCGCCGAGCGGTATGCTTCCCGCCCGTGACCGCTTCTCCCGCCAGCCACCCCCAGCAAGCCGCTTGCGTGCAGATCCAGCTTCGATTCGGCGACATGGACGCGCTCGGGCATGTCAACAATGTCGCCGTGCTCCGCGTCTTCGAAGAGGCCCGCGTCCGCCTTATCTCCGGACAGCTCCGCTTAGAAGGCGTGAGCGCGCTGGTCGCGCGGCAGGAAGTGGAATACCGCGCTGTGCTGGAGTACACCGGAGCAGATGTGCGCGTCCACGTCTGGACGAGCCGCATAGGCGGATCGAGCTTCGACCTGTCCTATGCGTTGGAGGACCACAACGGTCAGGTCACGGCCGTTGGGACCACGACAATTGTGGTCATCGGCGAAGGCGGGAGGCCCGTGCCCCTTCCCGCCGAGGCGCGGTCGCGGTTCGGCGAAGTGTCCGGCCCTCCTGTCGAATTCCGAGGCCGCTGAGCCCCGGACGCCCCCGGCGACAAGGCCCAACGCGCCCCGTCCGAACGCTCAGCGGCGCGGGGCTCCAGCGGCTTCCAGAGTGTCTTCGAGTGATTTGGTCCCCTTGTTCGGCCCCTGTCCGGTGACCGGGTGGCCGCTGTTGTCGAACCTGAAACCGCCCCGGGGGAAATGGGTTCCGGCTCCTGGGCGGTCGAGCGTGTCGCTGGCTTTCGGTTTGGGCGGAGTGGGCGCGTTCGACGCGGCGGCGCCGGCTGCCGAGCCGAACGCAGCGGCGCACACGGCCACCAGGCTCACGGCGAGGTTCCTGCACGTGTTTCGGCTTCTCATTGTGTCATTCATTTTTTGGACAGGCTGGCCTTTCTCACTCCCTCGCATGCCTCCCTCGGAAACATGTCGTTACGCCTATGTTAACGCCGTATTGACGAGTCGTGTTCCCGCTTCGCCCGCTCAGCCTGGTAACACTGGTCACAGCACAGCCCTGGGGCCGGTCTGCGACACAGTCCTCCAAGAATTCGGCGGTCAGCCCCAGCCCAACTCGTGAAGCTTCTCGTCATCGACGCCGAAGTAGTGCGCGACCTCGTGGACGACAGTGATCGCGACCTCGTCCACCACATCGTCCTCGCTGTCGCAGATCTCCAAAATCGCGTCCCGGTAGATGTGGATGACGTCGGGCAGCGACCCGCCGTAGTCGGAGCCGCGTTCGCCGAGCGGAACGCCCTCGTAGAGCCCGAGCAGATCCGGCTCTTCAGGATTGCGGTCCGCGATCAGCACCACGACGTTGTCCACCGCCCTGGCGAGCTTGGGGGGGATGAGGTCGAGGGCTTCGCCCACGAGCCGCTCGAAGCTCTCGGCGCTGATCTGCACGGGCACCCGATCAACGGTACTGTGAGATGGTGAAGGCAGTCATCATTGGCGCTGGGATGGGCGGCACAAGCGCGGCCCTGGCGTTGCGGCACATCGGATTCGACGTCGAGATCTACGAGCAAGTGCGGGAGAACAAGCCGGTCGGAGCAGCGATATCGGTCTGGTCGAACGGGGTGAAGTGCCTCAACCATCTTGGTTTGGAGGCACAAACCGCGAAGCTCGGCGGAACTATGAACAGCATGTCGTACATCAACGGGCTGAGCGGCGAGGTGATGTGCCGGTTCAGCATGCTGCCGCTGATCGAAGCCGTCGGGCAGCGGCCCTACCCGATCGCCCGCGCGGAACTGCAACTGATGCTCATGGAGAAGTTCGGCGTGGACGAGATCCAGTTCGGCAAGAAAATGACCGCCGTGGCCGACGGGGCGGACGCGGCGAGCGTGCGGTTCGCCGACGGGTCGAGCGCCAGCGGCGACATTGTCATCTGCGCCGACGGCGCGAAATCCGTGGGCCGCGACTATGTTCTCGGCCGCTCGACGCAGCGGCGGTACGCGGGATATGTCAACTTCAACGGCCTCGTGGCGGTGGACGAGGCGGTGGGCCCGGCGACCGAATGGACCACCTACGTCGGCGAGGGCAAACGGGTTTCAGTGATGCCGGTCGCGGGGAACCGCTTCTACTTTTTCTTCGACACGCCAGAGCCGGAGGGGCTGGTGTTCGAGCCGGGCACGGCGAAAGAAATCCTCGCGGCGAAGTTCGCCCATTGGACGGGCGGCGTGCGCGCGCTGATCGAAGCCATCGACCCCGCCGCGGTGAACCGGGTGGAGATCTTCGACGTGGACCCGTTCGACACCTGGGTGCGAGGGCGCGTGGCGCTGCTCGGGGACGCGGCGCACAACACCACGCCGGACATCGGGCAGGGCGGTTGCAGCGCGATGGAGGACGCGGTGGCGTTGCAGTTCGCGTTCCAAGACCATCCGAACGATCCGCATGCCGCGTTATTGGCGTACCAAGCAGCCAGGACGGAGCGGGCCGGCGAACTCGTGTTGCGCGCCCGCAAGCGCTCCGACGTGACGCACGCCATGGACCCGGCGGTGACGCAGGCATGGTACGACAAGCTGCGCGAGGAAGACGGGTCGAGCATTCTTCGGGGCATTGCCGACAACATCATGGGCGGCCCGCTCACCCCGTCACCGTAACGATTGGAACAGGGCTTTCGCCTGGTCCTTGTCCCAGAGGACGACATTGCCGACGTCCGTGTTCGCGAACCCGCTGATGGGCACCGCAGTGGCGTCGACCGGGCCGTTCAGCGCCTTCGCGAGTTCGCCGAGCTGCCAGACATGCACGCTGTCGTCGAACACCACGTCTTCGGTGGCCGCGTGCCACAGGGCGCTGATCCGGGACGGATCGGCCAATGTCCAGGGCGAGCCGAGTTTGGCCATGAGCGAGCCGATGAGCGCGCGTTGGTGGAGCATCCGGTCCAGGTCCGCCCTGGGGGTGGCCCTGGACCGAGACACGCCAAGGGCCTGGGCTCCGTCCAGGCGCTGGCAGCCCTGCGGCAGATCGATCCCGGCGAGCGGGTCGTTGATCGGCTCGTCGAGGCAGACGTCCACGCCGCCAACGGCTTGCACCAAATCGGCGAGGCCGCCGAAGCCGATCTCGGCGTAATGGTCGAGCCGGACCCCGGTGGCCAATTCCACGGTCTGGGCGAGCAAACGCCCCCCGCCCCGGGCATACGCTGTGTTCAGTTTGTTGCGCCCGGACTCGCCGGGGATCTGCACCGACGAATCCCTCGGCAGGCTCACGACGGTGGCGGGCCCCGAGTCGGGGACATGGATCAGCAGGACCGTGTCCGAATGGGCTGGGCCGACGTCCCCGCCGGTCGCCAGCTGCTCCTGTTGCCGCTCGGAGAGCGCGATCCGCGAGTCAGATCCGACGAGGAGCCAGTTCGTGCCGCTGGCCGTTTCGGGCCTGCCCGGATAGTCGTCCAACACGTCCGAGCGCCGCAGCTGCGTGTCGAGCGCGAAAGCCGCGACAGCGAGGCCGGCGGTCAGGACGAGGACTGCGGCGGCGAGCCGCCTCACGAAGCGCCCGAGCCAGCGCGTCACACCCGGTCGGTGAGCGAAACGTACGGTCGTTCGGGCTGGCCGGTGTAGATCTGGCGGGGACGGCCGATCTTGAGCGGCCCCGAGTCGTGCATCTCCCGCCAGTGCGCGATCCAGCCGGGCAGCCGGCCCAGCGCGAACAGCACAGTGAACATGCGGTCAGGGAAGCCCATCGCGCGGTAGATGAGCCCGGTGTAGAAGTCGACGTTCGGGTACAGCTTGCGCGAGACGAAGTACTCGTCGGTGAGCGCCGCCTGTTCGAGCTCTTTGGCGATGTCCAACAACTCGTCAGTGACTTTGAGCTGGTTCAAGATCTGGTCGGCGGTCTGCTTGACGATGGCCGCGCGCGGGTCGTAGTTGCGGTACACGCGGTGACCGAAGCCCATGAGCTTGATCCGGGTCTTTTTGTCTTTCACTTTGGCCAGGAAGTCCGACGCGCTCTCGCCGGAGGCCTTGATCTGGTCGAGCATTTCCAAGACCGCCTGGTTGGCGCCGCCGTGCAGCGGCCCCCACAGCGCGTTGATCCCGCCGGAGACCGAGGTGAACAGGTTCGCGTTCGAGGACCCGACCAGGCGCACCGTGGAGGTGGAGCAGTTCTGCTCGTGGTCCGCGTGCAGGATGAAGAGCATGTCGAGCGCTTTGACCACGTTCGGGTCGATGTCGTACGGCTCGGCGGGGAAGCCGAAGGTCATCCGCAGGAAGTTCTCGACCAGGTTGAGCGAGTTGTCCGGGTACAGGAAAGGCTGGCCGACCGATTTCTTGTACGCGTAGGCCGCGATAGTGGGCAGCTTGGCGAGCAGACGGAGCGTGGACTGCTCCACCTGGGCGGGGTCGGAGGGGTCGACCGAGTCCGGGTAGTAGGCCGAGAGCGCGTTCACCGCGGAGGAGAGCACCGGCATCGGGTGCGCGTCGCGCGGGAAGCCGTCGAAGAAGCGTTTGAGGTCCTCGTGCAGCATCGTGTGCCGCGAGATCTTGTGGGCGAACTCCTCCAGCTGCGCAGCCGTCGGCAGCTCCCCGTAGATGAGCAGGTAGGAGACTTCGAGGAAGGTGGACTTCTGCGCCAGCTGGTCGATCGGGTAGCCCCGGTAGCGGAGGATGCCGTGCTCGCCGTCGATGTAGGTGATCGCCGACTTCGTCGAGGCGGTGTTCATGAAGCCTTCGTCGTAAGTGACGTAACCGGTGGAGGCCAAAAGGTCGCCGAGCTGGACGCCAGCGTTCCCCTCCACCGCCGGGGTCACAGTCAGCTCTTTCTCACCGCCTGGGTAACGCAATGTCGCAGCGCCGACCGCGTTCTGGTCGGTACGCTCTGCGGGCTGGGCTACGGACACGGGGGCTCCTTCACCGTCCTGGGCCGGACCACTCGTTCGGCCTTTGGTGTGTACCAAACTAACCGGCCCGTGCCAACTGTTCTACTCGAGGGTAGCTTGATTTTGGTGGACACGAGCCGAACAGGCCGCGCGCGATGCGGGTGATGCAGGCGGGCACGAACGCGCTGTTGATCGAATGCGAGGGCCAAGAACAGGTCTTTGCGCTGTACAAACGGTTGCGTGCGGATCGCAGGTTCGTGGAGGCGGTCCCCGGCGACCGGACGCTGCTGGTGGTCGCGGACAGCGATATTCGTGACACGGGCCTCGTTGAAGAGGTCCACGCGACAGAGATCCATGTGACGGCCGAACCGCCGGGCCCGGTCGTCGTGGTCAAAGTCCGTTATGACGGACCAGACCTCGCCGAGGTGGCCGAACTGACCGGCATGTCGGTCCGCGAAGTCGTGGACGCGCACACCGGGTCGGCGTGGACGACGCAGTTCCTCGGCTTCAGCCCCGGCTTCGCGTACCTCGCCAACCCCGAGGCCGGGCTCGCCGTCCCGCGCCGGGAGTCGCCGCGAGCGCGCGTCCCCGCGGGCGCGGTGGCCCTCGGCGCCGCGTATTGCGCCGTGTACCCCATGGCGACGCCGGGCGGATGGCGGCTGATCGGCGCCACGGACGCGCCGATGTGGGACCCGAGGCGCGACCCGCCCGCGTTGCTCGCACCTGGCTCGACGGTGGTGTTCGAGGCGGTCACATGACAACGGAGCGCAGCGCCTTGGTCCTGGCGACCGGGCCATTGGCGTTGTTCCAAGACCTCGGCCGACCCGGCTTGGCGCATCTCGGGGTGCCGCGCTCAGGAGCGGCCGACCGGGGAGCCTTGGCCACCGTGAACCAGCTCCTCGGCAACGATCCCGCAGCCGCCGCGATCGAGTGCTTGTTCGGCGGGTTCTCGTTGCGGGCCGAGGCGACATTGGAGCTTCTGCTCGCAGGAGCCCCCGCGCCGGGGACGGTGGACGGCGCGCCCGTCGAGCGCCTGGCCCGATTCGAGTTGCGCACAGGCGAAACCTTGGAACTCGGCATGGCCCCCGTCGGAGCCCGCGTCTACATCGGAGCACGAGGCGGGTTCGAGGCGCCGCGCTCCCTCGGCTCACGCTCGACATGCACGCTCACGGGGCTCGGCCCGGCGCCGATCCGCCCGGGCGGCCGGATCGCGGTCGCAGAGCCCGCGCCGCAGGCCCCGCCGTGGGACTTCCTCTCGCTCGGTCCTCGGCCCGGCGGCGGGCCCGCCGTGCTGCGCGGGCGGCTGGGGCCGAGAGCGGACCGGGTGGCGGGCTTGGACCTCGCCGCCCAAACATGGGTGGCGCAGGAGCAGAGCGACCGGGTCGGCGTGCGGCTGCGCAGCTCCGGCGCCGGCCCCCGTTGGCGTTTCGAGCCGCAGCGCAGCGAACCTGTCGCCCATGGCTCGGTGCAGGCGACGCCGTCCGGCGAGCTGATCTGCTTTCTCGCCGACCATCCCACCACTGGCGGCTATCCGGTGGTGGGCGTGCTGGACGAGCCCGCCGTGGGCCTGGTCGCGCAACTGCGCCCCGGCGAGCACGCGCGTTTCGCCCTGTCCTGAACTCGGCGCCGCCGCGGCCATCACGCCGCGCTGGCCGCGGCGGACCCAGAACGCCGGTCAAAGATATGGTGCAGGTCACCAAAATCGCGGGGGCCAGAGTGTGCTTCTGTTGCGTATGGGACTACACTGGCGGACCTATGCGAATTCCGCTGTTTGCTTCCTTTTTCACAGCGGCGGCGATGCTCTGCTCCGCGACTCCCGCCGCCGCCGCTCCGGAGAGCCCTTTGCTCTCTTCGGACGAGTTGAGCGACATCGTCGGCGCCGACCTGTCCGCCGACCTGTGGGAGCTCACGTCGCCGAACGGCCCGAGCCAGACCACCCCCGTTGAGTGCCGGACCATGAGCAACGCCACCACCACGCTGGTCTACGGCGCGTCGTGGAGCAGGTACGCGGGGGCGGGCTACGCCGACGGGGAAGGCAGCGCGTACCGCACCGTGGCAGGCCAGATCGTCGGAGTGTTCCCCACTGCGAAAGCAGCCTCCGACGTGTTCGCCGCCCTCGTCAAAGGGCTGCGCTCCTGCGGGTCGAAAACTTCCGTCGAGCATCGCTCAAGCGGGGACCTGACCTGGCGCAACGCGGTGGATCAGATCACCGCGGCCGGAGCGAGCTGGCACAGCCTCTTGGACAACAAACCACGATGGCGGTGCTCGCTCAACGCCCGGCTCGACGAGACCGCCGTGGTGGAGGCTTCGGTCTGCGCGTTCATCGACCCCAATTCGGCCGAACAGGCAGCCGCGCTCGCGAACAAAGTCGCAGCCATCGCGAACGAGCTCGTCGCACGGGCGGACTAGGGCGGGCCGCCCTACGGTTGCAGGCGCGTCGCCCGCCACTGCCCGTCGGCCAAGGCCAACAACACGCGATTGTGCAGGCGGTTCGCGCGACCCTGCCAAAACTCCACTTCGAAAGGCACGAGCCGATAGCCGCCCCAACCCGGGGGCAACGGCACCGGCTCGCCCTCGGGGAACCGCTCGGCCGCCGCGCGCAACTGCGCCACAAGCGCCTCCCTGGACGCAATGGGCCGCGACTGCTCGGAGGCCCAGGCCCCGAGCTGGCTGCCCCTTGGGCGGTTCGACCAGTAGCCGATGGAGCAATCGTGGTCCAGCTTGCGGACTTCGCCGCGCAGATGCACCTGCCGGGAAAGCCCGTACCAGGGAAACGTGGCCGATGCGTGCGGGCAGGCGGCCAACTGCCGCCCCTTCGCGGAGGCGTAATGGGTGTAGAAGTCGATTCCGTCCGCGGAGATTCCTTTGCACAAGACGGAACGGCTGTGCGGGCGGCCCGCGTCGTCGACCGTGGCGAGCACCAGGGCGTTCGCGTCCGGCAACCCCGACTCCCAAGCCTGGGCGAGCCAGTTCTGCAGCAGCTCGGGCCAGCCGGCCTGGACGTCCGCGACGTCCAAATCCGGGGACACATCCGTGTATTCCTCGCGAAGGTCGGGCAAAGGCGGCGGGCCTGCCGTTGGATCGACGGTCATTGCTTCAGCTTAGGCGAGGTAGGCTGATCGCCGTGACTGCTCTTGAGATTCCCTCCGGCCTCAAACCCAAAGACGGACGTTTCGGCTCCGGCCCCTCGAAGGTCCGCCCCGAGCAAATCCAGGCCATCGCGGCGAGCGCCGCGACCGTGCTCGGCACGAGCCACCGCCAAGCGCCGGTCAAGAACGTGGTCAAACGGGTCCGCGCGGGGCTCAAAGAGCTCTATTCCCTGCCGGACGGCTACGAGGTGCTGCTCGGCAACGGCGGCGCGACGTTCTTTTGGGACGCGGCCGCGTTCGGGCTGATCCGCGAGCGGTCCCTGCACCTTTCTTTCGGCGAGTTCAGCGCGAAGTTCGCGAGCGTCGTCGCCAAGCACCCCGACCGCAAAGAACCGGTGGTCGTGCAATCCGACCCTGGTTCGGCTCCTGCCGTGCCCGACAGCGCCCCCGCCGAACCGGTGGACGTGCTGGCCTGGGCGCACAACGAGACCTCCACCGGGGTGACGGTGCCGGTCGCGCGCCCGAGCTGGGCCAAAGACGAGCTTGTCGTCATCGACGGCACCTCCGCCGCCGCCGGCGTGCCGCTCGATGTGACGCAGACCGACGTGTATTACTTCTCCCCGCAGAAAGGCTTCGCCTCCGACGGCGGCCTCTGGCTGGCGCTGCTCTCCCCCGCCGCCATAGAGCGGGTGAACGAGCTCTCCGGGCGTTGGGCCCCCGAGTCGATTTCCTTGCCGACCGCGCTGGAGAACAGCACGAAGGACCAGACGTACAACACTCCTGCCGTCGCGACGCTGGTGCTGCTCGCCGAGCAGATCGAATGGATCAACGGCCAAGGCGGGCTCGCCTGGTCCACCGCGCGCACCAAGGACTCCTCGTCGCGCCTGTACGACTGGGCCGAGCAGAGCGAGTTCGCCACGCCGTTCGTCACCGACCCGGCGTTGCGCTCCCCCGTGGTCGCGACTATCGACTTCCACGAGGAGGTGGACGCGGCGAAGGTCGCGAAGACGCTGCGCGAGAACGGCATCGTGGACACCGAGCCGTACCGCAAGCTCGGGCGCAACCAGTTGCGTTTGGGCGTGTTCCCGGCCGTGGACCCGGAGGACGTCACCGCGCTGACCAAAGCCATCGACTGGGTCGTCGAACGGCTCTGAGCCGTTCGGGGCCTTGCGCATGGGGCGCGCTGGGCCCCGTCCGGGCAGTTCTGGCCGGCCTCAGCCGATCACCCGGATCATGTACGGCGCCATGCCTTCCGAGCGCACCGGCGAGATGGTCACAACCGGATTGGTGGCCTCCAACATCTGTCCGTTGCCGAGGTACATGGCGACGCTTTCGGTCCCGTTCGGGCCGTAGAAGATCAAGTCCCCCGGTTGGGCCTGCTGCGGCCAGACCGAACGGCCTGCTTTGTTGTACTGGTCGGTCGAGGTGCGCGGCAGTTTCACCCCGGCGCCCGCGAACGCGTACACCATGAGGCCGGAGGCGTCGAAGCCGACGACGCCCGTGCCGTTCGGATTGCCGGTGGGCCCTTGCGCGTTGCCGCCGCCGTACACATAGGGCATGCCGCGCTGCGCCAGGGCACGGGCGATGGCCGTGCTGACCGACTGCTGCTCGTCGTTCACCGGATGGTTGACCGGTTCGGCGAGCGCGAAGCTCTTCGCTGTGCCCAAAAACACCAAGCCGGCGATCATCGCCGCGGGGACGCGTCTCATAAGAACCTCACTCCAGGAGCCAATGTTGACCACACCGGTCACTTGGGTTCTTTTCTACAATGCGAAGCCCCGCGCCACCAGCTGCGCGGGCAAATGCGGCCAAGGATTCCCCGGACCGTGACATGACAGCGATTTCTGCGGCGTGAGCAGTCAAAACCGGCGGGCCGAAGCAGACCCGACGGCCCGCGCGCACGCAGGCTCTACGCCCCGGCCTCCTCTTCGTCCGGGGCGCGGAGCAGAAAGGCGAGGGGAGCCGCGACGCAGTACGTCGCCGACAACGTCAGCACGATCACGGTCGTGGCGAACTTGCCGGAGCCCAGCAGCGTGAGAAAGAGGCTCACAATGCCCGGCCCGACGAAGTAGGAGGCCCCGGCCCCAAGGTTGAGCATCGCGATCGCCCCGCCCCGGTTCTCCGGGGCCAGCTGCGGGACGAGGGCGGAAATCGGCACAAACCCGCCGAGAGTGGCCCCGTACGCGCCGCCGAGGACCAGGATCAGCCAGAACCGGTCCGGGCCAACCAGCGGGGTGAGGAAATAGAACAGGCTGAACGTCGCCGCGCTGCCGACAGCCCCGAACCACGCGATGGTCGGGCGCCACCCGATGCGGTCGGACAACGCCCCGAAGACCAGATTGAAACCGACGTTCGTGCCGAAAATGACCGCGACCAGCAGCAGCCACTTCTGGCTTCCGGCAATCGGGTCTCCTTTGCCGAGCAGATTGGTGTAGACGCTCGGGAACAGCACCAGAAGCGCGTACTGCGGCGTCGTGTTGATCATCCGCACCAGCACGCCCAGCGCGACTTTGGGATGGTGGTAGGCGACGGTGAAGCTGGACAGCAGGCTTTTGAACGGGCGCCCGCCCGCCCCCGCAGTGGGCTCCGCGCCCCTTTTGTCGCGCACGCCGAACAGGGCCAGAAAGGCCCCGGCCGCGAGGATGCCGACCGCCAGCCACAATGTGCCGAATTCGCCGCGCTCCTGGTCGCCCTGGCCGAAACCTGGAATCGCGAAGCTCGCGACGAGCGAGCCCAACGTGGGGAAGCCGCCGGTGAACGCGAAATAGAACCAGCCCACCGCGGTGCCGAGGCGGCGTTTGGGGGTGACCGCGGTGATCCACACCAGGAACCCGTAGGCGAACAGCGGATAGCCGAAGCCCCGGACGCAGTAGCCGAGCGCCATGAGCGGAAAATTGTGATCCATCGCCGCGAGGAGGAAAACAACGTCGAAGACCAGCCAGATCCCGAAGCCGGCCCACATGACCTTCTTGGGGCCGAACACTTGCGAAAGCGCGCCCGCGAGCCAGGACGCGGCGGCGACCGCGACGCCGTAGCCGGTGATGAGATAGGCGGCCACCGCCTTGGCGCCGCCGCCGTGGCTGGCGATGAAGGGGGTGATGAACCCGGATTCCACCCCGTCGCCGATCATGAAGAACAACAGGCCGAGGAAGCCGAGGGCGAGGGTCGGCGGAATCCCCGCCTTCGAACTCGCGCGCGCTGCGGCGATGCCCATTTTTGTCCTCGCGCCGAGCGCTTCGTCCTCCCCGAAGCCGAACGGAGTCCCTCCCGCAGAAGGCGTTTGGGCCTTCTCGATCGTCTGGACTTTTTCGGCTGTCGGCGAAGGCACAACTTCCTCCAAAAGGATTGTTCGATCTGCACGCTGCCCATTCACCCTAACGGACCCCGAAGGCGTTCCCCAAAATATGTGAGCGCCACAACAAAAGAATTTTGCATGCTTGAAAAGTGAAGGAATTACTGAAAAGAACAATTGACGAGGAGCTTTTGCGAGCGGCGGGCGCAATTCCTCGGCTCGCCCGAAGGGCTATTATTTTACGCATAAGTAGCATGGGCGCGCTTGCGCCCGAAGAACTCACGGCACAACAAACCGCCGTCGCGATCCGGGCCGAACGGCTCGACCCGCCCGAAGCCGTCGAGGCCGCCCTCGCCCCACGCCGAAGCGAAAGCCCGCCTCGGCGCCTTCATCCAACTCGCCGAAGAGCCCGCGCGCAGCAGCCAAAAGCTCGCGGGGCGCATCGCCGCAGGAGCCGCCCAGCCACCTCGCATGAGGGCGAAACGACCTCAGCCGTTCGCCTTGTCCCGCCACGCGATGATCTCCCGGACCGCCGCGACCTTCTCGGGGTCGTCCAGCCGGTAGTCGACATTGAAGAGGGTCACGCCCGCCGCGACGTACGCGTCGGCCTGCTCGGCTCCCGGCCAGTTCTGCGAGATCTCGACGGCGTCGGCGGCGCGGCCGTTCTGCTCCAAAAGACCCGTCAGAATGTCTTTCTTGCGATGCAGCGATTCCAAGTCGCTGAACGAGTGCCAAATATCGGCGTGCTTCGCGACCAACGGCAACGTCTTCTTCTCACCACCGCCGCCGATCAAGACAGGGATATGCCGGGTCGGAGCCGGGTTGAGCTTCGCGAACCTCGCCGTGATGCGCTCCAAGCTCTCCTCGAACAGCTTGAACCGCGTGGTGAACGTGCCGAACTCGTAGCCGTACTCGTCATAGTCCGGTTTGTACCAGCCCGCGCCCAAGCCCAGGATGTGCCGACCGCCGGAAATATGGTCGATGGTCCGCGCAATGTCCGCGAGCAAGTCAGGATTGCGGTACCCGACTCCCGTGACCAAAAGCCCCAGCTCCGGCCGGCTCGTCTGCTCCGCCCACGCCGCCAACGCCGTCAGCGGCTCGAAATTCGGCAAATCGGGCTGCGGGTCGGCGAGCTCCGGCACGCCGTCCTTGAAGCCAGTCACCTCTGGCGGGAAAAAATGGTCGTAGCCGAACAAGATGTCCGCCCCTGTTTCCTCGGCCGCCGTGACCTGGTCTCGAACAGCGCTGTAGCTGGCGAGCCGGGTCGGCGGGATGAAGAGGCTGACTCGGATAGGACGGGGCATGGGCTTTCCTCGCTCACACTATCGGGGCTGGCACACTGGGTGCTGGCACAATCCTGGGCCGACATGACGTGACATATGAGGAACGCCGCGTTCCGGCGAAACTATTCCCGCGGCCGCAAACTCCCTGCCCAGCGCGCTGGCAGGACAAGGCCGCTCACGTCCCTCTGCCTCGTCAGGAGTGCAGCACCACGCTGTGCTCGACGGGCGTGCGGTCGACGCGGAAGCTGTTCTCCAACGCCGACTCGTCCGGTCGGCCGAACGAAATCCCGAAGAGCAGCTTGTGCTCCTCGGAGATCCCGAGCACCTCGCGCACCGTGTTGGCGAAGTGCCCGAGCATGGTCTGCGGGATGCCGCCGAAACCGCGCGCGACGAGCGAGAGCAGGAATGTCTGCGCGTACATGCCGATGTCCGCCGCGACCCGGACGCTGTCCCCGACGACCGGCAAGAACAGGAACGCCACATGCGGGGCGTTGAAGAACCCCAGGTTGCGCAACATGAGCTTGCTGCGGCCCTCGGCGTCGTCCCGCGACACGCCCATCGTCTCGTAGTACACCTGCCCGAACTGCCTCATATGCTCGAGCAGCACTTCGTTCTGGCCGTATTTGGGGTCGAAGGAGAAATCCAAGCTCGTCTCGCCGCGCGCGGCCGCGTCCAACAACGCAGCGCGGAGCTCGTCGCGCTTGGCCCCGGAGACGATGTGCACGCGCCAAGGCTGCGTGTTGCTGTTCGACGGAGACCGCTGCGCGTCCCCGAGCACCCCGTCGAGCTCCTCTTTCGACAGGGGCTCCGGCAAGAACGCGCGAACCGAATGCCGGGCCCGAACGAGTTCGGAGAAGTCCAGAATTTCTGCCATGAACAGTGTCCTCGCGTTTCTTTCGTCTCACGAAACAGTATAGGCAAGCTTGCCCTCATAACCGGGGGGATAGGATGTCGGAGATGAGCAACACAGTGAGCAGGCGCCCGTACGCGCCGAGGATGCCCGCGGAGCAACGCCGCGAGCAGATCCTCGATGCCGCGTTGGCGCTGATCTGTTCGGGCGGCATCGAAGCGGTCACCGTCGACGCCGTCGCAAAATCCATCGGCGTGACCCGCCCGGTGGTGTACAGCCAGTTCACGGATTCCAACAACATCCTGCGCGAATCGCTCAAGAGAGAAGGCAACCTCGCGATCGCCCAGCTCGCCGCGATCGTCCCGAAGAATTTGAACGACGCGGAACCGACAACCGTGCTGACCGATATGACCCGGTCGTTCCTTGAGACGGTGCTCTCCTCCCCCAATCGGTGGCGGTCGATTCTGCTCCCCGCGTACGGCGGCTCCCCGCCCGCGTGGCAGAAGTTCAAAAAACGCGCCGAGGCGACCGCCTTCGAGGTGCTCACCGGTTTTCTGAAAACCTTGGCGGGCGCGAGGCAAAAAGACATGGACCTCGAATTGGCGGCGCACGCGTTGCTCCGGGCATGGGAGGAGGCCGGCAGGCTCGTCCTCGCCGACCCCGAGGTGTACACCGTCGAGCGGCTGACGACTTTCTACAGCGCGCTGTTCTCATCCCTGGTCACCACGCCAAAACACAAGCCGTAGCCGCCTCGGCGCGGGAGCCGCGGCGGCGGGGCGCTGGCTCTGGGCCGACGCCCACGCGCCGCCCGGCGTCCAGACCCTGCGCCCGTCGATCACTTCGGCGAGGAAACCGCAGCCGTCCCGCCAGGCGAGACGAGAGCGACCGTCGGCGGGGCCGGAAACAGCGACCCGGGCGCCCACGGACAGCACCGCGCGCGAAGCCTCCTGCGGCCTCAGCCACGGCTCCAACCTCGCGCGGCGGTCGCCGCGCTCATGCACCCGCACCCGCACGCACGGCTGGCGGCGCAACGCCCGCTCGACAGAGCGGCCCGCCGCGTCCTCGGTGATGAGCCAGAGCACTCGCGCGCCCGCGCGCTCCCGAGCCTTGGTGCGTCCCGCGAAATCGGTCGCCCAGCGCTGCACCTCGATCACGAGACGGGCTCCGGGCACGTAGAGGTCCGCGTTCGTCTCGTGATGCTCGGGAATCGACTCGTGCCCGAGCGCCGCGCAGATCCGGCGGAGGCGCTCCTGCATCCAGCGGTGCTGCGCGGACATCGGCCCGCCGCCAGCGCCGGGCCTGGTGAGCGTGTGCGAACAGCCTGCGGTTCGCCCGGTCTGGCCTGCCAGGCTGGGCAGGTCGACCAGCCATCTGGTGCCGCGCTCGTTCTGCCGCACCACGGTGAACGGCGCGCCGCACCCTGGGACCGGACAGACCAGCGAGCCCGACGGCTGCGCCCGCATGACAGCCCAGTCCTGTTCGTCGTACACCCACAGCGCCCTCGACCCCGGCGGGCCGTCGCGCAATCGGGCGAGCTGCTTCGAATCCTCCCGCATGCCGCCCACCGTACGGGAGCGCGCCGACAAGAACCGGGAGCGTCCGAGCCGGACGCCGCCGCGCACCAGGCCCTCTGGCCGCTACTGGTGTTCGGGGCTGTAATCGCCAAAGCCGTTGTGGCCAGGCGGATACGGGTCGCCGTTCTTGCCCTCGGGGTCGGTCTCCGGGTCGTGCGGGGCGTAGTAGTCGCAGGACTGGCCGACGCCGAACCGGTACTCGCCGACCGCGTCGGTCACTTGTTGCCTCTGGTCGTCCGTCAACTCGGCGTCCGGTTTGTCGAACCAGCTGACGAACGCGGCGGCCTTGGCGAGGAATTCCGGCAGCCCCTTGTCCGCGTCCTCATTGCCCAATGGCTTGCCGGTCTGCGTGAGCACCTTGCGCAGGGAAACAGCGTCAGCCCGCATGAGCTTGAGCAGGTCCTTTTGTTTGGGGGCGAGGATTTCGGGCGGATCTGCGGGGTTCAGCTCGCCGAACTGCCGGTCCAATGTCGCCAATCTGCGGTCGAGGGCGATCAGCCCTCGGCACGCCACGTCGCCGTCCGGCGGGGCGGCATGCGCCGCGGGCACGCCGACCAGCAGCGCCACACTGACAAGAAGGAAGGGCCGGGATCGCACGTGCTGCATCAGGACACTCCTGGGATGTTGCGGTTGACGGGGAGCACGACCCAGCTCGGGGAGTCGGGGTCGAGTTCGAGCAGCTGGGGGGCCAGGCGCATGTCGTCCATCAACGGCCAGATCGGGATCGACTTGGGGAAGTTGCTGGCGAACACGTCCACGCGCAACCGGTGCCCCGGCTCCAACGTCGCGTCGGTGGGGACGACCCCGACGTCGATCGGCGTCGGGTCGCCCGGCTCGACCGGGCGCCAGTTGGCGAAGTCGAGGACCGGGTACGGGTCCACGACGGTGCCGTCCGGCAGGCGCGTGGTCTTGGACTCGTTCAAGCCGCGCAGCGAGACCACGAGCTGGCCGGTGGAGAGGACTGTGGACTGGCCGAACTCGTCCACGTCGTTGACCGTCACATCCCAATACCCGTCCTTGTTCTGTTGCACCGTGTTCAGGTGCACCGCGATGGGGCCGGAGATCACCGTCTGCTCCTCGACCGGGGCGCTGGTGAAGGTCAGGCCGTTGAGCTCCGCGATCCGCGAGTCGATATGGCAGGCGTCGATCCAGGCCATGAAACCGAGGAAGGGCTGGTTCATGTCCCGCGAGCACATGT
>JGI2924J29684_1077567_pt1 | contig 18992 bp, 14 predicted proteins | sample BenlonsequencITS_FD_29684 | JGI IMG/M metagenome (IMG submission 29684)
TCACATCGATGTGAAAAATAGAATTACCCATCAAGGCGTTGACGGTAAAAAATACCTTGTGGTTCATGGTGATATGTTTGATGGGATGATGCGGTCTGATAGAAAATGGATAATGTTTCTAGGGGACAATGCTTATAACTTCATGCTGGCAATGAATACGAAACTCAATCAGGTGCGCCGCCACTTTGGTTTGCCATATTGGTCGCTGTCTAACGAATTGAAAAAGCGAACAAAAAAAGCTCTAAACTATATCCATAGCTTTGAAGGACATGTCGCAGATTATTGCAAACGCAAAGGGTTTGACGGCGCTATTTGCGGGCATATTCATGTCGCTGAAATGCGAGAAATTGACGGCATTGCATACATGAATGATGGCGATTGGGTGGAAAGCTGTACTGCGCTAGTTGAGCATTTTGACGGTCGCTGGGAGCTGGTAGAACAAAAACCGGAATTTATGCGAAATGATCTCAAGAAGACAGAAAGTCTTTCGCCGCAGCCCTTAAAAGAGGTGGCGGGCTAGGGTATTTTGGGATGATTTAGATACAAATTTGTTTCTATATATTGGTGTTTTTGTTCCACGTCTCTGCGCTTTTATTGTGGATTGACTGCCGAAACACTGTGCATATTTGGTGATTAAGGATTTCGACAAATCGAATCTAACTTTCAATGAGCCATCTCGTATCATTTTGTGAGCGTGATATTGGGAAAATCAAGCGTCAATGAAAACAAGCGGAGTGGGTCAGTCACTCCATCGAGCAAGATCTGTTGTATCTCTATTTGTCGGTTCTATCCAACGGCGACCAAAAGCACCTTCTTCTCGTTTCCAAAACACAGCTTCGGATTTAAGCCGGTCCATAATGTAATCCGCAGCCTGAAACGCTTCACGTCTGTGGTCGCTTGAAACAGCGACAAAAACAATTGTTTCATTGGGGGCTATGCTGCCGTGTCGGTGGACAACTTGGCAATGTTTGACATCAAATCGCTCGTTTGCACTGTGAGTGATCTTCTGCATAGATTTAAGTGTCATGCTTGGGTGGGCTTGTAAAACAAGAAAGTCGAGCGGTTCGCCTTGCTTTGTCGTCGGCCTGGCAATTCCTTTAAAGCTGACTACAGCTCCGCAGTCTTGAGTGCGCTCCCAAAGTTCAAGCTCTTCAGCTTGGCAATCAATAGAATTTGACGTCAACTTTACAACATTACTCATAGATTAGCCGCCTGAAAAAGGGCTAAGGAATGCAATTGTGTCGATCGGTTTCACCATATCCGTCTCCGCAACTAATTCATCATTCACTGATACACGTATAGTAAGGTCATTTAACTCAGGACATTCATGAATGGTGCTTAATTGTGAGCGTAATTGACCTACATTTAAAGAGCTATCTGAAAATTTGTATGTAATCTGACTGCCTATGACATCTGATATTTTTCCAAAAAATAATATAGTCGTCATTCGTCTTCCTATGCTCTGATTAAAGATATTAACATACGCTTGGGGTGCTATTGTCAGTGTCTGTCGATTTCGTCGAGATGTATATTTGCTACATTTCTCTGTAAAAAACAAAAATGTTTATCTGATCTCGCTAAATCACCAATTAGCTTGGTGTCTAATTGAAGTAATGTCTTGTAATACATCAAAAACAAGCGTTATAATATAACATCTAAATTCTGTTGATTGTAGGTTTATGGCATCTGTGTTCCGATTTTGGGTAATGCTGGTAACTGTGTTTGTCTTTGTGCAAACGGCAGGTGTCGCGCATGAGGCAAAATACGGGGACCACTCACACAGTCATGATGGCGTGCTCTGTGATATCGGGACTTATTCATCTCAAGAAATAGTGATCGATCCACCTGTCGCTGTAGTTCACAAGGTAAAAACAGTACTTCAAATAAACGCGCCGATAACAACAGAGAATTTGTCCTGGCTCTGGCCACCTGAACGCGCGCCGCCGGCGCGAGGGCCGCCCCAATCTATTCTGACCTAATTGCGTTTTGCCAATTGATGGCAAAGTTGTTTGTCAAAATAGAGAATATCACAAAATGAATTTAAGAATGAAAAGACCATTATGGGCTGCTATGCTCATGGTGTCGGTATGCCCGCACGCTTTGGCTCAAGAGGACACCTCAAGACAAGAAGTAATAATTGTATCCGGCCCTGGACCAAGCAGAGCAGCAAGTGAGCTGATTGGCAATGCAACATCGCTTGATCGTGCAGACTTGATTGAAAATCTGTCAGGAACTTTAGGCGACACACTTGATTCCCAGCCGGGTGTTTCAACATCGTTCTTTGGCGCTGGAGCGAGCAGACCAATACTACGTGGTCTAGGAGCAGAACGCGTTCTTGTTCTGACAAACGGGATAGGTACAATTGATGTATCAGCGTCCTCACCAGACCATCAGGTTGCATCTGACGGTATAGATGCGGAACGTATAGAAATTTTAAGAGGACCAGCGGCGCTCGCTTATGGTGGGCAGGCTATTGGTGGCGTCGTAAACGTTATTGATGGGTTGATTGCCGAAGAAATTCCAGAAAAGAAATTCAACGCAGAAGCCTTCTCTGCGTATAACAGCGCGAATAACGGATCTGAATTTGCTGCCAACACAAAATTCGTAGCTGGTAATTTTGTTTTTGCTCTTTCTGCATCTCAACGTGATTTTGAAGATTACGATATTCCGGGGTTTGCTGAATCTGAGCGTTTGCGTGCGAGTGAAACTGAAGAGGATCATGATCACGAGGACGAAGATCATGACGACCACGAAGAAGAAGGACATGATGCGCACGAGGAAGAAATATACGGCTCTTTAGAAAATTCCTTTCTCGAAACGAATACTATTTCGGGGGGCGTTAGTTGGGTTGGGTCCAATGCGTTTTTCGGAGTCGCTGTACGCAACCAAACTTCAACATACGGTATACCTGGCCACTCTCATGATCATGAAGAACATGACGATGAAGACCATGAAGACGAAGATCACGATGAACATGAAGAAGAGGGACATGACGAGCACGAAGAAGAGCTTCCATTCATCGATTTAGAACAAACACGCATAGACATCCGCACAGGCCTTAATTTGGGGACCACAGGTCTAACCAAAATTCTATTTACTGCCTCTCATTCTGATTATGAGCATACCGAGTTTGAAGCTCCAGGCGAAATAGGTTCAGTGTTTGAGAATGAAGGTACAGAAGCACGGTTAGAGATTGATCATTCAATCAACGGGATTGAAGGTGCTTTTGGACTTCAATTCTCAGAAAAAGATTTGGTGTCTCTTGGAGAAGAAGCATTTATCACGCCAACAAGTCACCAAAACATCGGTGCCTTTTTATATGAAACCAAAGACTGGGAAAACGGTTTTGGAATTGAGGGTGGTGCTCGGTATGAGAAGACCCAAATTGAAAACAATATTCAAGGCGAACGTGAATTCGATCTCTACAACTTTTCCGTTGGAACGCATAAGCATTGGGAAAACGGTTGGTTTGTAGGTGGGCAATTGGGCTATTCCGAGCGTGCACCAAATGAGAATGAGCTTTATGCCTACGGCCCACACGTCGCGACAAGTCAGTTTGAAATTGGTGATTCAAGCCTAGACAAAGAAAGCGCTATCAATATTGAAGGAGCGCTGCGTTGGGAAAATGATGCGACACGTATTGGTTTAAATGTCTTTGTAAACCAGTTCGATCAATTCATATATCTTGCGCCTCAAGAAACATTAGTTGATGGTGTATTCGTTGATGAAATTGACGAATTCCCTGTTTATAGTTTCACGCAAGAAGACGCTGAATTTACTGGTGGTGAAATCTATATCGAACATTTCCAAAATAGCGGCTTATTCAACGCAGACTGGGAATTAAAATCCAGCCTTGAATATGTGAACGCAGAATTGGATAGCGGTGAAAGCCTTCCATTTATGCCGCCACTCACTTTGAATGCTTCTGCAGATGCCAACTGGAATGCCTTTAATGTTGGTTTAGATGTTGTTGTGGCGGATAGCCAGACTGATTCAGGTGCGGGATATCTAGACACTGATGGATACACGTCGCTTAACTTTAAAAGCAGCATAGATCTCGCCCAATTGGGTGTTTCATTACAAAATGCTGAGATATTCTTGGATGTTCAGAACATAACTGACGAAGAAATCAGACATTCAACATCTGTTCTTAAAGACATTGTACCAGATATGGGTCGTAATTTCCGCTTTGGATTTAGAATGGTTCTCTAAATTATAACTTCAATCGGGATACCCATTTAAGCAGGGTATCCCGATTTTAGATTACTTTACATCGCAAGCAAGGATGCGTTTCCGCCTGCTGCTGTCGTATTGATTGTTGTCGTGCGCTCAACGACAAAACGATAAACATCGTCATGCGCAGATAGACATGGCAGGATTGGGCCCGCTTTTTTACAGAAGTAACTTGCGACTGAGTTTTGATTTTTACCATCAATAACAGCCCCTTGAATATCCTGTTTCAGATAATTAGGCAGAGAATTTATAGAGGCTAAAGTCATGAGATGCTCAGGTAGTCCTGAATATGTCATACTATCTAATAAAGCCGCCAATTGTGTTTTTTGTAGATCATCCACACAAACTATGACTGCATTTCCGCTTCCTAAAGCTTTTAGGATTTGCAGCTCTGTTATTTCCACATGATCAGAAGAACACACGAGCACCCCGCGTGGATGTAATGACAGCTCATTTGTTTCACCTGTGGGACCGGGAAGTCGAACTAATGGCAAATGAGACATTGATTCAACATCTAGATAGGTGTGCTGGTCTTCGGTGAATTGAGTCATAAACGCTTCGGCTTCAGAAATACTCCAATTTGATAGAGCAATCTGCGCATTGGTAAGCGCCAATTTATCAATATCGGCTCCATCTTCAGGCAATTCATGTGTGAAGGTTTCAGAGTTTGTATAGTCGTTGAACTGATTATGCTTTGAAAGCCTGTAGAGGTAGTGTGGGCCACCTGCTTTAGGGCCAGTTCCTGACAGTCCTTCTCCACCAAATGGTTGAACACCCACAACAGCACCGATCTGATTGCGATTGATGTATAGGTTTCCCACTTTAGCGGTGTTTCGAACTTCATCCACTCGCGCATCTATACGCGTATGCAAGCCCATTGTCAGACCATATCCCAGTGCATTTATCTGATTTACGGTCGCGGATAATTTATCTGACGCAAACCTAACAACATGAAGAATTGGTCCAAATTGTTCTTCCTCTAGTTCAGATAAGGCGTTTATCTCAAAAGCTATTGGTGGGACAAAATACCCATCAAGATCTTCGGGCACAGGTGTTTGCGCAATAACTTTCCAACGCTTTTTTCCCTCATTAGAATATGAGGTTAGTTTGTTTTTTGCGTTTTGATCTATGACTGGACCAACATCCGTTGATAGATATGCAGGCTCTCCGACATTTAGAAGAGCCATTGCTCCGGCCAACATTTTTATAAAGTCATCGGCAATGCTGTCCTGAACACATACGATTCTACAGGCGGAACAGCGCTGACCAGCGCTTTGGAAAGAAGATGCAACAACATCAGCCACACATTGTTCAAGTAGTGCTGTTGAATCAATAATCATCGCATTCAGACCACCAGTTTCGGCGATAAGCGGCGTGAGTGGACGGTTAGTAACTGCCAAAGTCTGAGAAATTCTTTTGGCAGTCTGGGTGGAGCCTGTAAAACAAATACCATGGATTTCTTCAGACGCGACGAGAGCAGATCCTATAGTTGACCCTTCACCAATGATAAGGTGTAGCGAGTCGTGAGGGATGCCAGCATCATAAAGTAGGTCTATTGCTTCACTTGCGATTATTGGCGTTGTTTCGGCCGGCTTGGCTATGACATTATTTCCAACCGATAAAGCCGCAGTAATTTGCCCCAAAAATATAGCAAGAGGGAAATTCCACGGAGAAATACAAAGCACATTTCCTAAAGGGGAACGTAAATGCATATTTGGTGTCAGTGCTTCACCGGCGTAATATCGGCAAAAGTCGACCGCTTCACGTACTTCGGCAATGGCATCTGGTAAAGTTTTACCAGCTTCCTGAACACATAAGGAAAAGAAAGCATCTGCACGTTGCTCAAGAAGTTTTGCGGCCTTTAATAGACATTGACTACGTTGTTCAGGTGTAAACTGCGTACTCCAAGTCGATTGGTGACATGCAGCAAAAGCTTGTTGCAAGGTCTCTTTATCGGCAAAGTGAGCATTAGATATTGGTTTGCTTGCATGTGTTGGAGAGATGACTGGTTTCAGTGTTCCTTCAACCTTTTTACCTGCAATAATAGAATAAACATCTTCTGGCACATAGCGTTTTGTTGTGGCCATAAGCTGTGATGCTGTTTGGTATTGCGTGAAGTCCCAACCTTTCGCTGCCAAGCGGTCGTAACCGAGATGATCCAAAGGCAAAGGGATTTTGGGGTTCATTTCTGGAATGTTTTTTGTCACTAAACTTTCCGGCGAAACAGCCAGTGAAGATGCAGGTGTTTTCGGGTCTAATACCTTGTATACAAATGAGCTGTTTGCTCCGTTTTCAAGCAATCGTCTCACAAGATAAGGTAGAAGATCTTTGTATTTTCCAACAGGTGCATATATGCGGCTTTTAACGCCAGCTTCTTTCATCAAAATAGCATGCAATTCTGGTCCCATACCGTAAAGGCGTTGGAATTCGTAGTTTCTACTCTTGCCGGCAAGTTCGATAATAGCTGCGGCTGTTTGAGCGTTGTGTGTGGCAAATTGAGGATAGATACAGTCATTTGCTTTGAATAATTGTTGTGCACACGCCAGATAGGAAAGATCCGTGTTTTCTTTGCGGGTAAACACAGGATAATCGGCAAGCCCTAGTTCTTGAGCGCGTTTAACTTCCATATCCCAATAAGCGCCTTTGACTAAGCGAATTGAAATACACCTGTTTGCTGCTCTAGCAGTATTTACCAGCCATTCTATCGTTTTTTGCGATCGTTTTTGATAAGCCTGAACAACCACAGCCAAACCGTCCCATCCATGCAGTGCCGGGTTGTTCAATAGGCCATGTACGACCTCTAAAGAGACTTCTAGACGTTCAGTTTCTTCCGCATCAATCGTCAAACCAAAACCGGCTTGCTTTGCAATGAGCGCTATTTCTCCAACGCTTTCAACTAGCTTGGGAACACACTCTTGGCGTTGCACTGACTCATAGCGTGGGTGTAAGGCAGACAGCTTTACTGACAATCCAGGCGCTTCTTTATAAGATGGGTATTTTTTTGCCGTTTTTGCGATAGTATTGGCGGCATTTAGATAGTTTTTGAAATAGTGATCAGCATCTGCCTGTGTGTGTGCAGCTTCTCCCAACATATCGTAGGAAAAACTAAAGCCTTTTTTCTCATACATGGCGGACTTTTTGAGCGCTAATCCAATTGTTTTACCAAGCACAAAATGATCACTCATCATGTTCATTGCATATTGGACAGCGCGCAATAAAACCCTGTCACCTAATTTTGAGACAAGGTTATTTGCATTTACACCACCAGACGCTTTGATCCATGCTGAAGACAAACGTAACCCTGAAGTCGCACTATTTACTAACCAAGAAGACGAATTGCCGGCGTGTGACTTCCAATCACCTGCTATTAATTTGTCTCTTAGAAGCGATGTTTTATTATCAAAGTCTGGTGTGCGAATAAGCGATTCCGCTAATCTCATTAGCGTTACACCTTCAGTAGAGGATAAACCAAACTCCTGAAGGAATTGATCAAATAGCGCGCCATCTCCAGCATCTTCGCGACTTGATTCTACAAGTTGTATCGTGCGTTGCTTGATGTTGCTCTTTTGATCAGCAGTAACATCAATCTGGGCTAAAAGAAATTGCACGACCTCAGTTTCTGAGGCCGCATAAAGGGAAGAAAATTCCCCAAGAAAACTATCGTCAAAAACATGAGTATTGGGTTTTGAACGAGAAACTTGTGTGTATGTGGTATCCATAGTCGACCTCTGAGAGATGCATTTTGCAACGAAAAATAATCTCATATTTTGAAAAGGAATAGGGACCTATATTTAGCAATATGCATTCCTTTTGTTTTGCTATTTATAAAAAAACATTACATATGGGCTTTGATATTGATAGGAGATAAAATGATTGACCGGAAAGACAGAGACATTTTGCGAGTTATACAGACAAAAGGTCGAATACCTATTGTTGAGCTTGCCGCAGCTGTTAATTTAACAAAGAGTCCTTGTCTTCAGCGACTTCGCCGGTTGGAAAAAAATGGCGTAATACGTGGATATCGCGCAGATATAGATCCTAAAAAAGTTCAAAAGGGATATTTGGTTTATGTGCAGGTAAAGCTAGAAAGCACGCGTAGAACCGCGCTGGAAGGTTTCAATCTTGCGGTGAAGAATATACCCGAAGTGCTGGCATGTCATATGCTGTCGGGTGGATATGACTATCTGATGAAAATTCGGACATCAGACATGGACGCATTTAGAGAATTGCTGGGCGGTGTCATCGCTGAGCTACCAAACGTAAACCAAACCGATAGTTATCCTGTCATGGAAGAAATTATTGATACATCTGTGATACAAATCCCTGAAAGTGATTTTCAATAGGGGTTGAATGTATTGACCCATAAGGGACTGTCCATCTTCGCATCCCGCAATTCACAGCATAATGCGTATGCAGATTTCATTGTATATGTTTGGTTCAGCTTGAGTGTTGTCTGAGCCTCAAAACGGGATGCAAAATTCAACAACTCAGGTTTTGCTTTCCCAAATCCACCAAAGTGATAATTGTAATCAATCGTCCAGTTTCCAGAATTTTCACAATTGGAGGCTCTTAGCAGGTTTTCAACTCGACTTTTTAGGCTGTAATCTGATTTTAACGCTGAAACACCTATAACTTTGGTTTCAGCACCTAAACCAGCAACAATTCCAGCCAATGTTCCGCCAAGGCCAACAGGTACAAAAGCGTGAGAAAATTGGCTCTTGAACGGCGCAAAAACATTGGCGATATGCCTCACGGCAAGTGGTGATGTTGCACCTTCAGATATCAGGTGAAATGGTCCATGCTTGGAGTGTAGGCTATCTAAAAATGCTTGATCTTCACGGTGTTTATATTCCTCTGGTGACAGAAGAATAAGCTTACAACCTCTTTGGATAATCGTCTCAGCTAGAGGCTTATGCATTCCATTTGGACTTTCCCGCATAAACACAATTGAATGTAGCCGTAGAAGTCTAGATGCAGCTGAAAAAGCTCTTAAATGATTTGAATGGCTGCCGCCAAAAGTCGCAACGGGAATGTGGGATTGGGTTGTGGTCAGGTATTCTTGTAGGTTTGGAGCTAATTTGAATATTTTGTTGCCTGATAGGTATCTACCTAAAAGGTCGCTGCGATATGCTGAAAAATAAACAGGGGAGGCATCATCCAAGTACTGGAACTTATGTTCAGTAACAATCGCTTGTCGCTCTAGCATAAGCTTGGTCAGGTGCAATTGCTTATCTAGAATAGTCGCATTCATTCAATTATGTCTCACAGAACATCTAAACACACCCAATGCATATCGATAAGTTATATCAAGAAACTTGCACCGTAGACTATCATATTCTAGCCACCACAACAAAACGCATAATCTACATTATGTGCAATTTTGAATAATAGACACAAGTAAAAACAGCGAGTTATCATTTGTTGACGCCCAGCTAAATTAGTATGAGGCTTCTAGCTCCATACCATCATAAGCCGGCATAACATTCTCAGGAAGTTCTTTTTGTAACGTTTTATAGTCCATATCAATATGCATATTCGTAAGCACAGCTATCCGAGGCTTTACCCTGTCTATCCATTCTAGCGCCAGATCTAAGTGCGCATGTGACGGGTGCTGATGATAACGCAAAGCATCAACGATGAGCGTATCAACACCGTCAAGTGCTTGGAAAGTATCTTCTGGCAAGCCCACAGTGTCATTACAATATGCAATTGGGCCCATTCGAAAACCTAAAGATCTGATACGTCCATGGTCTTGATCTAGTGGTAATAACTCAAGCTTCCCGCCTGGGCCATCAAGATTGAGAACTTCACCAACGCGGATAGAATCTTTGCCCTCTAATATAGATGGGTATCCGCCGCCTCCATGAAAGCAATAGCCAAAACGGGTCATCAGTGTGCTTGCTGTTGCCGTATCCATGTGGACGGGTAACCGCATTTTGTTGGAATAAGCTATAGCTCTTAAGTCATCAATACCATGGGATTGATCGGCGTGATCATGCGTGTACACAACGGCGTCTAGCCTTTTTACATTTGCCGCAAGGAGCTGTTCTCTCATATCCGGTGATGTATCTATCAACACCTGAGTGGGCTTTGAATGTTTGTCACTCCACTTTCGTATTAGGACGGAACATCTTGAACGTCGGTTCTTGACCTCTGTCGGGTCGCAATCGCCCCAATCACCATTTATACGCGGCACGCCGCCTGATGAACCGCATCCGAGAATTCGAAGCTGTATTTTACTTTTCTGGGACATTATTTAACCCGCCCAAATAATCGCAAACAATTCTCCGTCGTTATCTTAGCGACGTCTTCAAAGCTCAACCCTCGTAGATTAGCGAAGGCTTTGCAGACCTCAGTTAGATATGCAGGTTCATTGCGTCTACCACGATAAGGTGTTGGTGCTAGATACGGACAATCAGTTTCAAGAATTACACGGTCGAGTGGCATCTCCAAAGCTACTGCTCGTACATCCTCAGCTTTTTTAAAGGACAAAATACCAGACACCGAAAAATATGCATCAAGTGCAGTAGCGCATCGCGCTAGATTTGCACCTGATGTGTAACAATGCATAAGAGGTTGAAACCTACCTTTTTGCATCTCTTCTTCTAGAATATCGCCCATAAGGTCATCTGCTTCCCGACTATGAATAATCAATGGAAGCTGGGTCTCCCTTGCGGCTATAATGTGTTTGCGGAAGGCCTTTTCCTGCAATTGGATATCACTATAGCCATAATGCAGATCTAATCCTGTTTCTCCAATTCCACAAACTTTCTCATCATTGGCCAACTCAATCAGCTCTTGGCTCGTCAAAACTTCGTAATCTTTAGCGTAATGAGGATGCACACCTACTGAACACCACATATCATTATGCTGGTCTGTGAGCTTACGGATTGTTGGAAAATTCTCTAATTTATCACAAATGGAGATGAATCGAGAAACACCGGCTTCACGCGCCCGCAGAAGAACCTCTTCTCTATCTTCATCGTATTGTTCGCCGTGAAGGTTGATATGGCTATCAAATAAGGTGGGCTTCATCGACTTACCAAACGTCCTGTTCTTTGAATCTGAGTTATCGCATTAGCGACAGCCTGAGATTTATCTTGATTAAGTGCTTTTGTCTCAGCGGCTAAAGCAATTAGATTTTCATGCGTTTGGGCCCAAGCTCCCGCTGATAATGCGTCATCGGCATTTTTTGCAGATTTGTAAGCCACTGCACATAGAGAGCTAAACGCGGCATCAAAGGCTTCAGGAGATTTGGCCGCGCTTGTGAGAACTTCAGACAATTGCCTAAAATCTATACCAGAAGGCTTTGATGCAGCACTTCTCGCTGAACGCGCTGCAGTACGTGCGTCAGAAGACTTTAGCTTCATGGCAATGCCCGGCCGGCCTGGAGCATAGCTGAGTGTATCTTTCGCATCAGCCTCAAGCATGCCTGTGTTTACAAGAGCTGTCACGCCTTCTGCTTCTGATAATGGATTAAAACGCAAATTTCGACATCTGCTTTTTATCGTTGGAAGAACCTGCGCCTCTCCGTGAACTATAAGAATGATGAGGCATTGTGCAGGTGGTTCTTCAAGGGTTTTAAGAAGAGCATTTTCACCATTGCGGTTCATTTCATCCAACGCATCAATTATAGCGATACGCCAGCCTCCCATAGCGGGCCGCAATGAGAAAAATTTGATTAAATCCCTGATCGACGCAACAGGAATTTCTGCTTTTTGTTTTCCTTTATCATCAAAAGGACGTTGGACAATTCGAAGGTCTGGGTGTGAATTATTCAACATTAGATGTGCTGTATGGTTAGCTTCATCAATATCTAGTGTACCTGTTTCACCTGACAATAAAGCTGCAGCAAACTGCATTGCTGTACGAAACTTCCCAATGCCTCGTGGGCCAGTAAACATCCAGCCATGATGCATGCGTCCTGAACGTAGAGCTTCAAGAATTTCTGCTTGTGCATCGTCATGACCAATTACGGGCCCAAATGAAGCTATGTCTATTTCACTCATTGAACAGAAAACCGCTTACATATTAGCTCTAAAGCTTCAGCCGTCACCTGATCAACTGAATTTGATGCGTCTAAAACATAACATCGATCTTTATACCTATCTGCTATTTCTAAGAATGCTTGCCTAACATTTTCATGAAAAGATTGAGGTAGTTTCTCAAATGCATCTTGTGGCCCATTGCGTTCGATCCGTCGTTTCGCCGAGACTTCCAGCGGCATGTCTAATAAAAGCGTAAGGTCGGGTTGTTGCTCATTTACAACTAGCTGATCCAATGTGCTGACAACATGATCATCAACGCCACCGGCTACGGCTTGGTAGGCACGGGTTGAGTCTGTGAAACGATCGCAAATAACCCATTCACCTCGCAATAGAGCTGGCTTGATAACATTTTCCAAATGATCGCAACGCGCGGCAAAAAACAAAAGCGTTTGTGTCAACGGCGACCAATCCTGATGATGTGGCGGATTAAGGACTATGTTGCGAATAGCCTCACCACCAAGCGAACCACCTGGTTCCCGCGTAAGCAGGCACTTTATATCCAACTCTAATAGTTTTTTTTGTAGATTGGAGGCTAATGTTGATTTACCAACACCTTCACCACCCTCGAGCGTAACAAATCGTCCAAGGTTCATGTTCTAGCCACCAAGCCCCATTCCGACCAAAGCGCGCTCAAATAGACTTTTTCTAGCGATCGATTGTGCCAAAACAGCAGGTGCTCTTACATCCTGCATGCCTGGTGCTGACACGATTATTTCACCAACAACATCACCTTCGGATAGAGGCGCTTTAAGTGGACCGTTGTAAACCACTTCAACCTTTATATCGCGAATGGAATCGGCATGTAGAGCGGCCTTCATAAGTTCAATGGCCTTAAGTTCTACAGTTTTTTGTTTTCCGAGGAATACGTCTGCCTCACCCACGATCTGATCTGGCTGTACGACTTCAACCACTTTAAAATCTACAAAAGCCGACCGCATAACTCGACGAGCTTCGGATGCACGCTCTGCAATACTATCCAGGCCGTTGAGAACAATAATCCGGCGTTTTCCATCCCGAACAGCAGATCCAACAAGGCCATAGCCCGAAATTTCTAAATGTCCGGTTTTTAAGCCATCAGCACCTTGAACTTCGCCCAATAGAGGGTTTCGGTTTGGCTGACGGATTCCATTCCAAGTAAATTCCTTCTCGCTATACAAAGCGTAGAATTCAGGAAAATCCTTGATTGTAAGATAAGCAAGTTGTGCAAGGTCTGCAGCGCTTATGCGGTGATTGTCTGAGTAGAGCCCAGTAGGGTTTTCAAACGTAGCACTATCTAATCCCAACTCGCGGGCACGCCGCGTCATTTCTTCAGCGAAGGCTTCTTGAGAACCGCTGATCGCCTCAGCAATTACGATACATGCATCATTTCCAGATTGAATGATCACACCGCGCAAAAGGTCGCGAACCGATACTTTTGAGCCAAGCTCCAAAAACATCGTAGAACCACCAGAAGCGGCTCCACCTTCACGCCACGCTGTTTCAGATACAACAAACTCATCTTCGAGAGTAAGCCGGCCATCGCGAATACGTTCAAACACAATATACGCGGTCATAATCTTGGTCATGGACGCGGGGATAAATGGCGTATCGCCATCTTTTGAATACAAGGCCATGCCGGTATCAGCATCCATAATGTAAGCATAATCGGCTGACGTATTCAGAGCATCGGCATAGGCTGGCGTATAAACGCTTCCAAGCAGGAGGGATGTACTAACAATGAATGCAGAAAAAATGCGCATGTGAAACCTTTATACTCAATCTATACGATCGCATAGACAGGGACGGCTGACCAAAAGCAACCTTATAAGGCACACAAAATCAGTTCAGCTGGAAACGTCAATGTTTCCAGCTGAAAGAAGCGTATGTTTTGACAAAAATCTGTCTAGTTGGACACAATCAGTGTTTCAAAGCCGCTACCAGCCAGATTTGCTCTGGCCTTAACCGCTTGATCGCGTGTTTGCCATTCACCGACAAAGACTTTGAACATGTCGCGACCATTGATTCGCGTTTCTTTAACCGACACCTGTCCGTAAGTGTGAAGTTTCGCACGTAATTGGTGAGCATTGGCCAATTCACCAAACACACCTGCCTGAAGGACATATTTCTCTTGATTAGAAAAAGACAATGGAAGTGAAGCTTGTTGAAGTGGCATCATCTGGCGTTGTATTGGGCGAGGCGAATAACTTGCTTTCATCAACATGGGATTTGCTGGTGCCTCAGCTTTTCCTTTTGCAAGCGTTTGGCGTGCTTCCTCAACGTATTTCGCTGGAATGGAATTGTGAGCCTCTGGCGCGTATCCCATATATTGAACACGAACTTTGGCTGTGCCGTTGTCTTTATATCCTAAAACAGTCGCTGATTGTTTAGACAAATCAATAATACGGTCGTCAACAAACGGTCCACGATCATTTATGCGTACGACGACGCTACGGCCATTCTCTAGGTTTGTAACACGCGCCAAACTTGGAATAGGCAGCGTTGGGTGTGCGGCAGTCAGAGCGTTTTGATCGAAGACTTCACCGACAGCAGAATCTTTCCCGTGAAATTGCGGTCCATACCAAGACCCTACGCCGACTTCATCATAATTTGGCTCAGCAAACGGCACATACCATCGTCCTTGAATTTCATACGGAGCACCGATTTTCTGTTTTGCGAACCCTGCTGGAGGTGTGGAGGCCAATTTTACGGCTCTCAATCCACGATTCGGCGCTGCAGCAGAATTGTTTAGCACACCACTTGGAGCCACGTATGACGAGCCGCTAATCTTTTGCGCTTGGTTACGAGAAATAGCGCTTGTCGCAGAAGCAAAGGCAATCGGCTTGGCATTATTTCCCAATAAACGCGGCCCCTGTTTTCCATATGACATATTAGGTTGGTCAGGATACCTATATTCAATTCGCTTAGAGCCGCCCTGCACTTTTGCTGAACTTGTTGGCGCGGAGGCAATCTGCATATATTGGGGAGTTGAAGGAGAACTGCCAACAAAAGTAATTGGCACTCCATTATAGGTTTCAGCACTTGCTCCAGGCGCTATAACACCTGAAACAATTACTGCTGTGCTAAGCACAACTCTCTTTACTATACAAAAACGCATTGCGTTTCGTGTTTGGGCGGCTCTTGCCATCGGTCTGGTCTTCCTTTTGTTTTAAAAGGCGAGCTCGGGAATTTTTTCCTCAAACTCTCCGCTCTTTCGGCGGGTATGAAGTAAACATAACAAAGGAAATTGGATTAATAGTTAATTTTATGCCCAAATTTGATAACCTGTATGGTTACCAGTGCGTTTACCTTAATAAGACGGTCTTAAATTTTAACTATATAAGTTAACAGCTATTGGGCTTTGATAGCCTCGTTTCGACGTTTTTCCTCAAGAGTATGATTAACAGCGTTTTGTGGTTTTTATCTTTTTAGAAAAAAAAGTAAGATTTCCCTTTGCAAATAAAATTAGTTTATGTATGAACAGCGCCTCGGAGAAGTGGCAGAGTGGTCGAATGCGGCGGTCTTGAAAACCGTTGAGCCTTTGCGGGTTCCGGGGGTTCGAATCCCTCCTTCTCCGCCATAACTTGTATTTAAGTTGTTGATTATAAATTATTTTCTATACTTCATGATAGACAGGGTAAACCATAGGGTTAGCCATAGTTGTGGTGTGCTGAACGCTGTACTTTATCGATTTGTTCATTTTGTTGAGGTTAAGATCGCTTCGCCAAGGTACGATTGTCTTCGCAGACGGTTTTCTAACACCGCTCTAAGATCAAAAATTGTGATTAACTTATAGTATTCCTGACAATTTTTACTGAAGGCAGCTCAATTCAGAGAAGAAACCACATTCGCAACAAGCTAAATGGGTTCCTACACTCCTGCTATCTTATCAATCTCATCAAAGCGTCGTTCAGTAGGCATAACGAACAAACATTTGCCCTCACTTGCATTCGCCCAGACTTCACCGATAAAACGCTTAGACTTAGCATCATCATCATTGTAAAGGTAAGCACCTTTATACTCAACAACAAGAATGCGACCGTCTTTTAATAGGGCGACAAAATCTGGATAGAATTTGTACTTAGGCAATTGCAGCCAAAATGAATTTGGCTTTTGTTCAACATTACGTATCCAATATTGCACAGCATCCATTTGGTCTAAGTATTTTGCACAATCATACTCTTCACCAGAATCCTTTAGATCACCAATCAAAGTAGCGTAGTGCTTTTGGAAGCGATACCCACCTTTGTGTGGTTGATTGTAGGCGTAGGTTTGTTCGTCAAAAATAACGCCTTCTTCGGCACTAACAGCAAACTTTGAAGCATCGACGCTAAACAATGCACTATAGTTTTGCGTTTCTCGCACTTCACGCAAATCACCAATCAAATCTGAAACAGCACGACGAAGATCAAATTTATTGCGTACTAGTTCATCCAGCGTAAAACCACCTTGATAGATTAGCGCATCCAAAACCTTTTTCATAAACATGACAGAACTAGGCTTGGTCACGTCTTGTTTTTTGATACCCGTATCGATCCAATTAGCTAATCGCGGAATATTCCAAGACGGTTCATGCACCACAGCAAGCAAATCATCATGCATACGGTCAATGAAACGTATTTCCATTTTGCCTTTTTGCGTCACATCCAATTCACCACGTTTACTATCCAAACGTAGTGTAAATCTGTCTAAAATAGAGGTCGCGTCGCATTCATCTAATCGCCAAGGTAAGTCTAAGAAATGATCGCGTTTGAAGAGTTCTAGCTTACCTTGTTCACTAAAAACCAAGCCTGGGACGATAAACGGAGGCTTATCTATATCCGCCGCCTGTGAGCGCTGATAGCCATTAGTCTCTTGGTACAATCTATCAATAGCTTTATCAGCACCCGCAACATTCGCCATTTTCAATTGAACAAGGTTTCTGTCTTCTTTGCTCATTTGGCCTTTATAAACAAATGTATTTTTCTCTTCATTGAAAGAAAGACGTGCGCGCACCCGTACTGGAAGTTCACTAATCTTTTTCTGAACCTCTACAACTGGTGTATGATCAATTTCTACAGGCTCTGACTCAAAATCTGTTTCATTTCGAAAGCGGTCAAATCCTAAATCACTGTTATCAGTGACAAGCTCGTTTACTTCTTGTTTGTTGAAACCTGAACCTTCTACAAGGCCATCTTTTAGTGCTTCAGCGGTCGCATTAAAATTAGCGGAAGCCACAAAGGCATAAGCTCTATTGAGCACATCAATTGTTTTACGCTTTGCTTTTGGCATTCGCAAAATGCGGCCAAGGATTTGCTCTACTGCCGTTCCAGACCTTTGCTCTGCAACAGAACACAACACATAAGCAAACGGGCAATCCCATCCCTCTTTTAGTTTGGATTGCGTAATGATGTAACGCACGTCGCAATCTTCAGATAGCACATCAAGGCCGTCCAGATCTTTCTCAGGCCCTGTATGCACCGCTATTTGATCTTCAGGGATTAGCTTGTCTTCTAGCAAGTGCTTTTTGATGACATCGTACGTTATTCGTGCAGGATCATTCTTGCTTGCAGATTGTGCCTGAAACAAAATAATAGGACGGATATATTCCTTGGTTTCGGCGCGTTCGGCTTGCGCCGCTTCCTCAAGAGAATGACGGCAATCTAAAGCAGCCCCTATTGTTTTTTGCCAATCACTATTCGTGGTTAAACGGATAGGTAATTTGATCATTTGCTCCGCTTTTAATTCGGCGGCGGATACTGAATGCAAAATATTAGACGGATACTTCTCTTTTTTAGGCTCATATTCAGTTTGAGGCGTCGCGGTTAATTCTAATATCAAAGACGGGTGGAAATTTTCCAGCGTATCAAATGACAAAGCCGAGCGCGCATTGTGTGCTTCATCTACAATGACCATCGGGCGATGCAAGCGTAGCAAATTTACCAGCGAAGCTATCGGGCGATGCGTGCCTTCAACTTTCTCTAAATGTTCGGTTTGTTCATCCTTCAAGCCCGAAAAATGATCCATCAATGCGCCGGAATCCTGATAGGCTTTAAGGCCGTCTTTATCGTCGCGTTTGAAAGATTGGATGGTCGATACAATAATACACGCCCCGCCCTCAGCATCCGCGCGAGACATAGCTAACGCTTCATCTTTATCCATCACAGAAACGTTGCGGCCAAATTGTTCCATCAATGCCGCTCGGTATGGATGATCTACATTTTTAAGCGCTGCAAGCGTTTGATATTTAATCGGTGTAGACGGCACAAGCCAAAGCACCATTGGATTTGGCGTCTGCATGTGAGACTTTGCTGCAATCCCGACAGATACCGCAGCCATCAGTGTTTTACCGCCACCTGTTGGCACGCGCAGACACACATAAGGCGTACCATCTGCAATGTTCGGCGCATCTCTATAAGGCAAACTGGTAAGCTTATAAAAAGCTAAGTTTGCTCCCATTTCTTCAGTATCAACAAGATACTGCTCAAACTTACCAAGTGACTCTTTTTGATAGTTTTTTAGTTCAAAATTGACGGCGGCCATTATGCGCCCCCTTCAATCTGATAAGGGATTTGTTTGAAGCTGATATTGGCCTCTTTCAATGTGTCTTCAGAGACTGTGCAGCCTTCAGCATAGACTATACGTTTGCCGTCAAAGCCTTCGGGTGGCGCGGGTAAGTCTGCGAGCACTTGAGGCGTCAACACATTGCCATCGGCTTCGCGGGCAAAGCCCTGCATGGCTTGGGAGAATAACAGG
>JGI2924J29684_1077566_pt1 | contig 18976 bp, 18 predicted proteins | sample BenlonsequencITS_FD_29684 | JGI IMG/M metagenome (IMG submission 29684)
CCATGACCACGAGAAGCCAATATACCCAAGCCACATATTTGCGAACTGAAAATTGTAAGATTAGCGCGATAACAAATCCTACTGCCCCCAGGATTACAGCCAAATATGGATTGATATTATTGACCAGATAATCAGATGTCGATTCGCCCATGGCGGTAGTCAGCAGTTTGACGATCCAAATTTCGTAACTATTCCAGTCCTTTTGAAGTCAGATGGAAAAACGAGGCTAAAGCATTTGTTGCTAAAGCCTCGTTTTTACTTTGTAATTCAGCTCACTATAAATAATCCGCCGCCTTCAGTCGAATCTTAATAATATATCCTTGTGTTCCTTATTTACTAAACCACTAGTACCGATAACAATGAACGTAAAGGATTCGACTCAAATAGCTATTTTCATACAATTTTAATCTATTTTTAAATTCTTTTTCAAATGATAATGTTACAATTTCTTTAAAACCTGAACGAAACGCTATCTGGTTTAATTCACAAATTTCCCGCATTAACCTATAACTTAAATAACTAATCCACTAAGTAATCCGCCAATAAATGCAGCCTATTCGTAGAAAGGTATATTCCTATGTGTAAAATAAATAAACGTTTACTGTTTTTATCTGCAGCTGTGGTCCTTTGTATTCTGATGGCAACGATTTTTCTTATTGGTAATTCTAAGAATACCTTTCCTAAGAGAATTCGTTCAATTAATGGTTGGATTCCTTACTGGAATCAGGCAACAGCTATTACCTCTGTTAAGAATAATCCGGAAGTATTTACTGAGATCTCACCCTTCTGGTATGACGCAACAAAGAGCGGCGACATTAAACCACTTAATAATTCGGAAGATCCTCAAATAATCCATTACGCGCAGAATAAAAAATTAATTCTCACACCCTTAATCAGTAACGAATTCAGCTCAAGTTTAATATCCGCCATTGTTAATGATCCTGTATTAATGCAAAATCATATCCAAAATATAGTAAACATAGTAACATCTCAGAACTACTCTGGGATTGACCTTGATTACGAAAATGTTTTACCATCCGATAAAGGGGCCTTTACCTTGTTTGTTCAAAAATTAGCAAATGCACTTCATGAAAAAAATAAGCTTCTTTATGTAACCCTGACTTCAAAGACTTCAGCAACTGAACACCCTGGACAAGATTACAAAGCTATTGGTGAAGCAGCCGATAAGGTCCGTATTATGGCCTATGATCACTCTTGGTCAACCTCCAGTCCCGGCCCCATTGCTCCTGTGAATTGGGTCAATGACATCATTTCTTATGCGATATCCGTTATTAATCCAAATAAAATCGAATTAGGCATACCGGACTATGGCTATAACTGGTCGGACTCTAAAGGTATTGGTATAAATTATTTGCATGCTATAAATACAGCCGCTCGTTATAAGAGCAAAGTTATCAATGAGCCAAATAGCGGTCCCCATTATACTTACTCAGACAAAAAAGGCAAACATACAGTATGGTTTGAAAACGAAGCATCTATACAACCCCTTCTCGACCTAGTAAACAAGTATAACCTAAACGGCATTTCAATTTGGAGTTTGGGGGGAGAAGATCCTAAAATTTATACGGCGATTAATGCAAAATTCTCATCCGTTGTTGAAATCGCAAGATTAAATAATTAGATGTTTATCATTATCCATTAAATTTTCTAGGATCTCGCTTCTAATTTCTGCTTAGAAATTGCATAACTGTTCTATTCCTTAAAAGAAAAATCAAAAAGAAGTTTTGACCGCATTTGGTTGAAACTGCTTTTTGATTTTTAAGTACTGGCCGGGTTGATGGCATAAATTATTCTTGAAGTTGGGGGTACACCAACCATTATAATAGACGCCATCACTATGATGATCATTTTACTACTCTTAAATATTCTCAAATTAACTCCCATTCCTTCGTTTGTGCTCTCAAAAATGAAAAAGCCATTCAATCAGGAACGTTATCTGTTTGCTCTGTTTCATTTAATTCGGAACTTGATAAATAACCGATATTCTCCCCAACGGCAAAAAATAACTTACATCCTTTAAATTACATAGCTCCACACATCTGCTCATTCGAACGATTGGTTAAAGCTCTTGAATTAAATATTGGATATTTCTAGAGGAGATTTATCTTATTTATCGAATCATTAGCTTATGTCATTTTATGGAAGGAGAAGCAGCTTTAATGATGTACGGCAAACCAAGTCCTCGAAAATCTGATTTTGGTAAAATCCTAGGTTTTTTTATTTTAGTACTCGTTATTTCCACTACGGTCTTCTTAAAAATTTATTTTTATAATGCTTCTAATTCACTTAATAAACCTAATAAACCCCTGTCATCTGCCAATGCGGCTTTGAATAACAATCGTTCCGAATCATTGGATCAACTAAATCCCACGAAAACCTCCGCTGGCCCAATCAAAGTCGTGTATGAACTTCCAGAGAAACAGCCCGTAGTATATATCACTATTGATGACGGTTGGTATCCAAACGAAGAAGTTATAAAGTTAATGCAACAATACCATCTACCCATTACTACTTTCCTTATAGAACAAGCAGCTCAGAAACATCCTGACTTTTGGAATGAATTCTTGAAGTCAGGTGGACATATTGAAGACCATACTTTTAGCCACCCTTATTTGACGCATTTGTCAGTGACCGATCAAAAAAATCAGATTTCTCAACCTATAGATTATTTACGCCAGATCGGTTCACCACCTGATGAGTTACGGCCACCTTACGGGGATTTCAATTCTGAAGTTGGACAAGAAGCCCATGATTCTGGGATTAAATATATCGTAATGTGGGATGCAGAAATGGAAAATTCCAAATTTACTACAAGAAATGCTTTGGGGCTTAAGGCAGGAGATATTATTCTTTTACATTGGGTTCCTGGGCTGGATAAAGAACTTATAGAGCTATTAAACATCATTCAGAACCAGAATTTAGGTATCGCTGACTTAACCCAGGCATTAAATGGAGAACCTTTAACAATATGCTGGCTGAAGAAACCAATTCCTGTCCCCAAACCCAAGGCAACAACATCTACCGGAACCAGTAAGATTAAAACTACCAAAACTTCTAACACTCAGGAGACCTCTACCACTACCACCGGAGCCTTTACCATTCCTTGAGCCTCAACTACCCCAGAAACCTCAAAAACTTAGGGTGCATAAAGGCTGTAGAATAGCTCCCTATGGGGCAGCATTTGCAGATGGGCTTTGGTGAAAAGTGGATGCAGTCCATTGATGGGGAGCGTAAGTAACAAAAAGAAACACCTTCATACAAATGATATAAATTCACCCCGGCAAACTGCAAACTGCCGGGGCATATTTATACTTCACTTTTATTACCTGCTTTAAAATGACGGAATCAATCGCCTTTTTTATTTCATTCATTTTACCCGATCCAGTTCAATAGCCTTGGATAAGGTTTTAATAGCCAACCTTAGCTGATCTTCATTAGGTTCTTTCGTGACAATGTACTTTTGGAGGATGGCAGCAATTTTAAAAATGATGCTAAGACGCTTTCGCCGATAACTCCAATCGAATATTTCATAACTCAAAGACATAGATACCAAATACAAAAGTAAGGGAATCTGGATTAATACATTGGAAAGCAAGAAGACAATTGGCAGCATAATGACAACTAAATTGGTACCACACCGACTACTCACTCGATCAGCAGCTTGTACCTGCTCCGCTTCAAGCAGTCCTCCGCTGGAATATACATTAAAAGCTTTGTGTTCCGCACCATGATATTGCCACAATTCTTTAAAAAGGAATACCAATACAATCAAAACAGTACCATATATGGCAATAACAGACCAAAGAGAAACAGCTGCATCCGCGGAATTAGATGAGAAAAACCATTCCCAGGGAATAGCTAACAACAAGATAATGACAAGAAACAATTTTCCGTTAAGCTTGGCAAGTTTAGAAATCCCTCGAATAAAGGGGATTCGGTCCATCACTTCAAGCAGCCGGTTTTCCGGCAGCTTTCGAATATGAATCCTAACATCCCCATTTTTTAGCTTGCCACGCACCACAAACTTATTGGTAGCAAACGTAATCCCGTTTAGATGGGCGCGTCCTCCAAGTACTGCCAATTGACTCACTCCATGTTGTTTTAGCTCAACTATACCATAGGTAAAGGTTATTTTGATAATTTTAGAATTCTAGCAGCTGATTTTAGGAAAAGAGGTGGGTTTATAAATATCATTAGCACCCTGAAGTTCAAACTGAATCTTTCGAGCACAGAATTCACAGATATAGGGATACTTAGAGTTCTTTTTGACTGAGGAATAATCTTTATGCGCTGGAGTAATTTCTTGCTTAGATCCACAAATATTGCATTGTATTTTCATTTCGATAATCTCCTCTCATTCCGCCCAAAAAAATCACAAGAAGTAGGTAACTTACTACCTTCTTATCCAATATAGTATTAGCGTTTTATGAAAAGTGCTACCCCACTCCCCCTCAGGTGAATGGATACTCCCAAATTATTGGTAAGATTACTTGGAACCTTGTTCATGATTGTCCATAAATTAGAGTAAGGGAGGAATTAGCGTGAAAGAAGAAGTTGAATGTGTTCATTGTGGTAAAAAAAACAAAAAAGAACTTTGGTGTATAACGACTGCTTACGCTTTAACTATGAACAGTGAGGAGGTTATAAAACGAAATAATCCAAGCTTAGTCTTCTTTTGTCCAAGTTGTGGTTTGCCAAACTCGCAAAAAAATGAGGATTTGGAAGAAATCCCGGAAAATTAACTTTCTATTCATAAGGCGGTACCGCTTCGCGGCATGGGGAGCCACCTTCATACCCTACCCTAAGCGGCACCTATTGATCAATGAAATTTATATCACGTCAAAACGAATAATCTCCGGTGTATACTTTCGAATATGTCTGAAGCCTGACAACTATAATTAAATTTCATAATCCTAAACACTTTAAGACAAACTAAGATAAACATACAAGGAGGATAATTCCTTTGTACTCACTACTTCTTAAGAATTGCCTGATTTTAGAACAACACGGAAACGTTGAACTTAAGGATATTTTAATCGAAAAGGGAAAAATAACGTCTCTAGGAGAGAATCTATCCTCCGCCGGTCGTTCTAAAACTATTGATATAGAAGAACATTATGTCTTACCTGGATTTATTGACTGCCATACACACTTAGGTATCATTGAAGAATGTACAGGAAAGATTGGAGTTGACAATAACGAAACATCCAACGCTGTTACCCCCCATCTTCGCGGAATTGATGCAGTTAACCCGCTTGACGTAGGTTTTAAAGACGCTCTTAAGTCCGGAGTTACAACAGTTATGGTTGGTCCAGGCAGTAATAATGTAGTTGGTGGACTCTCCTTGGCCTGTAAAACCTCAGGAAGTATTATAGATCAAATGATTATCAAAAGTCCTGTTGGCTTAAAAATCGCTCTTGGAGAAAATCCAATCAATACTTATGGAACCGACAGCAAATGTCCTGTTACAAGAATGGGGACCGCTGCCTTAATCAGAGAACTCTTCGCAAGGGCTGAAGATTATCAAGATTTAAAAAAGCAAGGCAAAATCAAGTACCGTGATCTTCGTCTAGAATCAATCATCCCGGTCCTCCAAGGAGAAATTCCTCTACGGGCGCATGCTCATAGGGCCGACGATATTGTTACCGCTGTTCGAATAGCTGAAGAGTTTAAAATTCACAAACTTGTCATCGAGCATGGAACTGAAGCTGACCTGGTCAAAGATTATCTAAAAGAGCGTGAGATACCGGTAGCTTTTGGCCCTATGTTGACACCAAGAATCAAGATGGAACTCAAAAGCCGAAATTATAAAACCGCCGTCAATCTTGTGGCAGCGGGTATAAAAGTAGCATTAATTACTGACCATCCTTATAATTCAATTGACCAATTGCGTACGATTGCAGCCTTGAGCATCAGCGAAGGCTTGAATCAGGACGATGCTTTGCGTGCCCTCACTATAAACCCCGCCGAAATTCTCGGTTGCGGTCAACAGATTGGAGCAATTAAAAACGGCTTTGATGCTGATCTGGTTGTTTTTGATGGTAACCCTTTTAATCTTAACTCAAAGGTCGATTTTACTTTCATTAATGGACAACCGGTATATTCAAAAGACATGACTCAGTCTAAGTTGCAACAAATGCCTCCTGAACACAAATAAATTATTATGTAATCTGTCAACTTGGTATCATTTTATTGTTATTTTGACGTGCTGTACTATCTAATATTCTCTGACTGCGAGCTCTATAGGGCCCGCAGTTTTTTTTATTCACTCGGTATTTCATAGCGGGCGCAATCTCTCTGCCACTCGCGGTGGAGGCAACATAAAATTTTCTGCTGACAACTATTCGAGTAGGAGTTCGCTTTCCCCTGTCGAAGTTTATTAATTGCAACTGATCTAAACATTCTGAGTTCTTTAGGTTGGTTGATCATGTCAAAGGGGGTGTTAATCTAGAAATCAAGAGGTTGGACATCCAATGTCCAATGTTACATATGCATTATGCAAAGTTTTCGGCCAGATATATTATTTTATACTGTTCATAAAGGAAACTCGGCTTGTGCGGAGCTTGCAAAAGCAGAAGCCGTATAAAGAAAGACCAATGATTTGGAGGAGAATCAGAAATGTTGGGAATCAAGTTTAGAGAAGCGAAACATAAGGCTTTAAGCTTCTTAATGCTAGCCGTTATGATCCTGAGCGTTTTTGTCAGTATACCGCAAATTGCTATCGGTGCAACAGCTGCCAAAACATTCGATTTCGTTGAAGTGACAGACTTTCATGGCACTTTGAACCCTGTCGGCAGCACCCAGCCGGTGGCTGCAGTCTTAGCTGAGCAAATAAAGACCATCAAAGCACAAAACCCCGATACAGTTGTTCTATCCGGTGGAGATATGTTCCAAGGCTCTGCCTTATCCAATATTCTAAAAGGACAACCAGTCATTAATATGATGACGAACATTGGGTTTGATGCTATGGCTCTGGGAAACCACGAATATGATTGGGGGATTGATTCTGTCATCGATTCACAGAACGCTGTAATAAAAGGAACCTCTATTCCCGTTCTGGCCTGCAATATTTATAGTAAGACAACAGGACATCCGGTCAGCTACTCCAAACCTGACATCATGCTGGAAAAAGACGGTGTTAAAATCGGTTTGATCGGTGCAGTAGACAATTTGGAGTTTCCAACCTCAATCACTCCTGGGTTAATTAAAGATGTGAATTTCAAAGATCCTGCTCCAATTATCAATCAATTGGCTAAGGATTTAAGGAATCAAGGTGCCCAAATTGTCGTTGTTGTGGCCCATATGGGAGCTTCTCAGGACAAAAACGGAACTGTAAGCGGCAATTTAATTGATATGGTGAAACAGCTGTCCGGGGTGGATGCAGTCTTTGGCGGACATACTCATACGATTGTTACTACCAAAGTCAATAATATCCCTGTGGGTATTGGTAATGCTTATGGCAAGGGATTTTTAGATCTCAAGGTCACACTGAATTCAGATGGAACAGTAAGTGCCGGAAATATGATCTACAACGACGATACCGTCATGTATAAAGCTGACAATCCAGCAGTCGATTCTGAAGTGAAAGCGATCGTGACCAAAGCTTCAAAAGATGTAGGCCCAACCTTTAACGAAGTAGTGGGAACCGCTTCTCTTAATCTGACTAGAGAGCAAAGCGCCATGCCGTTTGGCGATTCCCTCTTAGGTAACTGGTCCAGTCAGGCCATCAAAGATACGGCTCAAACGGACTTTGCGTTTATGAATAACGGCGGGCTGAGAGTCGATCTTCCTAAAGGAGACATTACAGTCAGTGATGTTTGGGCCTTGATGCCCTTTGACGATACAATCTATACCATGAAAATGACCGGGGCTCAAATCAAAGCCGTGCTTGAAGATGCTGTGCAGGATGGCGGACTCGGGATACAAATTGCCGGTCTTTCCTTTGCTTACGACCCTTCTAAACCTTCTATGAATCGCGTTATTTCAATAAAGTCCTCCGGTGGAATCCCCATTGAATTATCGAAAAGCTATACAGTGGCAACCAATGACTTTATGGCTGACGGAGGCGACAAGTTTATTGGGTTTAATGATCCTTCAATAGTGAATAAACAAGATACGGGCATTCTCGTACGTGATGCGTTTATTAAAGAGATGAAAACCCAAAAAACAATGACTGCGTCCGTAGACCACCGGATTCAGTCAACCGCGGTCGAAGTAACTGTTCTAGCTACTTCTGACATTCACGGAAGCATTTTGCCATGGGATTATAGCAGTGCCAAAGAGGCTGACCTGGGTCTGGCAAAAATCTCAACCTACGTCAATCAAGTCCGGTCCCAAAATCCCAATGTGGTTTTAGTTGATGACGGCGATTCCATTCAAGGGACACCACTAACCTATTATTATGACAAAATCGATACCAAAACTGAATATCCCATCGCGAAGGTCATGGGAGCCATGGGATATGATACTTGGACTCTCGGCAACCATGAATATAACTATGGCCTGGACGTTTTGAACCGCGTAATTGGCGATATGCAGAAGGAAAATATCAATGTTCTTTCAGCCAATACTTATAAAGACGATAACTCAAACTTTGTTAAACCCTATTACATTAAGACAATCTCCACTAACCAAGGAAATGTGAACGTTGGCATTATCGGTTTAACCACCAAGTGCATTCCAGATTGGGAGGACAAGGCCCATTATTCCGGACTTCATTTCAATGATCTCGTCGAAGAAGCGAATAAATGGGTACCAATTGTCAGAGCGGCCGGAGCCGATATCGTGGTGGTTGCGGCTCACTCCGGTGAAGAATCACCTTCCGACACCATTCCTGAAAATCAGATTAAAGCTATGGCAACCGGAGTCAATGGGATTGATGCCATTGTAGCCGGCCACACACATAAAAAAATTGATGAGGATACTTTCACTAACCCTGACGGACAAAAGGTTATTGTCACCGAACCCAGGAATGCCGGAAAAGATGTCTGCCAAATTAATTTTACCATCACCAAAGATGATCATGGAAAATGGCAAATTGCTGATAAATCAAGCAAAGCGATCACCATTGACAGCAAGATTGCTGCTGATCCCAAAATCCTTCAGATCGCCAAGCCGTATCAGGATGAAACGTTATCCTATGTAGCTACAAAGATTGGTGCGGCCACCGGTGATTTCCTTGGTACTAACCAGTTGAGCCAGGAAACACCATTGATGGACTTGATAAACAAAGTCCAAAAGCACTATGCCAAAACCGATCTTTCCATTGCCGCGCCGCTCAGCAACAAAGCCAAAATTCTAAAAGGTGACGTGACCATCCAAGACCTCATGGGCGTTTACGTCTATGAGAACTACCTTTATGGAATTAAAATGACCGGCAAACAGTTGAAAAACTGGATGGAATGGTCGGCGCGCTACTATAAACAAGCTGCATCTCCTAGTGATCCTGTGACTAAGGACACCGCATTAAATGTTCCGGACTACAATCTCGACCAGTTATACGGAGCAACCTACACGATTGATTTGACTCAGCCCATTGGCAGTCGAATTAAAAATTTAAAGGTCAACGGCAAGCTTGTACAGGATAATGATGTATTTACTGTTGCCATTAATAACTACCGTTATAATGGCGGGGGCGGCTTCATGGACAAAGCGGGAATCAGCAACCCGGAAGTAACCTTTGACTCCGCCAAACAATATGGAGACGACGGTCAAGTTCGTAACTTAATGATCAAGTATATCCAGGAAAAAGGCACCATTGAACCGACCATTGATAATGATTGGACGATCTCAATGAATCCGGTCATAAATGGAACCGGTTCTGCAGTTCCTGCCCCCAGTACAACTGATGCGAACAAACTGCAAGTTACGGCCTCATGGCTCAATCTCCGCACTGGTCCGGGACTTGATTATTCAGTCGTTGGCTCGATTCCTCACGGTACTCTGGTGGAACTCGTAAGCACCTCTGGAGATTGGGACAAAATCAGTTATCAGGGGAATACGTATTTTATCAATGCCAAATTTGTTAAACCCAGATCTCAAGTTCTAAAAACTGTAAAGGTTATTTCGCAAATAGGACTCAATGTCCGCGATGGTGCCGCATTATCCGGCAAAATTCTCGGTGCATTGCCCTATGGTTCTCTCGTAGAGGTCGTTGGAGCTTCCGGCGATTGGTATAAGATTATTTACAAAAACGGATATGGATATATTTATGCCCAATTCACTGCCCAACTTTCCTAACTCATGGAATCTTATCGTCTTAGCCGGCGACCGCTAGTTCAAGTTTGCTTGGCAAGTAAATAACAAAGTTTATGCTTTTCTGTGGAATAACAGGGGTTGCATAATGAACGTTTCAAGTTCGTTATGCAACCCCCTTTTGTCTGAAACCATCTGAGAATATCCGGCTCAATAATCCATATTCAATATATAACTTGCACAAATTCACGCGGGATGGTTTTTTCATGAATCCATAACCGAATGATTTTATTAAATTCTTCATACCTAGTCCATGGGTAGGTATGGTCTGCCTTATTTAATAATATTCCTCTCGAATCGGGCAGGATTTCGGCAATTTCCTTGACGGACTGTTTCATTGCCTTAAGTTCCTTTTCTCCGGCTAGTATTAAAGTTGGAACATTTGCCAGCTCCAAATTTCTGGGAATCTTAGAAAATTGAATTAGCTGGTCATATAGCCTAAAAAGGGAGTCTGAAGTGAGGTTCGAGAAATCCTCCTTATAATGTTCGATAGAGTACTCGTCAGGTAACTTTAACAGTTTAATGAGCAGATATTGCACAACTTTGTTTCGTAACATTAGTGAAGAGATTTTATAAGTAACCGGCCGATGGATGAGCTTAAGGCAAAATAGTGGTCCAACGAATGCACTGGCTATGATGGCATGATCAATTAAATCCGGCCTCGTGCTCAATAATTCAACAACGACTTTACCTCCCAGCGAATGACCAATGACATGGGCTTTGTGATTATTGGCGCGGTTTTCAATGAGTTCTGCTATAAGGGCTGAACAATCCTTTAAATTCATTATCCCTTGACTCAGACTTTTCCCATGTCCGGGCAAATCAGGCACAAGGCAGTGATAATCGTTAAAATGTTCAACTTGCCTGCACCAAACCCAGCCACTTAATCCGCCGCCATGAATAAATACGATCGATGGCCTGCTTCTGTTCCCCATCTCTTCATAATAAATTGTCATCCCGACACCCCATTCTGGAAACACAGCTGACATCCTATTCTAATTTTTCGGAGACTTCACTTGTCTCCGATTATTCTGGCCCTGTCATAAGCTAAACGGTTCTTGATATCCTTTACTTCTTCAGAAATAGCCTCAGGATTTAATTCCCCACTCGTAGAAAGACCGTACCTTTTTTTTGCAACAAGAAATGATCCCTTTCGTTTGGAAAGTTTTTTAAACCGGTTAAACTGGTACATTTGTTCCCCTTCTCCCTTTTGTGGGTCTGCAAATGCCAGCTTTCGGGTTGGGCGTATGCTGCTGATTGGTTTTATTTCCTCTATCCTGTCATCCAAATAATTCCCCCCTGCTCAAGACTTTATCTCTAATTATGTTATCGATATTTCATTTGAGAAAATTCACATTGAGTTATTATGATCTTTAAACATATCCTGGCACAAAGATTTATTCTAAAGGGTAAAAAAACACAAACTTGCCAGTAGGTTTGGCAATTAAAACCTTCGTGGAATTCAAAAACCTTTTCTGAGCACTCACTCTATTTGACTCTATTTAATATATTGGATTAAACAGTATCTAATATCTGTAATATATCTCAAATCGCAGCAGATATTTCCAAACACAGTACATCTGACAAGGGAGGTAGACACGGATAAATGGATAAGTTAAAACGTATTTCGAAAATCTTTCAAGATGCGGAAAAAATTCCCTTCGACGACTCCTCTAAGATTATTCTATTTAGTGACGTTCATAGAGGGGACGGTAGTTGGGCTGATGATTTTTTAAAGAACCAAAATTTGTACTATGCCGCCTTGAACCATTACTATCATGAAAATTATAGCTACATAGAGATTGGCGACGGTGACGAACTTTGGAAAAATAATAAACTGTCCGAAATAATCGATGTGCATAATGATACATTTAACTTACTTTCTAGGTTCTATAATGAAGGCCGGTTTTATATGATTTCAGGAAATCACGACATTGTAAAACAATCTAATCAATATGTAACAGATAATTTATATCAATACTTTGATGAACGAACTAAAAAATATGTCCCTTTATTTGAGAAGATTAAAATACATGAGGGTTTAATTTTGAAACATCGAGAAACGAATCAGCAACTCTTTTTGATCCACGGGCATCAAGCAAACATCATGGATTATGAACTGTGGTGGTTTTCAAGATTTCTCGTCCGATATCTCTGGAGACACCTTGAGTTGTTTGGCATGAACGACCCCACAAGCACTGGAAGAAATTACGAAAAGAAAGAAGAAGTCGATAATATTTTAATCGATTGGGTAACTCAAAATAACCAAATCCTTATTGCCGGACATACCCATAGACCGATGTTTCCTGAAGTAGGCACTCCCCCCTATTTTAATGACGGAAGTTGTGTCCACCCGCTGAGCATCACGGGAATTGAGATCAATGATGGTTCTATTGCCCTTATCAAGTGGAGTGTTAAAACCAAAGATGATGGGACTTTATACATTGACAAAGATTTTCTTGAAGGACCTAGAAAATTATCAGATTATCAATATTCCGCAAACGACATATTAAGATGGTTTTAAGCATAAAAGTTCCAATATTTGGCCTATAGACGGGTTCTAATTAATCTTTATAATAAAAATGATTAGCGGAATTTGTAGTAATTTCGAAAGTTTTCGACAGAAAGTTTATTAAAATTAATACAAGGGAGCAATTTCTATGCCTACCAGAAGAAGTTTTCTCAAAGTCCTTTTAGCTGCAAGCTCTGGTTGGTACTTATCAGGCTTGTTGCCGCTGACGAATGAGACTGCAAAAGCAATTCCAATACCCCAAACTGCTCAATTAGGCGCCGGCTCCCTTGTCAACACATCACAATCTAAACCTCTTCAGAGTAAATTAAACGGCCCAAAACCCTTATTTAATGCCTTAAGTCACTTAAGTACCCCCACTTACGATCGTTCAGATCAGTCTGTTCACCCTAGTGTCATTGATTTGAAAACCGAATACGGCGTTAACAGTTGGGGAGGATTCCGATATTGGATGGCTCTTACACCTTACCCAAACTTCAATAGTGCTTTTGAAAATCCAAGCATATTAGCGAGCAATGATGGAATAAGATGGATTGCCCCTCCCGGTATTATTAATCCTTTAGCACCAAAACCAACCGGCCACGTCCTAGATAGTTATAATTCTGATCCAGAATTAGTCTTTGACCCGGATCAAAACATCCTAATCTTGTACTGGCGTGAATATCGAGGGAATGTTTTCGAAAAAATATGGGCCAAAAAAATAACATCAAATTATCAGCAAAGCGACAAATTTCTATGCTTAGAAAAAATATGGGACTTCAAAAAGACTGGATTAATTTTATCTCCGACGGTCTGGCGTAAAAATTCGAAAGAATGGTTTATGTGGACTTGTGACGGGAGAATGACCATAGATTTATACACCTCCCCGGATGGTATGACCTGGAGCTCACCTCAGCCTTGCAGTAGCCCCTGGGAAACTTGGAACGGCGGCTATGTTCCCTGGCATGTTGCCGTAAAACCAAATTACCCTGAACAAACTATTGAATTTCTAATTGTCGGTTGGCCAAAACAAAAAACAATTAATAATTGCCAATTGCTGTATGCAATCGCACCCATGAAAGAACCTAAAGAACTAAGTATGCCATTAATGAGTCCGGTATTGGAAGCTGGCAGCAAAAGTCGCTGGGATGACGGGTATATCTATCGAAGCAGTTTTGTTCGGGAACACGGAAATAACCCTAAATTTCGGGTCTGGTACTCCGCTTGCTCGAAAGCAAAAGCATGGCATATTGGGTATACCGAAGGTACTTTAGACCCTTTACTATCTAATGGCGTAAAAAGCTCAGATACCATATGAATTCCGCACCAAGAGATGCTAAAACTTAGGGAATTTTGCCATAAAAGGGGACTGTGCCAAAACTTGATGGCCCACGCATTGCATCCCCTCTTTTGCTTCACTAATCACTAAAAGAAAGGCGTTCGGACGGCAATCATCTCTTCATATCCTTGACATCCATTGAAACAACATAAGCTGATGAATCAAACTCTTCAATTAACATCGTCAATTCTCTAAACCGCTTCTTCTTAACAATAATTATCAGTTGTGACTTTTCTGCGCCGTTCATTCCATATCCTTTAGCCGTTGTTACTGCGAACCCTTGCTCTCGAAGTGTATCCGCCAAGTTCCACTCGTCACGATTGGTCACTACTAAAACATAAACACTGTCTCTCGAAAGCTTGTCATCAATTAACATACCCACATAATTACCTGCTGCGTATCCGCAGGCATAGAAGAGCAGCACTACCGGATGCATCACGTATTTAAACGCTTGAGATGCCCCTAAGGTATAAACAATAATTTCAATGAAGGCAATCAATGAAACAATAAATTTCTTTCCTCTGATCATTGACTTAAGCCGGAGAGTGTCCAAAGAAACGTCTATAATCCTGGCAAAAAATATTAAAACACCCAATATTATCAAAGCAATACCTCCCTTAAAAGGAATTCAAGAACATTCTTACTGCCATAACACAAATTAAGATATTTGCCATGTTTAGTACATAACGATTGAATCCGACAAATATTTGATTCAAGGATATCCAGATCAACTAAAATTGACGGCGTTGACAATAACAATAAAGGCCACAGCCTATAATTATAGGTGTGGCTCTAACCTGAGGCAGAACTGCGCATTCCTCTCTTTTTTTCAAACTCGGCCCATCGTTCTTCCATTGACATTGCTCGAGTCTTCTTGCCTTTCGGAGAATTAACTGCCTCCGCTTTTAGAGGCCCATTGAGTTCATTTACAGTATTCTCTAAAGTGTGACTTGGAACTTGAGTATCTCCTTTTGTTCCTTCGATGGATTGTTCTATTTCCGCCACGACGCGTGCAATTCGGGCACTCGTTTCTCTCACCCGTTCATCAATGATGCTTTCTTTTCTAACAGTACTAAGAATTTTCTTTTGTAATAAAACAATCACTAATATTAGTACTAAAATGGACAGAACTTCGAGTAGTTCAAATAAATTAACCTGAAAACTAATCCTTTGACAAGATTCAAAAATTTGAGCAACCATATTAATTTAGTCCACCTCAATCCTAATATAAATCTTTGAATAATAATATTACCTAATTCACTGAAAGATTATTTCCTCTTATTTTCTATGAATCATTAATAATTACCTTCCAATATATTGTAATATTTTGTAAGATTATTTCCATTTATAGGTAACAAATAGAGCTCCCTAGATTTATATCCTTAAGCTATGGAGCTCTGTTCAGAACTCGCATTGACTAACCTTTCAACTTTATTATACTCACGGAATGTCACCGGAACCAAAGATGGCCGGAAGAGACCAAGTTCGCCAAAGGCTTAGCGTTTGAACGTGTATTTTAAACTCTTTTTCTTATATCGATTTCCAGAGCTCTTTTCTTCATTGTTAAGCAAAATATCATCAATTCCGATTTCCGCATAATCCCCTTCAAGAGTGTTGATACAGCGGCAACAATTGTCACATAATTTGCTTGGGTCTAAATCACAAAGTTCGCATTCGCCACAATTTGAACAAGGACGATTTTCTAAAATACAAGGTTCACCAATTTTTTTCAAGCCTATCAATCCTTTTGATAATATAGTTTAGTACTGTTTTCCCAGTTACAAGCTAAACAATTTCTTTATTATTTACTTGCTTCCAAATCACTCTGACTTTCTTATTTCTCTTCTCTATCTTTCTTGATCTTTTTCTTTATTAAATTGTAAGACTCCCACTTAGACAAGTGAGAGTGGTTCCCATATCATGCTTCAGTGGGGGTAAAGTTCCCGCTTATTTCATAGTTCATTATTATTTATATCATAACACAAAATTGCTAATCTAGACTCTGATTAAAAAAGTCCCGGGCTAAAAAAGAAATCTCTTTGATCATTGGAAAGGTTACGAATCGCAGCGTTTATTCGTTGATCAGCCCAACCCTCATCCAATAATTTTATGCTATCGCTGTAACGCTGCTTACTGCCTAATAGTATGAGCAAAAGCTCCCCATCCGGTCTGCAGACATAGGAAATGAGACATTGACCGGCTTCTGTTGTAGTCCCTGTTTTAAGACCTTGATCACCGGGGTAAACGCCCAAAAGACTGTTAGTATTTTTAAGCAGCGCTGAATGGTTCTGACCTTTTGAATCCCTCCAGCGGACGGCAGCACTTGTTTCCTTAACAAATTTCATGAGATTAGCCTGTTTTAAAAAGGCACCTGCAATTTTGCTGAGATCTTCAGCAGTGGTATAGTGACCTGGCTCAGGCAATCCATGAGGATTTCGGAAATTGCTATTCAAACATCCTAAGGATAGGGCATAGTTATTCATTTCTACGGCAAAGGCTGGAATAGAACCGCTTACTTTTACTGCAATGGCAGCGGCTGCGTCATTGGCACTTTGAACATAGAGTGCTGTTAAGAGATCATGAACTGAAATTTCGTCCCCTGGTTTTAGGCCTAACCGAGAGCCTTCAACTTCCACTTCCCGGCCAACCCGAACTAACTCAGTTTCCTTAAGATCCTTAACAGCAATTAATCCGGTAAGGAGTTTTGTAGTGCTTGCGGGAGCACGCTTAATGTCACCTTGGTACTCGTTTAGTATCTGCTTATTTTGAGGATTTAAAAGAACATAACTCGAATCTTTCGTTATGAGTTCCGGAGATGATGTATTAACAACGGAGCTTTGCCCTTTAATTTCAGAGTCTGCTAATAAGTTGTTGTTTTCTTTAACGAAGTTTGCTGTTGAATACGGAAAACAGCTTAAAAACACTCCGGATATTAGGAATAGCATGACCCAGAGTATACTTTTTATTTTATTAGACATTTAGAAAAGTCCCCTTTGTTCAAACGTAAAACTATGTACATTTTCAGATTAATTTCCTTGTTTATCCCAATATTGCCATACAACTAAAAAAGGATAAGGATTAAGCCACTGGCCATTTGGAAGTTCAATTCCCAAATGAAGATGATCCGGAGTTGTCAATGCATCTCCAGTATGCCCCATCCTTCCAATGTCTTCGCCTTTTTCGATGTGTTTTCCTTTTACTAGTTTGGGAGATATGACTTGTAAATGAGCGTAATAATAATAATTTCCGTCATCACCCCGTACGCCCACACGTTCTCCTCCCAAACGATTCCATCCTAACTGTTCTACCCTTCCTTGGCAAATATTAATAATTGGGGTACCCTCCGGAGAAAAAAGATCTGTCCCTTCATGAGTACGTTTGCCTCCTTCTCGGTCTGATCCGAAACTATCTTCATACCATGTTTTTCCGACAACGGGGAACTTATACCTGCCAGGTGTAAAAAATTGATATCGGAGTAATATCTTACGATGTCTGGTAACTGTCTTTACAGTCTGAGAAGGAATAGTTCCCCAATTTAAATTGACAAAAGCAACGCTATTCTGCAGCTGTTCGATTAATGGCCGAGCAATATCTTCGGTAAGAGTAGAACGGATCGCCAGAAGATCCTCCCAAGAAACCGTTTTTTTTGCCTGATATTCTTGGGAACATTGTATTACGAGAGACGGAGAAATTGAACGTAAGTAAGGATAAATGTCTTTGTCCTGGCTGGGTGGCCGATGGAGTATGTTCCAAAGAACCAGGGCCACCATCATCAGAACTATGATCTGAGATATAATAACCATTAAATTGGACTGAACTTTTGTTTCCATATACTTATCTCCTTGCTCCTAGGCATTTTACTTACCGTAATAATTTCACGAACGTTTGTTTGCACTTCGGTTTAAGAAATGGTAAAATATACTTGAATTTAAAGGGGGGTGAAAGTATGTACCCAGATTTATCTGAACGTCAGACTAGAATTTTAGATTTTATCAAACAGGAAATCCATAAAAAGGGATATCCCCCTTCAGTTAGAGAAATTGGCGAAGCAGTTGGCTTATTATCTAGTTCTACAGTTCACGGGCATCTTCAAACTCTTGAAGATAAAGGATATATTCGGAGAGACCCTACAAAGCCAAGGGCCATTGAGATTTTAGACGGGTCTAGTGACACTCTTGATTCCAGAAAAGTTGTTCATATTCCAATTATCGGTCGTGTGACAGCAGGTCAACCTATTTTGGCTGTGGAAAACATGGAAGGAACGTTTCCTCTTCCTGCAGATCTGGTCCGTCAAGACAATGTATTTATGCTGCGGGTGCAGGGAGACAGCATGATCGAGGCCGGAATCTTAGATGGCGACTTAATTATTGTTCATCAACAAAATGAAGCTCGCAATGGGGAGATCGTCGTCGCGTTAATCGGGGACGAAGCAACAGTAAAACGATTTTTCAAAGAAAGAACTCTCATTCGACTTCAGCCTGAAAATTCAGCCATGGAACCTATCTATTCTCAAGATGTTTCGATCCTAGGAAAAGTCATGGGTGTTTTCCGTACTCTTCATTAATCTTAAACTAAACTCTCTTCTTAAGATATGCATCTTCAGTAATACTTAGGTCAGCCTTCTCACAAACTTGAATGATTGCTCTGATAGTTTAGGAAAACTCGTCAGCCGACGTCTACCGAGCTGCGTTTAACAATAATACAATGCATATTTATTCTTTCTGACGAATTAAAGAAAACTTAGCTGGCGCTAAGCCTCTGGCGAAAGCGGCAGGTTAGTTGCACTGATATGAACGAGACTGTCAACTAGCCCCGTCTTCTTTTTTAAAATTTTATTGGTAAAACCTTATTTT
>JGI2924J29684_1077565_pt1 | contig 18939 bp, 20 predicted proteins | sample BenlonsequencITS_FD_29684 | JGI IMG/M metagenome (IMG submission 29684)
TTGAGAGTTGGCCCAAACCGATCACGATTCTCGATCAGAAGTGGAGTACACTAGTCAGAGTAGACTTGGGACGCTACTAGTGGCGGTCTGCACCTGCACTGCTGGTTCGAATCCGGTCGTGTCGACCGAGTCACCTCGCCAGTCGGCGATCGGAACGGTACCAGAGCGACTGGTCGAGACGACGAGCCAGTCGACGGCCGTGTTAAAACGTCGAGACGGAGTCGGTCTCGAGCCTGACCGGACTAGTTTTGTAGGCTGTCCCGATGTCCCAGTGCAACCGCTTCGGTCGCGGTTGCACCGGCAATGACGGACGGGAAACCGCCTTATACGGATTGCTGTAACTAGTCACCGCTGATCGCCAGAGGAACCGGCAATCTGCGGTAAGTAACTACAGTCTCAGTCGGAGCCACGATCCTCGTCGTCCGGCTCGAGTCGGTCGTCCTCCCGGGGTCGAAGCGGTGAATCGTCGGCTCGTGACGGATGGATGTTGAAGTTGTTTCCCCTGTACGGATCGGTTTCCGGATCGTAGGACAGTTCGCTGCGCTCGAACAGGTAAATGAAAAAGCCAAACAGCGGGATACAGAACGTGATCGCCGTCCACTTCAGCGGCGGCTCGAGGCCGACGCGGCCTGCGTCGTAGTAGGTCGCGACGGTGAGGCCGAGATGCCAGGCCAGCGGAATCCCGACGATCACTGCAAGCAAGAGATTGCTCATGAGAAGTGTAGAGGCCGAGGGTACTAAATGCCCAGCAAATCGAGGGTCGTAGCCGACCGTTCAGTCGTCGTATCGTACTCCGACGCCCGGGTTTCGGCTACGTGAACGACAAACGCACAATCGAGGCATCGAAATGTTCCGTTCGAAACGGAACGATTACGATCGTTTATGAAACGTCACACCGGACGAATTGCCACTTCCCGCAGGAGGAGAACGGACGGAAGTGGTCAACTTAGTTGACCTCGAACTCGATCGCTGCACCCTGACACGACCACCTTTTGTCTCGCTCGTCACTCCGTTCCTCCCTCGCAAAATCTGGACCAAAAAACCCAGACTAACCGTCTCAAGCGACCTCGAACTCGATCGCTGCACCCTGGCCGAAGCCGACACACAGCGTCGCCAGACCGAGCCCGCCGCCACGTTTCTGCAGTTCGTGAATCAGCGTCACCGGCAGGCGAGCGCCGGAGGCACCCAGTGGGTGGCCGATCGCGATCGCACCGCCGTTGACGTTGAAAATCTCCGGATCGACACCGAGCTGGTCGCGCGAGTAGATCGTCTGGCTGGCAAAGGCCTCGTTGAGTTCGACGAGGTCGTAGTCGTCGATGTCGCGGCCGTTTCGCTCGAGCAGTCCTTCGGTCGCCGGGACCGGACCGACGCCCATGACGGTGGGATCGACGCCGGCGACGTTGTTCGTGCCGATCTCTGCGAGGATCTCGAGGTCGTGTTCTTCGGCGAACGCCTCGCTGGTGACCAGCAGTGCGGAGGCACCGTCGGAGATCTGTGATGCGTTGCCCGGTGTGACGCTGCCGTCGGACTTGAAGACGGTCGGGAGGTCGCCCAGTTTCTCGGGAGTCGTTCCCGGACGGATGCCCTCGTCTTCGGAGATGGTGCCGTCTTCAGTCTCGATCGGGACGATCTCGTCGTCGAACCGGCCCTCTTCGGTCGCTTCGGCGGCGCGTTGCTGGCTCCGTGCGGCGTACTCGTCTTGCTGTTCGCGGCTGATGTCGAACTCCTCGGCGACCTTCTCGGCGGTCATCCCCATCTGGAGTTCGCCCATGTTGTACAACTGGGCCATCTTGGGGTGGACGTTGTGGGTGTTCTCGCCCATCGGGACGCGGCTCATGTTCTCGACGCCGCCGGCGACGATGGCGTCGCGGTTGCCAGCCGCGATCGCGTCCGCGGCGGAGATGACTGCCTGCATCGAGGAGGCACACCAGCGGTTGATCGTCGTTGCCGGAACCGACTCGCCCAGTTCGGAGAGCAAGGCGACGACGCGGGCCACGTTGTTGCCCTGTTCGCCGCGCTGCTGGGCACACCCCCACATCAGATCGTCGATTTCCTCGCCCGAAAGACCGGTCTCGGCGAGGATTTCGTCGATCAGCGGCACCGAGAGGTCCTCGCTGCGGAGGTCAGCGAACGCGCCGTCTTCTTTCCCCTGTGGAGTCCGTACGGCCTTGGCTACGACTGGCGTCTGTGTCATATCCTGACGAACAGGCCTCATAGACTTAAATCCCGGTAGAACGGCGGGTGACTGACTCGAAGTTTACGGGTGGCTGCCAGCCTTGCAAGCGGTTTCGAGTTCGGTACGGCGCGCTCGAGAACAATCCTTATCTCTCACCTGTCGAAATAAGCGGTCATGGACGAGGACGGACTGGACGTCGCCGATTCCGACGCCAGCGAGGGCCACAAAGCGGGAGCCGATGATCACGACGACGCCGAGAGCGTTGGCGAGTCGAGCCCGGTTGACGAAGAGGGAGGGGGAAAAGAGGACGAAAAGAAAGAACAAAGAGAGAACGAAGGCGACGGACCAATGCCAGGCGTCCCCGACGCCGAGCGCGAAGAGTCAGACGTCCCGGAAGACGTACAGAAGTACGCCCGGTTCAAGAAGATGGACGGGGCCCAGTACGAGCGAGTCAACGAGTTCCTGCGGGATCGCACCTACGTCACTGCACGCGAGTGGGCGATCGCTCGTCTCTGTTCGGACTTTCGAACCGAGACGGGTGTCGAGATGACGAAGATCGGTGAGAACCTCCCCGAACTCGTCCCGTTCATGACTGACACCTACACCCCACAAGCGGTCAATCAGGCCCGGTCGTCGTTCGAGGAGAAGGTCAGGAAAGCCGGCGCAACTTTCCTCTACGGCGCGATGTGTGACTTCTTCACCGCCGAGGAACTCGACGACGTGATGTACGAGTCGACGGAAGTCGCGAAGTTCCTGCTCGAGGTCGAGGGCGTCGATCTCTCCGTCGAGGAGGAACTCGAGGCCGAAGACCGGATCTCCTCGGTGATGCGGGAAGTGCGAGAGGCAAGCGAGGAGCTACGAGAACAGGAACAGTCGGAGTAACGAGCAGGAGTCGTTCTCAGACGGAAAGCTGTCCCGCTGTACTGGTGTGACCGCGAGCCTCCTGCGGTCGCGCCGGAACTGACTGACAGCAAACCGTCTCAGTCGTGCTTGCTCGAGTCCTCGAGTAAATTCCCGGCGGGTTCGACCGTCGGCTCCGCGTCGCCGACGAGTGTCTCTTCGACGGTCCGGCGAACGACGTCGGGGTCCGACGGCCCGCCGGCAACCGCGACGGTGCCCACTGAATCGGGATCGAACGGGATTGCAAGTGCGTCGTAAACCACCTCGAGCACCGTGAGGAGTTCCGTCCGCCCGTCGACAAGGAGGATACCAGCCGTGATCGCCGCGTCCTGGCGTACGCGCTGGGCGAGGCCGGCGACTTTCCGGAGGCGTCCGTCCTCGACGGCCGTCGACAGTGAGTGTGTGCCGGGACAGAACGCGTTCTCGGGTTCGTCGTGAGTGAGCCGGTTTCGGTCGACTCCCGAAAGTGAAACGAGGGCGTCTGCGATGTCGGCGGCGAGGTGTTCGTACCGTTCTCCCGTCTCGCGTCGGAAGTCGTCGATCGGTTCGGCACGGGCGAACGCGATCGCCGTCTCGCCGTCGTAGGCGACGGCGCGGCCACCGACGTCGCGCTCGATCGGTGGGAACCCTAGTTCGGCGGCGGCGTCACGAGCACGGTCGTACCCATCCTGCTGTCGGTCTCGCCTGCCGAAAGCCAGCTGTCGGTGTGGCGTCCAGACCCGTACCGCCCGCTCGCCGTCGGCGGCGACCTCGAGCAGGCCAGTACTCGCTTCCCGGTCGGCGGCGATAGTCGGCTCGCGCCCTCGGAACACGCGCATTGACAGACCGTTGGTCCGACGGGACTAATACTGTCGGTCGGAGCGACGAGGACGGACGACGGAACAGCGCCGGCGACAGTGTTCGAGAGTCGGGTCGTGTCCTGTTCGGTCACGGGTCCACGACCGATAGTATAACTACTCTCGCCCTCGACTCGAACACAGGAGATGGCTGTCACGCTTCCCGACGAGTCGGCGTCCGAGTACGCCCGGTTCTCACTATACAACTCGCCGTACGCCGCCCACGACGGTGGCTGTGCGATCGACTGCTATCCCGGGACGCTTCGCGACGGCCGGACGGAAGTCGCACCGAGTCCCGTCTCTGGAACCGTCCTCGAGACGAAGACAGTCCGGGCACCGCCGAAACCGTACGCCCCTGCAGACGACTACCTACTCCTGCTCGAGTGCGACGGCCCCGGCGACCTCGAGGGACTCGTGGCTCGCGTGCTCCACGTCGATCCGACGGTCTCGGCCGGCGGCCGGATCGAGCGTGGCGACTCGCTCGGACGGCTCGTCCGGGCGGGCTTTTTCGCTCCCTGGGTCGACAACCACCTCCACGTCGGCTTCCGTCGGCCCGACCAGAACCCCTACCGGGCGTCGGGGTCGCTACCGATCGAACTCGAGAGCGAACTGAGGTCGCTCGAGTGGGACGGCACGGGAACCGTCGTCGCGACGGGGAAGACCTACGTCGTCCTCGATTCGCCGATCCACCCCGCGCCCGGCGAGTACTTCGTCGGCGTCCGCGCAGACGAAGGAGAAATTCTCGACGGCGGACTCTCCCACTACGAGGGCGGTGGCGTACTCGGACGTTCCGGGGTCGGCGAGACGGTCGTCTCGCTGAACGGCGACCGCCTCGGCGTCGCGGACGGCCGAACGATCGCGTGGGACGATGTCGTCGTCACCGCGAACGGCGACCCGATCACGGGTCTCTCGCTGTTCTGTGCTCGAGACGGCGACTTCGGTGCGAAGCTGATCTGTCCGGACCGTGAGTTCGAGGTCGGCGAGCACGTGAAAGTACGGGTTCGCTCGAGCGACGCAGTCGGTCGCTGACCGATCAGTCGTCCTGTAAGGTCTCGCCGTCGACGACTCGACCGACGAACAGCGGCGTCTCGGTGGGTCGATCACGGATGTAAAAGAGGAACGGCCGGTCGACAGTCATCTCGACGTGATCCGGTGGTCCGGACTCCTCCATGACGACCGCCGTCGCCGCCGCGGCCTCGGTTCCCTCCTCGTCGACCTCGACGAAACTCTGGTGGATCACCTCGTCGATCGCCAGACGACCATCGTCCTCGACCATCCCGCTAAAATCCGCGCCGCCGCCGAAGGCTCGTTCCATGCCCAACTGCTCGAGCGTCTCGACGAGGCTGAACTTCGACTCGATCCCGAACTTCGGCATCGCCAGGTCGACCGCCGGCCGGGAGGTCTCCTCGAGCATCGTCGCGAGCCGATCGATCGTAAACGACTCCTCGAAGGACTCGAACTCGCCTTCCGTAGGCAAGACGACGATCATGCTCGTCTCGCCGTTGGCGTAGGGGAGTTCGACGAGCTGGTGGCCGTCGATCTCGGCGTACCGCAGTTCCGCGCTCTGGTGCATCAACTCGACGTCGGTCTCGGTGCCGTCGAGTCCCGTGAACGTCCCGGGTTCGGTCGCCGCGGGATCGAAGTCGTACTCCCAGGCTGCGAGGAAATAGACGGCGTTGGTGAGCACGAGCCGAGTCATGGAATCGATCGATTCCTCCGGGAGGAGGTCTTCGATTCGGTCGTTCGTCCGCTCTTCGACCCACGCGTTGATCTCCTGGCGGGCTGTCTCTGGATTTCCAGCGAAGTCGACGACGTGCTCGCTCGCCCCGTAGTAGGCCTCGAGTAGCTCGAAGTACGCCTCGTCGAAGGGGTAGTCCTCGGCTGCTCAGACGGCGTTGGCCCTCGAGAGCTGGAACCCGAGGTCGTCCTCGTCGCCCTCGTCTTCAGCCCACTCCGGCCGCTCGCCCTCCTCGCCGTCCTCGTTGCGTCGCTCGAACTCGTTCTCGAGCGCGCCGAAGGCGGCGTGGAGGGCGTCGTCCTCGAGTTCGTACCGAAGCGCGTCGGCCATCTCGGTGGCCGTCTCCCCGCGTGCGCCGGCGTCGGTCATCGCGAGTGCGACCGAGATGCTGTACGGCGAAAAGAACACGTTCTCGTCTGGTCGGGCGGCTCGAATCTGGGCCAGGGCGACGAGCGAGAACGCAACGTTTCCACGGACTTGCTCGGCGAGGCGGTCGAGTTCGAGGTCGGGGTCAGTCACCGGATCGACTCGCGGGAAGTCGGGCACACCGTAGTTGTCGAAGCCGTTGCCGTCGGAATCGCTCGGTTCCGATCCCGACCCGTCTCCGTCTCCCGAGTCACCGTTCCCGTCGTCGGTCGTACAGCCGGCAGCCCCCGCGAGGAGTGCGCCGGTCAGGGCGACGAGCGTCCGTCTGTCGGTTTCCATACGCGAAAACAATCGCGCACTGACAAATCCGTTCTCCTGGCTGAAACGGGTGTTTCAGCGTGGACAGGGGATCGAGCGACGATCCGCTCCCTTCACGCGACCGCTCTCTGCGCGTACTCCCGGAAACGCAGGGGTAAAGAGGGTCGATCGCAGACGGGTAGGCATGACCGACGACGACTACCCGGGACCCGAGACGTTCGCGGGTCTCGAGGACTTTCTCCAGCACTACATCGACGAACACCAGGAGTTTCTCTCGTGGATTGGCACGTCCGTCGAGGACATCGACCAGGGGACGATGACCCTCGCTGTTCCCTACGACGAAAAGCTAACTAACACCCGTCCGAACACCGACGACGATCGGCGGGCAGACATCCACGGCGGTATCGCGGCGACGCTGATCGACACCGTCGGCGGCCTCTCCTTGCGGACCGAACTCGCAGATCCGTTCGCTGCCAGCATCGCGACGATCAACCTGAACGTCAACTATCTGCGGCCGGCGACCGGCGATCTCGTGGCAACGGCGAACGTGATCAGGACGGGATCGACCGTCGGCGTGAGCGCGGTCACCGTCGAGAGCACGACGCCTGACGGCGAGACTCGAGAGGTCGCGACGGGCCAGGGCGCATACCGGATCTTCCGCGAGTGAACCGCCTCGGGGTCACGTGGTTCGAGACGCAAAGCGTCTCGTCATCACGGACGACAACGTCTTCCGTACGACCCCGAGACACTCGGCCTGCTCAGCCTGTAGACTCCCTCGAGTCGTCGGTTGCATCTCGAAGTCCGATGGACTCGGTTTCTCTTGTATAACGTCCAGAGATGGGGAGCGGTCGCCGACGCTGGCGGCGAGGTTCTGTCCTGGGACAAACTGCCTGCCCAGCCCTAGTTGTTGCTCTGTGTCGTCGCCACGGAGTCGCCGGTTTGCGTGTGACGGACGGAGAACCACAGCCTGCCGTAGAGAGAACAGCCGGCCATCGCGACGAGAGCGAAGTACCCGTAGATTGCCAGTTCGACGGCTGGCGGGACGACAGGAACCGACGCAGGGTCCATACGTCTCGCGTCGCTCTCCAAGGAAATATGTGCCTGCCTGCACGGGTTCGCGCTTTAGGGTCGCCCGGTGGCGACCATCCAGTACCGGGCCCCGAGATAGACGATGACGATCCCGAACGTCCCGGCAAACAGTATATCGCCGCTCATCGCCGCCGAGATAAACGCGATAGAACAGAGAGCCATGCCGACGACGTAGAACACGCGAAGACGACGCCCGTTCATCGACGCTCACCGTCTGCCCTAGGGGAAACACGCATATCGGAGTCTTCGAAGGAGAGGACAAAAATCCTCGCCCTCACCCTCACCCTCACCCTCACCCTCGCCCTCAAGCGCGAACCGGTCCCCTCGCCCTCGGACGGCTCCCTACGCGAACTCGAGGTCGTCGCTGGTCGCGACCTCGCCGAACAGCCAGTCGGCGTGTTCCAGGGCGTACTCTCGGTGGTCTTTCTCGATGTATCCGATGCAGTCCTCGACGAGGATCGGCCGGAAGTCACGCAGTCCCGCGCTGCCGGCGCTGTGGAGGACACAGACGTTCGCGAGCGTCCCGCAGAACACCAAGTCTTTGATCCCGCGGGCGTTTAGCCACCCCTCGAGTTCGGTCTTCTGGAAGGCGTCGTAGGTGTGTTTTTCGACGACGTGATCGGCGTCCTCGACCGGCAGTTTCTCGACGACTTCGGCCTCCCAGGAGCCCTCGAGGACGTGTTCGCCCCACCGATCGAACTCGTCGTAGTAGTGGGCGTCCTCGAACTGGTCTGGCGGGTGGACGTCCCGCGTGTAGACGACGGAGACGCCGGCGTCGGCCGCCCAGTCGACGAGGTCGGAGACCGGATCGATCGCGTCCTCGCTACCCGGTGCGTACAGCGCCCCATCGGGGTGGCAGAAGCCGTTTTGCATGTCGACTACGACGAGAGCCGTCCGCGTTGGGTCGAGTTCGATGGACATGTGTCGTCGTTCGCGCCGAAGCGTAAAAACGTTCGCTGGACGGTGTGGCGGTGGGAGAGGCGACCGCCGTGCTTTTTACGGTTCCTTTCGTACGACTTCGTAATTCGCCCCCATGAAACCGACCCGAACGCAGTTGCTCGTCGCCCTTCTCGCGGCCACCACGATCGGGCTGCTCGCCGTCGTGGCGGCTGGCGTGGTCCCGTTTTCGCTGACTGAGGCGTCCCCGCTCGAGATCGACGAACGCTCCGACGACCCCTCGACGACCGACACCGTCGGCTACGTCGAGGGGTACTGGTACGACGACGAGTTGCCAGTCGACGACCGTAACGACGCCGTCCTCGGTGACAACGAACTCGAGGCTGTCGCCTACCGGTCGATGGCTCGCGTCGAGACGATTCGCGGGCTGACTTTCGAGGAAGAGGTGTCGGTCGAGGTGATCGACCGCGAGGAGTTCAACGAACGAGAAGACGTCTTCGTCGACTTCTCCGCAGACGAGGAACTCCACACGAGCGTCACCTACGAGGCGCTTTTCATGGTCGATCGGGAGACCCCTGCCACCGAAGAGGTCGAATCCCTCTACGGTGGCACCGTCGACGGCTACTACGAACCCGGCAAAGACGAAATCGTACTCGTCTCGGACACGCCGACGAGGCCCGAACTCGACGAGGTCGTTCTCGGCCACGAGTTGCTCCACGCTCTGCAAGACCAGCACTTCGATCTCGCGAGCTACGACCGGGAGACGATCGACCAGGACAACGCCAAGAACGGCCTCATCGAGGGTGACGCCGTCTGGGTCGACCAGGCCTACGAGCAACAATGTGGCGAGGAATGGGACTGCGTTCTCCCGGCGGGCGGTCTCTCGTCGGGTGGCGAGCCAAACTGGGGGCTGTACCTTACGATCTTCCAGCCGTACAACGACGGGCCCGACTACGTCGACCACCTGCAGTCCCAGGGAGGCTGGGACGCCGTCGACGCAGCCTACGACGATCCGCCGGCGACGTCCTCGGAAGTGATCCGACCGGGAGACGACCGCGATCCCGACGCCACGATTCCAGACCGCTCGCGAAACGAGTGGGAGCAGTTCGAAATCGACGGCGACGTCGCAAGCGAGACGGTCGGCGAAGCCGGGATGGTCGCGATGTTCGTCAGCGGAAACTTCGACCACCAGCCGGCCGTCGTCGACCGCGACGAGTTCCTCACGGAAGACGCAGGCTACGACTACGATCAGCCCTACACCGACGGCTGGGACGGCGACGAACTCGTCACCTACGTCGACGGCACAGCGAGCGCGAACGCGACCGACGACGCATTAGAGCACAGTGCATACGTCTGGCAGACCGAGTGGACCTCGAGAGAGAACGCCGCGGAGTTCGTCGACGGCTACCTCCAGTTGCTCGAGGGACACGACGCCGAATCCGTCGAGGATCGCCAGGACACCTACGTGGTCGACGACGGCTATCCGGGTGCCTACTATCTCGACCGAAGCGACGACGGCGACGCAGTGACGATCGTTCGCGCGCCGTCGGTCGACGACCTCGGAGACGTTCATATCGGGGCAGCGCCCGAAGGCGAGGACGAACTCGAAATCGGGATGGCCGAGATGGCCGGTGGCGTGGTCGACGCGATACTGGGGGGTGGCGGCCCAGTTATCGGCTCGATGGGGCCAGAGTGGCAGCCGGTTCGGGAACCGATCTCTGGTTGACCGTTCGTCACTGACGGAGTCTCCCGACGGGTTCGAAGTCGAGCAACCCGTCGCTGAGTTGCACCACGATCCACCAGTCGAGCGGCGGAGCCGACGACTGCGATGCGTGCAGCCACAGACGAGTACCTTTTTGACCCACCACGGGTAGTCAGCGACATGACGACTCCGTTCGGAACCATCCCCGCAGAAGCGATTCTCGAGGGGGACGCTACCGATGCCTACTTCGAACGCACCCACACGACACTCGAGAGCGCGGGAAAGAACCCCGACGTCGTCGCCGAGATCACGGCCGACCAGTTCCCGACCGGCGAGTTCGAGGTCTGGACGGGAATCGAAGATGTCGCGACGCTGCTCGAGGGACGGAACGTAGACGTCGACGCGCTGCCCGACGGCCAACTGTTCGACGGCGGTCCAGTACTGCGAATCGAGGGACCGTACCTCGAGTTCGCCGAGCTCGAGACCTCTCTTCTGGGGTTTCTCTCACAGCCAAGCGGCTTCGCGACGGCCGCACTCGAGGCGCGGGTTGCAGGGCCGGACTCGCTCGTTCTCTCGTTCGGTGCACGACACGTCCATCCCTCGATCACGGCGACGGTCGAACGCGCCGCGTTGCTCGCGGGACTGGACGGGTTCTCCCACGTGGCGGCGGGCGACGTTTTGGACCGCGAACCCGGCGGGACGATGCCCCACGCGCTCATGTTCTGTTTCGGTGAGGGCAATCAGGCCGAAGCCTGGCAGGCCTTCGACGAGGCTGTCCCCGTGGACGTCCCGCGGATCGCCCTGATCGACACCTTCTGGGACGAGGTCAGCGAGGGGTTGCTGGCCGCCGAGACGCTGGGCGACCGGCTGGACGGCGTCCGCATCGACACCACCAGTTCTCGGCGAGGCGACTTCCGACACATCGTCCGCGAAGTTCGGTGGGAACTCGATGCCCGCGGCTACGAGGACGTCGACGTCTTCTGCAGCGGTGGCATCGGCCCCGATGCCATCCGGACCCTCCGGGACGTCGCGGACGGGTTCGGCGTCGGCAGCTACATCACTGACGCGCCAAGCGTCGACTTCAGCCTCGACATCGTCGAGGTCGAAGGAGAGCCGGTCTCGAAGCGAGGCAAACTCTCGGGGACCAAGCAGGTCTACCGGACCCCCGACGGCGGCCACCACGTCGCGCTCGCCGACCGCGACGGCCCCGAGGGCGGCGACCCGCTGCTCGAACCCCTCATCCGCAACGGCGAGGTCGTCCGAGAGTTCGACCTCGAGGCGGCGAGCGAGCGGTGTCTGGCAGACGCCGAGACGGTCGGGTTCGACGAGTAAGCCGGCTACGGCGGCGCGGCCGTCCGCGCTTTCTCGAGTTCTCGTAACTCCACGAGCCGACACTCGAGTTGCGGGTGCGTCGCGAAGAACAGGTCCCGAATCGGAGCGGGGCGATCGTCGGGCACCGGTTCCGCGTCCGCTGGAGAGCGATCGTCCCGCCGCTCGAGCGGCAGGATCGACAGCGACGAGACGCTCGCGGCCTCGCGGAGGTCTTCCACCGGCGTGTCGTCGATGCGCTTCTCTACCTGGAGACGAGCGAGCGGTGTCTGACCGAGGCCGAACCCGTCGGATTCTGTTTACCAATTTGAATAGTTTGCGGGCGGACCGGTCCGGATGGGGCCCTCCACTGCCACGATGTATTCTCGAAGCGTCATCGTGAATCGCCTCTCAAGCCCCGGGGAATTCTCCTAGACCGCTTGTAAACCGGCTCACGGCCAAACTGGCTGCTATCGGCCTCTTCGCCCTGACCGTCAACGGAATCGTCACACTGGCCTCGAGTCCGATCAGTCCCGTGGGGAGCCTCGTTCTGATCTTTGGAACCGTCGCCGCTCTCTGGTTGCTCGTCGACGCCATCTTCACTGCATTGGACAATCTGCTCGAGTCGGAACTCGAGCGACGACTCGAGGACGAAGGACGATCATCGTGACGAACCTATCGGAACCCTAATATTTTTCGGCGGCCGACCCCCGCTATGGCAGCGTTTACCCCCGAGCCGACGGCATCGACGTTCGACCTCGCGAACTGGCTGTTCGTCAGGCTCGTCGTCCTCGCCCTGGTGACGTTCTACGTCGCAATGGTCGTGACGATGTTGCTCTCGGAGGTCGTCAGCGTTGCCGTCTCCCTCGCCGGACTCTGGATCGCCCTCCAGCTGTGGTTCGAGGCGACGCGCGTCCTCGTCGAGACGGCAGGGGCGAACGGCGGGAACGACGACAGTCAGGCCACCGCCGACGGTTGATCGACTGGTAACGCTGCCTGACTTCCTCCACGACTAAGATCGTGGGCTTTCGCGCTGCTTCCGCTGTCCCGACCGCTCGAGGACGGACGAAAAGACGGCGGTTCGAGTACCAACAGCTACACCGCGCGAGTGCTGTGACGTCTGTGTTGGAGATTAGACCTCTTCGACGCTCCCGTCGGCCTCCCGCTCGCGGAAGACCTGGCCTTCGAACAGCGTGACGACGACGTCGTCGTCCTGCCAGGCTCCCGGCGCGAGTTTCGCCTTGCGGCAGGTTCGGTCGAGATACTCGCGCTCGCTCCAGCCGTTCTGGACCGGCACCGTGGGGTAGAGCCAGCCACCATCGCCACCGTCGATAGCGACGCCGTGAGTACCGAGTTCGAGGTCGGCTACCGGGTCGTCGGTCAGGACGACGTTGGTGACCGCACAGATGGAGACGGTGAGGTTCGGCAGTTCCGAGGGAGTGACTTCCGAACCACAAGAGTCCTCGCTTGCGGCTTCGATCGCCGCGTCGACGATCACGTGGCCGAGCTGGTCGTCCGATCGGTAGCCGCCAGCACAGCCTCGAAGGCTGCCTCGGCCGCGCGTCGACTCGAGGCGGACGAACGCGCCAGTGCGTTCGTAGAACGTTTCGCGCATACTCCCTGGTTGCTCTCGTTGGCCGTGTTCGACGTAGGATTCGACGGCTTCACGCGCGAGTTCGACTGCGCGTGCCCCGTCTTCGTAGGATAGGTCGACGCCCTGTCGCTGCTGGGACATACGAATACACATGGGAGTACCGCTTCTAAAACGCTTCCATTCCGAGATGGTGGCGGTGACGACCGAGTGACTTATTCGGCCGAGGCTCGTATAGAAAGTGGGAGAGAGAGCCCGGCTGCCGCGGGCGTCGTGCGACGCGCGCGAGGAAAGTCCCCCCACCTGTTCGGGCAGGTGACCAGACGCAAGTCCGGGGCGGGAGACCGCTGGCTCTGGAACAGAAACGACACGTCTCGGCCCGACCGATGATGCGTGCGAACCCGACCGCGAGGAAGGGGAGTTGACCCGCAGAGGGAGTGTGGTCGGTATCCCGTGGTTCGAATCCACGGATTGCGAGCGCGGTTCGACGCGTCTCTGACGCGGGACCCGCGACCGAGTGCGACGGCACGAGCCGTCGAACACGCACGGCGCGATTGACCACACTGAGACGGCCGAGGAGCGATGGAACGGCGAACCCTCACCGGTGCAAGTCCGTGCCGTGGTAGCCCGAACATCTCGCGGCTCCGCCGCGAACGGCGCGGACGCTTAGCCGAATGCTGGGACGAACAGAAGGGGGCTTACTCCTCTCACCCGTTTTTCGTGCGCGAGTGACGACGTTACCGGTAGCGACACACCGACCGCCAGCCGTCGTACAGTCAGGTGTGTATCGACTTGCAGTGGCCAGTGTCGTTCGTTCGGAGTCACCGATCAGTCGCGACGCGCAACCGACGTCGGGTTTCGGGCAGTTCGTGATCGTCGACCGCGTCATACGGATTACTGTACCGATTTACCGGCGCAACCGCCGCCCGGGTCGCGGTTGTGCCGGAAATGACTTACAGTAAACCGTACCAGTGACGGCAACATGATCGCCTTCGCGGCGGGAGTAGAGCGGATAGGTACAGCAAGCCGTATCAGCCAACTCGAGGTGCCACGGAGCCAACGGTCCCGGCACGGTCGACGGCACTCGATCTGTGTCCCCGTTCGGCTCGACTGCTGACCGGGATCGACCTCACGGGCCCCGGTGTGGATATATGTACCCGTCATTTGCGAGTACCACTTTGGTACTCGCAAAAGTATATAAACACAGTCACGCTAGTAGTGGACGTAATGGCATCCGAATGCGAGCGAGACGGTAGGGGAGAGAAACACCGATGTTGCAGACGGCGGAATCGAGAGCGCGACGAAGACGGACAGTTCGCCCGGCAGATCGAGGCAGGTGACGTCCTTGCCGTCTTCGAGGCCGTCGATGGACCGGTCGTGACGACGACCGATGTCTCGGACGTCCTCGGCATCACGACGGAAGCCGCACGCCAGAAACTCAATCGGCTCGTCACCGAGGGCGAGTTGCAGCGCCGGAAGACCGGACGGACGGTCGTCTACTGGCAGGTGACTCCCCGTGACGAGTAGGCTTCCGGACGACGCGACGGCGGCGGCGGACGTGGCCGACGGCGAACGAACGATCAGCCTCAGCGAAGGACGCTACCTCTGTGGGTTATTGCAGCTAACGCTGGCCGGCGAGCCACCGGTCGGCACCACCGAACTCGCCGCCCATCTCGGCGTTAGTGCAGCGAGCGTCACCGAAACGATCGACGGCTTCGAACGGCGAGGACTTGTAGCACACGAACCCTACTGCGGAGCCGAATTGACCGAGCGCGGCGAAAGCGCCGCCCGCGAATTCCGCTGGCGACAATGTACCGTCCAGCAGTTTTTCGAGCACACGTCTGGTGTCCAGTTGCGCGACGACCAGGCCTATCGGATCGGCCGTCTCCTCTCGGAAGCGGACGTTCGGGCGCTCTGTGAGTTCGACGACCAACCGTGCCTGGGTCGCTGTGAGGAGACGAGTGTGGACGGCTGTCACGTGTTAGCGACGTAACGACCGAATTACCACGCTATTCTCAGACGGCTTACAGTCCGTCGCTGACGGTGTACTTGCGATCAGAAGCGGTCACACGGGACTCGAGGCGGCAATCCATCTCACAGTGGCGGCAGTAGACCTGCCGAACCACGACTTCGTCGTTCGGATCGGCGGAGAAAATCACCGGTACGGACTGCTCACTCGGCGTTGTTGTGTCGATGAAAACGTCCTGGCGGAGATTTGAACTCCGGTCCCTGGCTCCGCAAGCCAAGAGGATAGTCCACTACCCTACCAGGACTCATCTTCGAGTAGGCGGGTGAGTATTAAAGCCCTTTCGAAAGGGATCGGAGACGGGGCGACGATCCCTGCTCGAGTGGGAGACTGTGCCGAGTCAGCCGACTTGCTGCAGTCAAGCACCGCCGAGCGGCGCTCTCGTCTCTATCGGCAGAACGGGCGTCGGCAAAGACACTGCACACGCGCCCCACGCTTGCTGTACGCACGGTATCGACGGTACCCGACACCAGCGACGTCGCGACCGCAGGAGCGCGCGGTCGCGCCGGGACATCGGTACAGCGTTCCGTATCAGCCCCACGAGTCGACCTCGAGTTCGGCGACAGGACAGGACGCAGCGAGTGAGACACGTTCACTGCCACGTATTTATATACGATCGCGGGACCAGACGGACCATGATTCGCCGATCGAGTTCGATCGAACTGCAGTCGTCCTTCGTGAGTCAGCGTCGGAAGACGAAGTCCCTTAGAGGCGTTTCAGCTGCTCTCCTCCGAGTATTCGGTCACTCGTTTCGACGCCGAATGGACAACGCTTATGCGCGGGCTACTCATGCACGAGTATAGAATGAGCGACATCGAGGGTGTCTACGAGGATCTCGAGGCCGACGTCTCTCTCGAGGAGTTTCGCGAGGCCGTCGAGGCGAAAGTCGAGCAGATGGGGGGACTCGCGGACGAGGAGACGGCGGCGATGCTCGTCGCTCACGAGGTCGGCGAGAGCGAGGTCGGCGGCGTGACGGACATCGAGCCTGGCATGGAAGAGGCGAAGTTCGTCGCGAAGGTGATCTCGATCGGCGAGATGCGAACGTTCGAACGCGACGGCGAAGACGAGGACGGCCGCGTCGTCAACGTCGAAGTCGCCGACGAAACCGGCTCCGTGCGAGCGGCGTTCTGGGACGAGCAAGCCGAGGCAGCGACCGAGGAACTCGAGGAAGGCAACGTCTTGCGCATCAAGGGACGGCCCAAGGACGGCTTCTCGGGGGTCGAGGTCAGCGTCGACCAGGCCGAACCGGACGAGGACACCGAGATCGACGTCCAACTGTCGGACACCTACTCCGTCGAGGACCTCTCGCTCGGTCTCTCGAATGTCAACCTGGTCGGGCTCGTGCTCGACACCGACAGCGTCCGAACCTTCGACCGGGACGACGGCTCCGAGGGGAAGGTATCGAACGTCACACTCGGCGACTCGACGGGGCGCGTCCGGGTGACGCTGTGGGACGAGCAGGCGGAACTGGCCGAGGAGCTCGAGCCCGACGCGACCGTCGAGGTCGTCGACGGCTACGTCCGCGAACGCGACGGTAACCTCGAACTCCACGTCGGCAACCGCGGCGCGATCGAGACGGTCGACGAAGAGGTCGAGTACGTCCCCGACAGCACGCCGATCGAGGGCGTCGAGATCGGTCAGACGGTCGATCTCGCGGGCGTCGTTCGCTCGGCGGACCCGAAACGGACCTTCGACCGGGACGACGGCTCCGAGGGCCAGGTTCGAAACGTCCGAATCCAGGACGCAACTGACGACATCCGCGTCGCGCTTTGGGGCGAGAAGGCAGACCTCGATATCGGGCCCGGCGACGAAGTCGCGCTAGGCGACGTCGAGATCCAGGACGGCTGGCAGGACGATCTGGAGGCCTCCGCGGGCTGGCAGTCGACGATCACGGTGCTTGAGTCGGATTCGAGTCCCGCTGCAGAAGCCGGCGAGGGAAGCGACGACAACGCGGGGCTTTCCGACTTCGCCGGGGGCGAAAGCGACGGCGAGACCACGGACAACGACGACGGAACCGACGTGGACGACGAAGAGGGACTCGACGACGGCGAGGAACTCGAGTTCACCGGCGTCGTCGTCCAGGCCGGCGACCCGGTCGTGTTAGACGACGGTGAGACGACGACGAGCGTCGTGACCGACGCGGACGTCGTCCTCGGCGAGGAGGTAACCGCACGAGGGGTCGTCCGCGACGGACAACTCGAGGCAAACGACGTGTTCTGAGAGGGCGAGCGATCGCTTCGGCCGGCTAGGAAAAGCGTTAAGGGCGTCAGTTCCGCCTATCATGATATGAACGTCGAACTCCCGTTTGCCCCGGTGGATACGATCATCCGGCGGAACGCGGGTGATCTTCGGGTAAGCGCCGATGCGTCGAAGGAACTCGCAACGCGGATTCAGGAACACGGGAGCGAACTCGCGATCGACGCTGCCGAGCGCGCGACCGAGGACGGCCGGAAGACGCTGATGGCCGCCGACTTCGGCGTCGAACAGGTCGTCGACAAGGACGACCTCGAGCTACCGGTCGCACCGGTCGACCGCATCGCACGACTCGAGATCGACGACCGGTACCGCGTCTCGATGGACGCCCGCGTCGCTCTCGCAGACATTCTCGAGGATTACGCCGACAACGTCGCGGCTGCAGCGGCGATCCTCGCTCGACACGCCGATAGACGCACCATCACGGACGACGACATCAAGACGTACTTCTCGCTGTTCGAGTGAGATGCAATTTGGTTACAGCGAGGTCTGTGTCGAGCACGACCCCGGTCCCCGGCACCCGGAGTCGCCGGATCGTCTACGGGCGATCAGGGAGCGACTGAAGCGCAAACACGGTGTCGAGTACGTCGAGGGCGATCCAGTCGGGATCGACGTGATCTCGACGGTCCACGACCGCTCGTACCTCGAGTCGATCGAGGAGTTCTGCGCCGAAGGAGGGGGCAACTGGGATCCGGATACGACCGCCGTCGAGGAGACCTGGGACGCGATCCGGTACAGCGCCGGACAGGCCTGCTGGGCGGTCGAGAAAGCACTCGAGGGTGCGACGGGGCGGAAGACGCCGTTCGCGATCGGTCGCCCACCGGGTCATCACGCGGTCGTCGACGACGCGATGGGATTTTGTTTTGCGAACAACGTTGCGGTGGCCGCCCAGCAAGCACTCGAGAGCGACGAGTACGACGTCGACCGGGTTGCGATCGTCGACTGGGACGTCCACCACGGCAACGGGACCCAGGATATCTTCTACGATCGTGACGATGTCTTTTTCGTCTCGGTCCACGAGCAGGGGCTCTATCCCGGAACCGGCGACCTCGGCGAGAGCGGCGAGGGAGACGGCGAAGGAGCGACGATGAACGTCCCGATGCCGGCCGGCACCGACGACACCGAGTACCTCGCGGTGATCGAAGGTCCGGTCGCTGCGGCGCTCGAGTCGTACGATCCGGATCTACTGATCGTCAGTGCAGGGTTCGACGCCCACCGACACGATCCGATCTCACGGATCCGTCTTTCGACCGAGGCTTACGCACTGCTGACCGACCGAATTCGAGGTCTCGCGGACCGAATCGACGCCGCGCTGGCGTTCGTCCTGGAGGGTGGGTACGGACTGGAGCTTCTGGCTGACAGCGTCGCGATCGTTCACGAGACGTTCGACGGGCGGGAACCGATCGAACCCGACGGCGAGGTCGGCGACAGGGCCGCGTCGGTGATAACGGACGTTCTCGTAGAACACGGCCTCGAAGACGAGGTCGACCTCTAGTGGCGGGCCAAGCCTGAACTGATGGGTCGAATCTGTCGGTGTCGGTCGATTCGACCCGTCAGTCGACGGTTGGGACGGTACTAGTACTCCGCCAAGCGTCGACTGGTGAGTGAACCCAGACGACTGCATTCGGTTTCACTCGTCCGTTCAGGCTTGCCAAAGCACTAGTAGCGCCCCAAGTCTACTCTGACTAGTGCGCTTTACTCCTGATCGAGAATCGTGATTGGTTTGGGCCAACTCTCAA
>JGI2924J29684_1077564_pt1 | contig 18937 bp, 17 predicted proteins | sample BenlonsequencITS_FD_29684 | JGI IMG/M metagenome (IMG submission 29684)
CCTCCCTCGACCAAATCACTGCCGGCATTGTGAAACCAAGTGGCGAGAAGGTCGGTTTGTGTCAGGAATTTCCAGACATGCTGAGGCGGAGCTTTCAGGATGATTGTCTTGGTCAGCGATAATTCAGTCATTTGGGGTCTCCACGGCTTTTTTGAGTAGGGCTAGGCGTTCATCCCAGAACTTATCGAAGTGATTGATCCATTCTGCGGCTGTTTTTAGTGATTGTGGGTTGAGGTGATTTATGCGTTCACGGCCGTTTTCAACGACGGTAATAAGGTCGCCTTCTTTGAGGATTTTCAGATGTTTGGCGATGGCAGGGCGGCTCATCTCAAATGAGTCTGCAATCTCACTGATTGGGCGCTCACCTTCAGCAAGCATTGAGATAATAGCGCGTCGCGTTGGATCAGCGAGGGCACGAAAGACGGGTTGGTAGGTGTCAAATTGCATAAAGTAAAACCTTTCGGTTTCATATATACAGAACCAAATGGTTTCACGTCAACCCGGCAAGCATAAAAAATGCGGGCACGTGAAATATGCCCGCATTCTTGGTTGATTTTGTGAAATGTTTGAAATGGGCTAGCGTTGTGGGCGTTTACCGCGTTCTTCGCCTTTACCGCCAGATCTTCCTTGGCCGTTACCGCGATCTTGCATGCTGGGCATTCTTACGATGAGTTCTGCGCGGCTAAGCAATCCGTTTTTGTCTTTATCGAGAAGATCAAAATTTCGGCGAAGACAGGTTTCAAATTCGAGTTGAGAAATAGAACCACTTAGATCTGTGTCAAAGCCGATAAAGCTAGGCATGGCTTCTGCGCTGCCAAGATGGGTTATCGCCCAAGTTTGGTAGCCAAAACTGCGCAATTCTCTGCCAGCTTCCAAGCCGATATTGGCCCATTGGGTTGTTGTGAAATCATTCATTTCAACGATAGATGTCATGCCGTCTTGATCTTTATCCATGCTGACAAACAGAAGAGATATAGGTTGGGCGACATAGCCCATCATGGATAGATTGCCTTGTTGAGGGCCGCCGCGTCCGCCGCCTCTTTCTGGTGGTTTATTGGAGGCACAAGAAGCAGCAAATAACAGGCTGCTGGCTAAGGTAAGTTTTGCGATCGTTCCAAGTTTTAAATCAAACACGTCTAAAGTCTCTCAATTGGCAAAAGATTGCCCCCGATATTATCCCGAATTGATAATACGGTTTGAGTGAGAGATATCCGTCGAAATGATTATCTAAAAACGGGCGCTGATGCCGGGGCGCTGATTTCTGCTTGGCGTTCTAATTCGATTGGGCCGGTCATGATGACGTGGTCATCTTTCTCGCGCCAATCTATGTGCAGGTCTCCGCCATCGACAAACACTGTGCATGAGCGGTTGAGTAGGCCTTTGCGTACGCCTGCCACAACAGCAGCGCATGCGCCTGTGCCGCAAGCTTTTGTGAGCCCAGCATCGCGTTCCCAGACGCGTAAGCGAATGCAATCTCTTCCAAGCACTTGGGCAAATCCGACATTGGCTTTTTCAGGGAACATCATATGCCCTTCAATGAGGGGGCCAATACCTACCACATCCACGGCATCAAGTTCATCTACGAAGAATACACAATGAGGATTGCCCATATTCACTGCGCCGGGCAGTTGGAGATAGGGCGCATCAATCGGCCCGATCTTAACATCTATGCCGCGCGTATCCATGCGTTCGGCCAAGGGAATTTCTTCCCATTTTAAAAGGGGAGAGCCCATGTCGACAGAGATCATTGTGTCGCCATTTCCGTGACGTGTGGCGATGAGTAGTCCAGCTTCGGTTTCGATTTTAATTGTATCGCGATTGCGTTCGCGCATCATGATCCAGCCAACACAGCGAGATACGTTTCCGCAAGCGGCCACTTCGCTACCTGTATTATTCCAGATACGCATAAAAATATCACCGCGCATGGAATTTTCTAGGGATACAACTTGATCAGCATTTGCGGATTTAGCGATGCGTCTTACAGCTTCTGCTGAGAGGCGTAATTTCTCTCCGCGTCCGTCTAGAATAGCGAAAGCATTTCCACACCCATTCATTTGGTAATATTTCATCGGACGTACTTTCGATAGAATTGGGGCGACCAGCCTTGAGTATGTAATCCCGTTCTTGAAGAAAATAGAAGGTTTTTAACTCTCGTCAAACTCAAATGGGTTCTTCTAAACTTAAATACCAGTAACAAAAGAGAAAATTTTTGCAGCTGGAATTTTATCCTGTTTTGACTGCCCCACCGCATAATTCAGGCCTACCGCCACAACAATCAGAGATAATATGGTCTATGAGACCCGCGACATTTTCAGGATGAATTGCATAGACTAATTTTGTGCCATCTCGTGTTTTGTTGATCAGGCCACATCTTTCTAATTGTGCAAGATGGGGAGATAGCGTTGATGGAGATATTTTCAGGCTTTTGGAGATGTCACCGGCGCAAATGCCTGTTTGTCCTGCATTCGCAAGGAGGCGGAAAGCTTTATAGCGCACATCATGTGCGAGCGCGGAGAATCTGGCAATTGCGATATCTGACATAATGGAAATGGATAGCTTTTTTTTAGAGGTTTACCAAGATGTATTGTTGAGAAGAAATGTTGCATCTAATTTCTTGCCTTGTAGGGCAATCAGGTTAAGCTAATTTGATGCGCAAAAAGGTGATTTATGAAGAAAATTATATTGAGTGCAGCTATTTTATTAGCCGTAGCGTGCTCGCCACAGGAAAATACAACTGACATGAACGATAAAGACACAGCTAAAGTGATAGCTAGTCATTCTGATTTGGCATTTGATTCAGATCAGCACCTTTTTCTGGAAGAGGTTGAGGGAGAACAAGCGCTTGATTGGGTGAAGGGTGAAAATGAACGCTCCTTAGCGCGCTTGAAAGCTGATCCTCGATTTGCTGTTTTAGAGAAAGACGCGCTTGATATTGTGAATGCAAAAGAGCGTATCCCATACGGGACGGTGCGCGACGGATTTGTGTATAATTTCTGGCAAGATGAAACCAATGTGCGTGGGCTGTGGCGTAAAGCTAGCCTTGAATCATATAAGTCGGATACGCCTGTCTGGGAGACGGTGCTGGACTTTGACGCTTTGGCAAAAGCAGAAGATAAAAATTGGGTGTTTAAAGGCTCCAATTGCTTCAAACCAAAAGGTGAAGATGACTGGGGTTGTATGGTTTCCTTATCTGATGGCGGTAAGGATGCGGTGGTTCAACGTGAGTTTGATCTTGCGAGCAAAACATTTGTAGAGAGCGGTTTTGCAACGCATGAAGCTAAACAGGGCATTGCTTGGGCGGATGCTGATACATTGCTCATCGCGACAGATTGGGGTGATGTGGACGGTGTCGCTTCCGTTACGGAGTCCGGCTATCCTTATATTCTAAAACGCTGGACGCGCGGCACACCTTTAGAAACCGCTGAAACAATATTAAATAGCTCACCGACCGTTATGGGTGTGTGGCCGATGACGTTTGAGCTTGAAGATGGGCGCGTTATTCAGTCTGCAATGGAAGCTGAGTCTTTTTTCTCGTTTAATTACTGGCTATTTCCCGAAGATGGATCAGAGGCGGTCAAATGGCCAATCCCGAAAAAATCAACACCCCAAGGCATATATGCAGGCCAATTTCTTTTAACACTGGAGGCGGATTGGGATGTTGAAGGGCAGGGTAGTTTTAAACAAGGGGATTTAGTCGCCTTTGATGTGAACGCGTTCCTTGAGACTAAAACCTTGCCAAGTGTTTCTCTGGTGATGCGTCCTAAAGAGCGTCAGGCAATAGGCAGCGTATCTTTATCCAAGGACGCCTTGTTGATCTCTTATAACGATAACGTCGCCGGCAAAGTGATGTCTGGTGATTTGGTTGATGGCGATTGGACGTTCTCTCCTGTTGCGCTCCCTGACAATGGGAATGCTGGAATTGCGTTCGCATCCAAAGATGAGAGCGATGTTTTCCTAAATTATGAGGGCTTTTTAAACCCAGATTCCTTATATGCATTTGATGCAAAATCAGGTGAAGTGACATTGCTAAAGAGCTTGCCGCCAAAATTTGACGCGAGCCCATATGTGGTAGAGCAATTTGAATCGACATCGAAAGATGGAACAAAAGTGCCCTATTTTGTGGTGCGGGCAAAAGAGACCGATATGGATGGCTCTACGCCAACTCTGCTTTATGGGTATGGTGGTTTCCAGATATCGCTAAATCCAAGCTATTCAGCGTTTACTGGCAAGCTTTGGCTCGATAATGGCGGCGCTTATGTGCTTGCTAATATTCGGGGCGGCGGAGAATTTGGACCGGCATGGCACCAAGCGGGGCTGAAGCTGAAGCGTCAAGTTGTGTATGATGACTTCATCTCAGTCGCTGAAGATATTATCGGCAAAGGGCTTACATCACCAGACAAGCTAGGCATTATGGGTGGCTCCAATGGTGGCTTGCTCATGGGGGTTATGTTTACTCAGCGCCCAGACTTGTTCTCGGCGGTTGTGTGTCAGGTGCCTTTATTGGATATGCTGCGTTATCACACAATGTTGGCGGGTGCGTCTTGGATGGATGAATATGGTGATCCTTCTGTACCAGAAGAGCGCGAATGGCTGGAAAAACTATCGCCTTATCACAATATTGATCCGTCTACGGACTATCCAGAAATTTTCTTTGTAACTTCGACAAAGGATGATCGTGTGCATCCCGCACATGCGCGCAAAATGGCGCATCGTTTACAGGATCTGGAAAAGCCATTTTTGTATTATGAAAACATAGATGGTGGGCATTCTGCGGCTGCGAATTTGAAAGAATCTGCAAACCGTCGTGCACTGGAAATGACATATCTGATGCAAAAGCTCATGGATACGTCGGCGCAGTAAACCTTGAGGGTAAACACTAGAATGTGATTTGATTTTTAGAGCTAGTCCTTTCAGTCTTATGGTTATTGGTCCACTTTGATGCCACCTGATTGAAAGGGCGACGTAATGAAGTCTTTGATTGCTGCCAGTTTTTTATCCTTTGCTATGGTTATGCCTGCTTTGGCTGCACCGCGACTTGGGAGTGAAGCTCCTGATTTTGAAGCTGTTTCTACCAATGGAGAGGCAGTAAAATTAAGTGATATTGACGGTGTTGTCGTGCTTGAATGGACCAATGATGGTTGTCCCTTTGTCAAGAAACACTATGAATCAGGAAACATGCAAGCCACCCAAAAAACGCTAACTGAGGGCGGTGCTAAATGGATCACGATCATTTCTTCTGCTCCAGGTAAGCAGGGATATGTGGATGCAGAAGAAGCCAATTCCATAGCAGCAGAGCATGGCGCAATGCCAGATTATACAATCCTTGATCCAACAGGTGATATTGGAAAATTGTATAAAGCGCAAACAACACCGCACATGTTTGTTATTGAAGATGGTATTCTTGAATATGCCGGCGCAATAGATTCAATCCCATCAGGTAATCCAGCTGACATTGAGCGCGCTGAAAACTATGTATTATCTGCCTTTGCTGACATTCAGGCAGGCAATGAAGTGCAGACCGCGTCCAGCAAGCCTTATGGGTGTAATGTCAAATATTAAGGCTAAAAAATGTATTTAGCTCCCTCTTGAAGTTTATCGTTTTTCGATATATCTTGACTTCAATAGGAGCTATTTATGATGAAAGCCGAACTTATTCGCATTGCCAATGGTGCCATTGATATCAAAGTGGTGACAGACAAAACCATGCATATCCTGCAATGGCGTCGTCATATGTTTCGCGATGAAGTTTTACTGGATGGAAAGCGTCAACAAGTATCACGCGGACTTATGTGGGGACGCGAGACGATATATGGTCTGGTATTTGGCCGCGATGAAGACGGAGAAGGCGGTAGCAAGCTGATTTTTACAATCGACTCCCGTCATGATTGGAATTCACTCGATTTGGATGAATATAGTCGTCCGCGCGGAGTAAGATTAGAAGACGCAGACAATGCGCTTCTTGTGTTTGGAACACTTGATCCCAAGGAAATGGAAAAGCCATCTACTTTTATGGAAGCTTTGAAGAAAAATTTGGGTATGCAATGGTAAAATTTAAAAGGGCGCAGCGATTATAGCGAGCGCCCTTTTTTATGATTTCAAGTGAATGAAATTATTCACTTTCAGCTTTGATATAAGCAATAACATTGGCCTGATCTTCGGGTTTTTTAAGGCCTATGAATGCCATTTTATTGCCTTTGATGGCTTTGCGTGGGTTTGCTAGATAAGCAGAGAGTGTTGCGTCATCCCACACCATTCCTGCCTCACCAGCGGCAATCATTGCTTTGGAATATTTAAAACCTTCACCAGTTCCAGCTGTGCGGCCTATAACACCGTTTAGCGCAGGACCGACTTTGCTTTTACCTACAACATTGTGACATGAGACGCACTTTTTGAAGACTTTTGCGCCAGCAACTGGATCGCCCTCTGCAAAAGCCTGCCCTGACACTGTACCAAAAAGTGAAATAGCTGTGATGATGAATGAGGCGGTTTTTAATGTTTTCATGGCGTGGCCTTCCATAGAAATACTGAACATATGTATCTAATATAGTCCGCCTTGCATGTATTGATAATGAATAATGTAGAGATGGTCGTTTCGCCGCAGATATGGCGGATATACCAATGGGACACAGATCAGGGATGTGGTTTGCGTTTCACGCCGCGTTGAGGCTTTGCGTTTGCTGGGTCTTCAGGCCAATCATGCTTGGGATAGCGTCCACGCATATCCTTGCGCATATCTTGATATCCTCCGCTCCAGAAAGCGGTGATATCCTTGGTCATGGCAATTGGGCGCTGGGCAGGCGATAGCAATTCCAAAGTCAGAGGCACTTGCCCATTGGCGATAAATGGGTGTTGAGACAAGCCAAAAAATTCTTGTGCTTTGACACTGACCGTAGGGCCTTTTTCTGTGTCGTAATTGATGGAAACACTGCGCTCAGTTGGGGTGGTCCAATGAGAGGGGGCAAGGCGATCCATATCAGATATAAGTTGCCAATCAAGCAAGGTTTTGATGGCGGCAATGGCTTTACCGTCTGTGATTTTCGAAAAATCTCTTTGGTTTTCAAGGAGTGGGGCTAGCCATTCCTCTGCGCGGTTGTGAATGATTTTCGAAAAATCTTCTGGCCAATCTGAGCCAAATTGCGCATTTAAAAAATTAATCCGTGTACTGAATGAATTGATAGCGTCCTGTGCTGGGAGAAGTTTGATTCCATCTTTTTCAAAGGATGCTAACAGCCCTTTTAGCGCTACTTCACCAATTGGTTTTGACAGGGGTGTTTGAGCCAATGTAATGGCCCCGATACGTGTGACACGACGGGCTGTTAGGCGATTTAATTTTGGATCAAAACAGGCAATATCTTCGGTGATTTCACGCCCGATGTCGCGCGCTTCAGCTTCAGAAATCGGGGCTGCGAGGGTGATGCGTAGTGTGGCGGCTCCGCCTGTGATCTCAGCAATAGCTAACCATGCTTCTCTTGCAAGGGGATCTGCCGCGTCCACTTGAGCGGCGCGGCCATTGGCCATAAGGAATTCTCCTACCTTGCCCGGCCGTGCCTTGGCAATTCGGTCGGGAAATCCTTGTGCGATGGTGGCTCCGGCTTCCTCTCTGTTTAAATGAGAATTGGTTTTTAATGAGGGGTTTGCGGTTTTCGCCCATCTGTTAGCCATATCCCGTATGGCGCGCGCACGTCCTGATTTATCATTGGAAAATTGAGCAAGGCGTTCACGCGCATCAATGCTTTTCCCGCCTAAACCACGCTCACTTATGAGTGCAGCTATATATGCGGCGAGAGGGATAGTATCAAACTTATCCGCCCCCATCACCATTGCGGCTAATCTTGGCGGCAATGGAAGATCAGACAACTTAAGGCCGGATGGGGTCGGTTGTCCATTTTCATTAATCGCGCCAAGTTTTTGTAATAGCACAAGACTGGCATTCCAGACCCCTTGGGGCGGTGCATCTAGCCAACGCATGGTTGATGGATCGTGTGTGCCCCATCGGGCTAGATCTAGGATGAGATTGGAGAGGTCTGTATTGGTGATTTCAGGAGAAGGGAAAGCGGGTAGGCCGCGAGTTTCCGCTTCATGCCAAAGGCGATAGCAAACGCCTGGTTCTGTTCTGCCTGCACGTCCGCGTCTTTGATCGGCATTGGCACGGGATGCGCGGATCGTTTCAAGGCGAGATGCATTGATGGATGGATCATAACGCGGGACACGCGCAAGACCGGCATCAATAACGATACGCACATCTTCAATGGTGAGTGAGCTTTCGGCAATATCGGTTGCTAGAACAATTTTGCGCTTTCCTTTGGGGGGAGGTGAAATTGCAGCATCTTGTTCTTGTGGCGTGAGACCACCAAAGAGCGGGGTGATGAGGATGTTGTCGTCAATTTGATCTAGGCGTTCGGCTGTGCGTTTGATTTCCATTGCGCCGGGAAGAAAAGCGAGGATAGAACCGGTTTCGTCCTTTAAGGCTGTGCGGATGGCGGAGGCGACTTCATCTTCAAGGCGCGCATTTTGATTGCGGCCAAGATAATGCGTCGTGACAGGGTGGGCGCGGCCATCAGACTGGATGAGAGGAGCATTTAAAAATGCAGGCAATCCTTGGGTGTCTAAGGTGGCGGACATGGGCAGGATGCGTAAATCTTCGCGCAGGGCTTCTTGGGCTTCAAGGGCAAGTGCGAGGCCAAGGTCAGCATCGAGGGAGCGTTCATGGAATTCATCGAATATGACTGCGCTAATGCCTGAAAGCTCAGGGTCATCAAGAATCATACGAGTGAAAATACCCTCTGTGATGACTTCAATGCGAGTGGATTTAGAGGTGCGCACATCTAAGCGGGCGCGTAGACCGATTGTTTCTCCAACACTTTCGCCAAGGGTTTGGGCCATACGGGTTGCAGCGGCGCGGGCAGCAATACGGCGTGGCTCAAGCATGAGAATTTTTCCTGACTGTGCCCAGTCTTCATCCAGCAAAGCAAGCGGAACGCGCGTTGTTTTACCTGCGCCAGGAGGCGCGGCAAGAACAAGGCGCGTGTGGGAGCGCAAACTGGTTTTGATACTGTCAATGACATCATCAATGGGTAAAGAATAGGAGGTATGACTCATGCCACAGCGATACGCAGGAATGCCGAGCGCTGCAAGATTGATTTAAGAAACTGGCACTTGCCCGACTTTTTCGCTTGGAAGATCTATGTAGGAAAGAGGGCCGCCTTTGCCGCATCCCGTGTCTAGGAATATGGCGCGGCGTCCATTCTCTGCGGTGTGCACGAATGGTTGTTCGGCGCGAATGTCATGTCCGACAACCGCAGTTACCCCTTCGGGAAGCTGTTCGACCCAATCATAATGGCGAACTGGACGTCCCTCTTCATCGCGTTCTCCGCGAACTTCGCCGTAGAGGGCCATATTTTCAATGCGCCGTCTGAGTCGGCTAAGACTAATGGGTTCGTCAGGGTGTTCAAAATGATATGGGCTTACCGCGCCGTGAGCAAAAACAAATTTGCCCATACGAAGAATGTGTGGCGTGTCAGCGTAGATTCTAACAAAACGCTCTTTTAGCTCATTGCCGTCTGGTGCGTTACTAATGCCTTTGACAGTGGCAGATAATTCTTTGTTCATTCGGATATTATTGCCTTTTAGCATCCGATACAATTTGTCATCGTGATTTGAACGCACAAGGTAGGCGCGCCCGGATTCTATCCAATCAAGAGCTAACCTTAACGCACCGGCACTATCGGGACCTCTATCTATGAGGTCGCCTAAAAGCATGATGTGGTCGGCGTCTCCGGCAGCCGCTTCCAATGTCTCTGGATGGCCATGAACGTCACCAATGGCCCGTATATTATTCAACTTAAAGATCATGGTTCATTTTGATGCTGTATCATTATAATTGGCAAGAGGCATAATCTATTCCTTGACCGCATTTTTTGTAGACATATTGTTTAATCTTGATTTTTTTGAGGTGGAGAACCTTCTATATGGGCGGCTGGCTAAAAATAACGTTGTGGAAACGGGTAATGCTCGGACTTGTTCTGGGTATTTTATTGGGCCTTGGCCTTCATTACGGGGTTGGTGAAACAGGAATCAACATAGCAACAGATTGGATTTACCCATTTGGGAAAGCTTTTATCAATCTGATCAAAATGCTGGTTGTGCCTTTGATTTTTACAACATTGGTTTCAGGTGTGACGGCGATGGGAGATCCAGCAAAACTGGGGTCTCTTGGAGGACGTGCGCTTGGACTATATATGGGAACAACACTGATTGCTGTAACCATCGGTTTGAGTATAGGCACGCTTGTTCAACCAGGCGCAGGCTTTGATTTGGGGCTTGTCAGTAAAGATGCGATTGCCGAACAGCAAAGTAAAATTGATAGCTTAGCTGGGGCAACTAAGGGGCTTGGTGAACGTTTGCTTGAGATTATCCCGACCAATCCAGTCGCAGCTTTTACTGAAGGAAATACGCTTCAGATAATATTCTTTGCGATCATTTTTGGAGTTGGTTGTCTGCTTGCCAAAGAAGCTGGAAAACCTATCGCGACAGCAGTTGAGAGTGCTGCTGATGTGATGATGAAAATCACGCATTTTGTAATGGAGTTGGCACCGTTTGGCGTTTTTGCTCTTATGACATGGGTGATGGCTAACCAAGGGCTGCAAGTTTTAACAATTCTAGGGAAGATGGTGTTTGCGCATTATCTTGCTTGTAGTTTGCACATGATCATCACGCATGGTGGTATTGTGAAAGGTATTTTGAAATTACCTTTAATTCGTTTCTTCCGAGGTGTTGTTGACGCTCAAGCCGTTGCTTTTTCCACGTCTTCTTCAAGTGCGACTTTGCCTGTCACGATTACATGTGCGGAGCAAAATTTAGGTGTTTCAAAGTCGATCGCGTCATCTGTTCTACCGCTTGGAGCGACCATCAATATGGATGGAACAGCCTTGTATCAAGGTTTAATCGCTTTGTTTGCCGCTCAGGCTTTTGGTATCCAACTTGATTTGGTGGATTATGCAATGGTCGCGATGACGGCGACATTAGTGTCTGTTGGAACGGCTGGTATTCCATCTGTTAGCTTATTCCTAGCGACTACGACACTGGCAGTGATTGGGTGTACGCCAGATCAGATTGTGATTGTGTTGGCTGTTTTATTCCCGTTTGATCGTCTGCTGGATATGATGCGCACGGTCACAAATGTGACTGGTGATGTTGCTGTCGCGGCGACAGTTGCGAAGTGGGAAGGGGAATTGGACGAAGACACGTTTAAACGCGTTTCTACAGTCTAGTTTTACGCTTATATCTACAAAACAGTGCGGCTCTCTATTCATTTAGAGGGCCTTTTTTTGTTGGTGCGGTATCAGGCGATAATTATATCGTTAGGAATAGAAATTTATTAGATTCACGATGTTGTGAAATGTCATAAATTTTCCCTATATAAAGAAGGCAAAGCTTTTGCGGTTTAGGGTTGACTATACTTAGAATAATTCTAAATAAAAAGAGCATGAAATGATAGCTGGCTTCAATACTGAAGTTTAGCTTAGCAATATGGAGATTTGCACATGATTGGACGTCAGGTTCCTAAAGTTACTTTCCACACACGTGTACGTGACGAAAGCATTGGTGGTGACAACCCATTCCGTTGGGAAGACAAAACATCAGATGATTACTTTGCTGGTAAAAAAGTTGTGCTTTTCTCTTTGCCGGGTGCTTTCACACCAACATGTTCAACATACCAATTGCCAGACTTTGAAAAACTTTTCCCAGAGTTCCAAGCTAAAGGCGTTGATGCAATTTACTGTATGTCTGTGAACGACACATTCGTAATGAACGCATGGGCAAAAGGCCAAGGCCTTAACAACGTATCTGTGATCCCTGATGGTTCAGGTGAGTTCACACGTAAAATGGGTATGTTGGTCAACAAAGACAATCTTGGTTTTGGTGCGCGTTCATGGCGTTACGCTGCTATTGTTGACGATGGAAAAGTCACAAAATGGTTCGAAGAGCCAGGCTTTGAAGACAATTGCGGTGAAGACCCTTATGGCGAATCTTCACCACAAAACGTTTTGAAAAACCTCTAAGTTTTTCTAATCCAAACTAAAAAAGAAGGCGACGGATATGACATCCGTCGCCTTTTTAGTGTGGGTTCTGTCTCGTGGGTGATGAATTGTACGAGGAACCCTGATGGAACTGATTTTGATATGGAAAAATTAGGCTGCTTTTTTGAAGCCGTGTGTTTGAATTGTTGGAGCTAGCGCACTTTTCTTGGTTTTTATCTTTTTATTGTCTTGGCGTACATCTAGGCCTTGGGGTGTGTAAGGCGTGAGAAGGCTGTTTAAGCGTTTAAATTCAGAGATATAATATAACTCCATTGTAAAACGCAGTTCAGTGTCACGCAGGAAAAAGCTAGACGTATTTTTACACTTTTTGATACGCATGGAATCGATAGACGGTGAATACCAGCTTGCCAATTCATCAGTCGTTCCGTTGACGCTGATCAGGCGCTTATTCGTCAACGCATATGCCATATTGAAGCGGCGCTTGCGGTTATTCCAAGCAAATACGGCACCAATGGCGCGTATAGCTGCTAAACTTGCCAAGACACCAAATACAGCATTCATCTGTGGGGGTTGTATGAATAAGGTTGCGACGACGCCAGCTAATATCGCGATGAAGAAAGCGACATTCTTCCAGTAGAAGGTATTGATTTTGGTATGGATGATTTTTCTATCAGGAAACCCTGACCAAATGATTGTTTCGTCATCTGCTAAATCGGATTCAACTTTCCCGATCGCGGCATACATTGCCTTCTTACACATTATGCTACTCACTCTACAAAATGGTTCTACTATTAACCAAGTATTAAGACAGCAAACGCGCAAAATCTAAGAAGGTCAAGGGGCTGTTGGATCTATAATCTCGAGAAGTCTCATATTGTGAAAAATATTAACGAGAAGATCTTGGCGATAAGGCGTGTTTACTTTTTGTTAACTAGATATTGGGTTCAATTTCAGCAAAATTTATTAGAAACGCGATGTTGATTGCTGTGTTTCAACAATCATTTTGTTGAGGTTTCGGACTCCAAACTTCTTGGACCAAGCTAGGCTTCCTGCAGCTTCAGATGAAAGTCGCATTTCAGGCCATTTAGAAAATAGTCGCTGAAGCGCAATTTCTGCAATAATGTGAGCTAGCTGGGCACCTCCACAAAAGTGAGCACCGGCACCGAAACTGATTTGTCGGTTTTGATCACGTGTAATATCAAATTCAAGCGGATTTTTATTAGATGCAGGGTCCATGTTAGAGGCGGCGAGAAAGCCAAATGCGATATCGCCGCGCTTAAAAGTGTGGCCATGAAAGTCAAAAGTGTCTTTTGCATAGCGCGGGGCGGTGGTTTGAGCAGGTGATGCAAACCGCAATATCTCTTCAACGACATCAGGCACACGTGTCCAGTCTTGTTTTAAAAGTTCAAGCTGCGCAGGGTGATCAAGTAAGGTGAGGCACCCAAGGCTGATTAAGCTGGATGTTGTGGCATGGCCGGCTAATATCAAAAAGAATGCTATATCTACGATATTGGCATTTTGATCAGCAGAAGCTGCTGGTTTGTTTTCCAGCAATTTGGCACCAAGGCTTTCAGGAGGAAGCAAAGATGGGGTGCTGAAAAATTCTTTAAGATAGTCGTAGAGGTGTTTGCGTGCAGATTGAGCGTGTCTGTTTCCTAAGATACCAGACGGAAAAGAAATTTGTATTGCCCATTTTAATATGTTTGGCGCGACATCTTTGGGAATCCCCAACAGTTCGATCATCACCATAGCGGGCAATGGCATTGCAAATTGCAAGACGAGGTCGCGTTGGTTCGCAGCTAGTCTTTTTGCCGGAGTGTGAGTTTCCAGCAATTGATCAGCGAGCAATGCGATGTTTGGGCGTAGAGATTTTAAGCCGCTCTTACGCAGTGCTTGGTCAAGGTGTTGGCGGATGTCTCTATGGTCTTTGCCATCTTTTAGAAAAAGACTGCCATTTCCTGGATTAAATTCAGGGATAATGCCAGCTGAAGCAAAAATGGCATCTTTCCCTACAGTTTTGGAATCTGTCGTAAAGCGATGTGGGCTTTTCAAAAGATCAATGAGGGCATCATTACCCGAGATAAGAACAGCTTTGCCAATTTTAGGTATTTTTACCGGTAAGATTGGCCCTTTTTGAGATAATTCAAATAAAACCTGCTGGGGTGATCGTAGATAGTCTTTGTCGGTAAAGTCGATGACAGACATTCAGAATTTTCCATGCTGGTATGTGAGTATAGGTAGAAGCTATATCCATATTTGCCTGCAAGTGGAAATAGTGGAAAATCTTCTAATTTCACTATTTCAGACTTGAGACAAATTACCGTGATTTTGAGCGCCAATCTCTATACAGAATGACAAAATTGTTCAAAACTTCAACTAAAATATATAAAGATTGGGCGGTTATAAAAATGAACTTCATCCAGAGGCTTAAAAGCGACTTTACATATGTAACTGGTTTAATGGCCATTCTTAAATATACCGAAGACATTACACCATTCAGTGAAAATTTATTGCCCGATGATTGGGAAAAATCGGTGGATGCACATTCTCAAAACGTTGCGGTTATATTTGACGGACAAGAGACAACCTATGGTGAGTTGGATCTACGTGCTAACAAGTTTGCAAACTGGGCAATTAAGCAAGGTATTCAACAGGGGGATTGTGTTGCCTTGCTTATGGGAAACCGGCCAGATTATTTGGCGTTTTGGTTGGGGATAACAAAAATTGGAGCCTGTTGCGCACTGATCAACAACCAACTTGCATCACAGCCGCTTGCGCATTGCTTGAATATTGTTGAAGCGAAAATCCTCGTCATGGGTGATGCTCGCTGGGAGCAATATGTCTCGGCACAATCATATTTAGATGTTGATGTCCCAGCATGGGTTTTGGGTGACATTGAAGGTGGACACGGTAATCTGGAAACTGTGCTTAGCAATATATCCTCCGAACGGCCCGATAAAGCGCTTCGAGCCGGTATGCAGGCCAAAGAAATTGCTTTGTATATTTATACTTCTGGAACAACTGGATTACCTAAAGCGGCGCGGATGACGCATGCGCGATGCCAAACAATGCTGCGTTCAATGGTTGTATCCTGTAAGTCTATTCCAAGCGATCGCGTTCTAATTGCGCTGCCATTGTATCACGCAACAGGAGGACTTGTGGCGGCAGGGTGTGCTTTAATGGCAGGGGCCGCGATCGTGCTAGAGAGGAAGTTTTCTGCCAATAAATTCTGGAAAATAGCAATTGAAACAAGTGCAACCAATTTTGTTTATATTGGCGAAATGGGGCGGTACCTCATGAATTGTGAAATTACGCCTGACGAAAGACAGCACAAAATCACGAGATGTTTTGGAAACGGTTTGCGTGCGGATGTTTGGTCAGAACTTGTTGAGAGAACAGGTATTCGGCGCGTATATGAATTTTACGGTGCCACTGAAGGCAATGTTAATCTGCTAAATGTCGACAATAAAATTGGAGCCATTGGGCGTGTGCCTGACATATTACGCAAAAAGCTACCAACGCGCGTTATCAAAGTTGATAATCAAACTGAAGAAGTCATTCGCAATCAACAAGGGTTTTGTAGTGAAACTGAGGCAAACGAAGTTGGCGAAGCTATTGGGAAGATAGATCCATCCGCCAATAGGCAGCGGTTTGAAGGATATAGAGACAAATCCAAGAATGAATCCAAAATCGTCAATAATGTTTTTGAAGAAGGAGATTCCTATTTTCGAACTGGCGATTTGATGCGGCGTGATAAAGATGGCTATCTGTATTTTGTAGACCGTCTAGGCGACACCTATCGCTGGAAGGCTGAAAATGTTTCTACAAATGAAGTGAGTGAAGTGCTTTCTTCATTTGAAGGTGTCGAGCTTGCGAATGTTTATGGTGTAGAAGTGAAAGGTCATGAAGGGCGTGCCGGTATGGCAGCAATTCAGCTTGCAAACGAAATAGATCTGGCGGCCCTATGGGCGTATGTCCGTTCTGAATTGCCAGAATATGCACGACCTGTTTTCATCCGTATTTTAGAAACAGAAAATACGACAGGTACATTTAAATTTAAGAAGGTGGATCTTGTAAAAGAGGGGTTTGACCCAAACACCATAAAGTTTCCAATATTCGTGTCTTCGGCTGAAGACAAATCTTATGTGAAACTGACCGTCGATATTTTTGAAGCAATTCAAAAGGGTGAGAGACGTCTCTAGAAACACGAGATAAAGCGCGCTTCTATAATAGGTAAGGCGCGCTTTGTCGAAAAAGCAAGAAAATAGGACTTAGCTCGCCATTGCTGCATCGATTTCCGGTTGATAATCACCCATTAAGCGGTTCAACAGAAATTTGTATGTCATCATATTTTTACGGATTTCAGTGCGTTCATCGTGAGACATTTGGGCGTCATTGTCGTCTCGCGTCAAATCGTTCCAAATCTTTTCGGCTAAGCTTGCAAGGGGGGGGAGGTCCGTCCAAGCAGCATGCGCGTGAATGTTAGTGAACAAATCTGATGCCTGATTGTAAGAAAGTTCATCGCTCCCGTGAAGCTTCCTCATAAAAGAGACAATTTCGCCCTCGACTTCTAGCAAAGACGAGATTTCTTGATCACGGCTGATTGCTGTTGTTGGCATTTAGTATTCCCCTAGTTTTTCGCCTTATTCTCTTATTTGGAGAAAAATGTAATCGAAAATAGTTAAAAAGCGGTTCTTTTTGTTATTCATTTTGAGAAAGTCTATGTTAATTCGTTTTAGATCACGAAATTTCTGCAATTATACAAGTATTAAGCTCAATTGTATTTGAATTTACTGTTGTTATTAGGTTTATACATGTTCATTGAACTGACTTCCCCAAAAAGGGGAATTCAGTTTTGGTAACGAATTTGAAATTCACCGGCGATAACCATGATATTGCGATATAGGTTAAGTTTAAGGTGTCGATCATGGGTTTTGATGCAACGGGTGGAAAACCTTATAAAGGAAATCAGGACGGTCCTATCTGGTATGGGATAGTGGGCTTTGTTGTTCTTGTTTGTTTTGTTGGTGTTATTCTAGGCCCAAAATTGTTTGGATCAAAAAAAGCTGACATTGACAAAACCATTCCTGAATTGGTCGCTGGACAATCTTTGCCAGATGCTGCGGGATTGATAAATGCATATGGTTTTCAGGACGAATTGACCAAGTCTGTGCTCGTGAAAATGCAGCAGATAGATCAGACTGAGCATGCGAAACTTTTGACCGATATGGCAAGGCAAGCTCAGGCCGGACGGTCGAAAAATGACTTATCGATGATGATCTTGCAGAAAAGCAAACACTTGGCAAAAAAGCACAAGACATCCATGTTTTTGTCTGAAGTGGCTTATTTTGATCAGGCACTATTATTGATTTCTGAGCTTTCTTTGGATCAACAGGCAATGGGCGGTAAATCATGCGATCTTTCTAGCTTGTATAGGATCTCGCAAAATAAAGATCTCGCGCCCAAATATATGTATTATGATAGTAAATATTATCAGTATGCCATGCGGACTGTGTTATTGATGTTGGGTGCGATTGAAGGCGGGATTGTTGCGCCTCAAAATTATGGAGAATTGACGACAGAAGATACGCAAATTCTGTCTCCTCTGATCGTCCAAATGGCCGCAAACCCTGAAAGCTTGCAGTTTTTCAATTTACTTTCGACACCTGAACCCGCCCAAAGCGCTGAATTAAATGAAGAAGTGCAGACACCAGAAAACAAATTTGATGGCATTAATGGTTGTGAACAGGTGGATATTTTGGTCGCGTCATTTCAAACTCTACCGGATGACACGAGAGCGCGATTCTGGGCTGCTGGTTTGACTGAACCGGTATCCTAATCCTAGTATTTTTGAACGTTTGATGAAGTTCTGTCTTATTTCAGCCGATGTTATGATGTCAGATATGTTTGGCATATGTGCTGCCTTAAATTTAAAGAAATAGACAATGCCTCAGAAAAAATTGGATGAAAGTTTGAATTCATTTCTCGCATCTTGGGAAAGTTTTACAAAAAATCGTGAGTTGAAACCAAACCGGAATGCGTTTGATTGGCGACAACAATTCACCAAGGTGCGCAACAATTTCATCCACGTCATGCAGACGATTGAGCCAGATCTTCCACAAATGCAATCTGTTGAAGATCTGCATATAGAGTGTGGTGATGGACCTATTCCGGGGCGAGTTTATACACCCTACAGCGCCAAACATCCGGTAGGACCTGCACTTGTTTTTTTTCATGGCGGCGGATTTGTTATGGGGGATTTGGAGTCTTATGATTCTATTTGTCGAAGACTTGCCGACGCGTCTGGTTGTCGGATTTTATCTGTGGAATATAGATTAGCACCAGAACACAAATTCCCAGCCCAAGTAAATGATGCTGTTACAGCTTTTAAATGGGCAGTGGAGAATGCTGAAAAGTGGGGTGCGGACAGATCAAAAATTGCAGCGGGCGGAGATAGCGCTGGTGGCAATCTCACTATGGTTGTGACGCGTGCAGCTCAGAATGGAGAATGTCCTGCGCCTGTGTTCCAGCTATTGATTTATCCATTGGCGCAATTTGTAGATCTGAAAGAAAAGGGTGTGTCGCTACAAGAGGGAAGTTTTTTCTCTCCAGCGGCATTTGAATTTTGCCGGTCTGCTTATCTTGAAAAGGATCAAAATCCGCTTGATCTGCGTATTTCACCTTTGTTTTACTCAAATTTTCAAAAGCTGCCACCTGCGCATGTGATAACCGCAGGTTGGGATCCATTGAGGGATGAAGGTAGGATTTATGCTGATAAACTAGTAGCGGCAGGTGTGAAGGTTACGCACAAGGATTATCAATCTCACCCTCATGGTTTCTTCAATTCCACAGCAGTGTCAAAAAGTGCTCGGGATGCTATAGTGGCGGCTGGAAAA
>JGI2924J29684_1077562_pt1 | contig 18857 bp, 11 predicted proteins | sample BenlonsequencITS_FD_29684 | JGI IMG/M metagenome (IMG submission 29684)
GATCATCAGTTTCATGAAATTGATCTTCAATTTCCCCGCTCCCATCATCCTGGCCTTGCTGCTGTTGGAGATCCGCAACGGACGCTTTCGGAAGATCGTCCAGTCTCTGGTCTACCTTCCCCACTTTCTCTCCTGGGTTGTCATCGCCGGAATCTTTATCTCCATGCTTTCCCTCAAGGACGGCCTGGTAAACCAGCTGCTCGAACGATTCGGTGTGGCCCCTGTCGCCTTTCTGACGAGTCACCGTCATATTCGCTGGGTCCTTGTTTTTTCCGAGATGTGGAGAAGTGTCGGCTGGGACTCGATCCTCTATGTTGCCGCCATCCTGGAGATCCCCGAGGAGCTTTACGATGCTGCGGCCATCGACGGCTGTGGCAGGTTCCAGAAGATGACCAAGATAACCTTGCCGGCAATTTTCCCCACCATGATCACCGTCTTTATCCTGAACCTTGGTTTCTTTATGAATGCCGGCTTCGACCAGGTCTTCAACCTCATGAACGATTCGGTGATCAGCGTGGTGGATATCATCGATACCTACGTCTACCGCGTCGGCCTCATACAGGGGGAGTTTTCCCTGGGAACCGCAGCCGGCTTGTTCAAGGGCGTCATCGGTCTTGCCTTGATATACGGAACCCACCGGACCAGTAAAAAACTGACAGGGGAGGGCTTATGGTAGAAACCAGGCTTAGCCCCTTTCGCTTCTTCAATGCTCTTTTGATGATGCTTCTCGCTTTGGTTATGGTTTACCCACTTATCAACCTTTTGGCCATCAGTTTTACCGGTCCCGCCGCCATAGCCCGTGCGAACGGCCTTACCCTCTTTCCGAGAGATGCTACCACAGCCACCTACAAGGCGCTTTTGACCAACCAGAAGGTATACCGGGGGCTTTTCAACAGCCTCTTCATCACCTTTGTCGGTACGGCGATCAACATCTTTCTTACCAGTATTGCAGCCTATGTGCTGACTCGGAAATATCTTTTCGGCAGGCGATTGTTTCTTGTCTTGATCATCATCACCATGATCTTTGAAGGCGGGCTCATCCCCGACTATTTTCTCGTGAAGGGGCTCGGCCTGATCGATTCCTACTGGTCGGTCATTCTTTATAAGGCTATTAATCCCTATTACCTCATTATCCTGATGAGATTTTTTGAAAAGGTGCCTCTTTCCCTCGAAGAGTCCGCACGGCTCGAAGGAGCCGGAGAGTGGCAGATTTTTTCCCGGATCATCCTGCCGGTAAACAAGGGCGGACTTGCGACCATTGGGCTTTTTTACGGCGTATTTCATTGGAATGAGTATTTCCGTGCTCTCATTTATTTGAACAGCGAGGCAAAGTGGCCTCTTCAGGTGGTACTGCGGGAATTAATCGTCGGCCTGGATAAAGCGGCCTTTCTCGGCAGTCTGAGTTTTCTGAAATATTCCGATGCCTCGATGATGATCGATATCAAGGCACTTAAATCAGGAATGATTATCTTGGCGATTTTACCGGTCCTGGTGCTCTATCCCTTTATACTCCGTTATTTTACCAAGGGCACCATGAGCGGAAGTGTAAAGGAGTAGGAGGATGAATATGAAACGAATTTGTGTTTCGCTTCTTGTGGCGATGCTCTCTGCGATTCCGCTCTTTGCGGGAGGGAATCAGGAATCCTCGGATGTCGCAGCCGACGGCGTGATCAAACTGCGGCTGGTAGGGAAGGATAACTCCCCGACGGAACAGATCAATGTCGATCATATCAATCGGATCGAAAAGGCGATCTACGAGAAAGAGGGGTTGAAGCTGGACATTGAACTTGTGAAGGTACCCGAAGGCAGCTACGCGGAAAAGCTCAACCTCATGATCATGAGCGGAGATATTCCCGACATCATCTATTTTCAGGGAAACGATCAGGCCATTGCAAATCAGGGAATCCTTGAGGACCTTCGACCCTGGATTGCAGAATCAGAGATCATGCAAAAGGCCATGCTGGATTTCAATAAAAAAAGGATCGCAAGCTATCCCTACCTTTTGTGGCTCGCTCCGCCCCGAATACGGGTTCCCATGGTGCGCAGCGATTGGTACGAGGCTTACGGCAGGAAGGTTGAGAGTCTGGATGAGTACTACGACATGCTCTCCTTTTTCAAGGAACAGGGGGGGATCGGCCTTACCGATACCGGGAATACCGATCGTATCGACTACGTCTTTGACCGGGCCTTCGGTATCACCTCGACCTGGAAGAAGCAGGAGGGGCGCTGGGTCTATTCCAGGGTAACCGATCAGGAAAAGGCGAAACTTGCCTTCTATCGCAAGCTCTATGCCGAGGAGATCCTCGATCCCGAATATATCACCACCAAGTGGGATGCCATGGAAGATAAGCTGTATACAGGGCAGGTCGGTATGATCGCCAGTTCCGCTGGTACGGTTGTCGATATCTACGAGAGTAAGATGGCGAAAAGTGCTGCCGGCAGTGGTTTGACGATTCTCCCTCCGGCTAAGGGCGTGGATCAAGGCTTTACCGTGGATGTTACCAAGGAGTCCCGGGGATGGGCAATCTCGGCTGGAAGCAAGCACAAGAAAGCGGCCTGGGCCTTTCTCGAGTTCATGGCAAGCGATGACGGCCAAATGCTGGATCGTCTCGGCTTTGAAGGAATCCACTACACCGTTGAAGACGGTACGATCAAGCTCACCGATCGTTTTAACGAATGGTGGCCCCGCTACCACGAGGTCGTCGGCTGGAAATCTCCGGTACCCCTGCTTGGCGAGAGCGCGCAAAAGAGTCTTGATATTGCGGTCGAATATACCAAAGAAGACATCAACTTTCTGATCCCCAAGGAGCTTGCTCCCAGTTGGGATGCCCTTCAGAATCTCTACCGCGAGTATGCTTTCAAGCTGATCAGCGGGGAATATCCCATGGACAGGTTCGACGATTTTGTGAAAGAGTGGTACCGCTTGGGAGGCGACCGCCTTACCGAATATGCCCAGACGGTTCTTCAATAGACTTCGTTTTACCGGCAAGGGTGAATAGAGAGGGAAATGATGATTCAGTCCGATTACCCCGAACGGGTATATGCAGGTTTACTTGGAAAGTGCATCGGTGTTCGCCTTGGTGCTCCGGTGGAGCCGACGGTGTGGAGTTATGAGCGTATCCTGGAAACCTACGGGGATATTTCCGGCTATGTAAAGGATTACAAAAACTTTGCCGCCGACGACGATGTGAACGGTCCGCTCTTTTTTATTCGGGCTCTCTACGACTACGGAACAGAGCGGGAGATTACTGCCGAAGATATCGGTAACTGCTGGCTTAACTATACCCGGGAAGGGAAAGGTTTTTACTGGTGGGGGGGCTACGGCCGCAGTACCGAACACACGGCATACCTGAACTTGAAACATGGTATCCCGGCCCCTTCTTCCGGCTCGCTGGAACGCAATGGCGCCACTGTTGCCGAACAGATAGGCGGTCAAATTTTCATCGACTCCTGGGGACTGATTTTCCCCGATAATCCGGAGGCTGCCGCCCGCTATGGAGAGATGGCGGCCAGTGTCTCCCACGACCGGAACGGCATCTACGGCGGCCGTTTTATCGCATCCGCCATTGCCTCGGCCTTTTCGCTGAAGGAACCCGAAGCCATCATCGAGAGGGCCCTGTCCTTTATTCCGCAGGAAAGCGAATATGCCCGAGTCACCAGGGCGGTGATTGACTTTTATCACGAAAACAGTGACGATTTTCGGGCCTGCCGTGCCTTTCTCGAGGAGAATTTCGGCTACGATCGCTATCCCGGTGTTTGCCATATCATTCCCAATGCCGGTGTCTGCATCCTCTCCCTGCTCTATGGAAAGGGTTCCCTTTCCCGTTCGGTGGAGATTGCGACGATGTGCGGATGGGATACCGACTGCAATGCAGGAAATGTAGGGACGATTATGGGGGTCGCCTGCGGCCTTGCCGGGGTTGAGGAAAAATACCGGGGCCCCATAAATGATTTTCATGCCGCCAGTAGCATTGCAGGAAGCCTTAACATCCTGGATCTGCCCACCGAGGCAAAGCGACTGGCCCTTCTTGGCTACCGCATGGCGGGAGAGAGGGCCCCGGAACCCCTTGTCTCCTCGACACCGGAGCGGCAGCTGCTCTTCGACTTTCCTTTTCCCGGCACTACTCACGGATTCCGCTCCTCCGACAGCCGCTATCTGACCCTCTCCCCGGGAAGGGACGGTGAGCGATACGTTCTTTCTGCCCTGGTTGACCGGCTGCCCAGGTACCAGAAAAAGCGGCTTTTTTACAAGAGTTTCTATCGCAGGGAAGATTTCTCCGACGAACGCTACCTTCCGGCCTTCACCCCCCAGGTTTATTCCGGCCAGAGCCTGTGCTGCCGTTTCCGATGGGAGGCCTATTCCGAGGCGCTGCCGGCCCTCAGTCTCTACGTGAGGACGACCGGCGACACGTCATATCTGGAAAGCAGGCCCTTTTTTCCGAAGCGGGGAGTCGATGGCGTTCTGGAGACCGAAGATCTCTGCTGGACGATTCCCGATACCGGCGGCAGGGCCATCGATGAAATCGGTATCACCGTCGAGGGCCGCGAAAAGGAGCTCTGTTTTGGTAAACTGTTGCTTCACCGTTTTTCCACCGAAGGCAAGGGGACTCAAACCCTTGATTTCGCGAAGGAGTGTGTGGAATTTGATACCATTACCCAAACCACCTATGACGGCGGGGCATGGATGCTCGAGGGGGACCAGGTTCAGGCCATCTGTCCGGAGAGAAACGAACTCTATACCGGAAACTTTTATACCCGTGATCTCATGCTCCGGACGACCATCACACCGGAGCACGGTGAAAGTCACATGCTGATCCTCCGGGCGAAGGGACGGCGCCACGGTTATTTCGTCGGCTTCGACGGGAAGGACCGGGTCCGCCTTGTAAAAAACGACAACGGCCTGGAAGAGTGCGCGAGTGTTACCTTCCCCTGGCGTCACGGCAGGTGCTATGAGGTCGGGGCCTCGGCGCGGGGGGACGTGATCACCTTTGCTGTGGAGGGGAGAATGGTTCTTGAATATCGGGACCCCCATCCCTATTTCTACGGTATGTACGGGCTGGCTCAACTTTCAGCGTCCCGAACCCTGTTTGGCTCCCTGGTAGGAGAAGAGCTATAGGAAAGTTTGTTTCGGAGGGTCTTGAGGGTATTATTCCGGAAACAAGATGGCTGCCGGCCATGCCGACAGCCATCCCTGTTCTTTATTTCTAATTGCTTTCTGCCGCGGCATTTTCTCCGGCAATCTTTCCGAAGACATTGATATCAACCAGGGCATTTCCACCCAAGCGGTTGGAGCCGTGAATTCCTCCCGTGGTTTCTCCTGCAGCGTACAGCCCCGGAATCACATTCCCATCTTTATCGATGACCTGGGCCTTTTCATTAATCTTGATGCCGCCCATGGTGTGATGGACCGTTGGTTTTCTCGCACCTGCGTAATAAGGGGGCTGATCGATCTTGTCGGCAAAAAGGGTTCGTCCGAATGCATCCGGCCCGCCTGCCTCAACGGCCTTGTTGAATTCGGCCACCGAAGCCTTCAGATTGTCTGCATCAACACCGATTTCATCGGCCAGCTCTTCCAGGTTATCCGCTTTATACGCCCGACCCTGATCAAGAAGCTCCTGCATCGTTTCGTTAAAGTTATTCTTGATGTCGGTGGTGGGGTAACAGTGACCATCGAGGATGACCCACATAAAGGCGTCTTCCTGGTCGAAGAGGGCCTTTGTCATTACATCACGACGGGCTCCTTCGTCGACAAAACGCTTGCCGTCCTTATTAACGAAGATGCGGTTTTCAACCCCCAACTCGATATTTCCCGAGAGGCTGCCGGTATTCGGGTCCCCCATGGGAAGCAGCTGAATATACTCCATGCCGACGAGATCGGCACCTACCTTCTCGGCCAGGGCCAATCCGTCACCTGTAGCACCGGGGTGATTTGTTGTCTTGATATTGGTAAGGGCTGGCCATATCTTATTGTATGTATCTCGAAGCTCGATATTTGCGCCGAAACCGCCGGTGGCAAGGATGACCGCCTTATGGCCCTGGGCAACTATCGTGGCATCGGGGCCTGTCGCTTTTACGACGCTGACACGGCCATCTTCCTTGTAAAGATCGACGGCCCTGGTATCGGTAAGGAGGGTGATTCCGTCATGTTGCTTGATGTAATTCATATAGGTTTCGATGTAGCCCGTACCAAGCGGCTTTACCGGCTTATGGGCCCTGGGCCACAGTCCGCCCAAAACGGTGAAGATCTGACCCTTGAATTCCATGCCCAGACTTTCCAGCCACTGGAGCGTAGGGTAGGCGTTTTCCACCATGGTGTGGATAAGAACCGGATTACCTAATTCATCTCCCCCTTCATAGGTCTGGGTATAATGCTTTTCGATTGAATCTTCGATACCTGCCGGTTTCTGGCGGGAGGGATCAACTGCATTATAGGCCGCTCCCGATATAATGGTATTGCCCCCTACCTGCGGCATCTTTTCCAGGACGATAACCGTGGCACCCTTTTGGTTGGCGGAAACCGCTGCGGCAAGCCCAGCGCCTCCTGCACCAACGACGACAATATCGGCGTTCATTACCTTGGTGGCCGATGAGACAGCATCGGCATCGCTTTCAGCCTTTCCCGCCGAAAGGGCTGCGATATCCGCACCGGCGGCTTGAAGAGCGGCAGTAACCGCTCCGATGATTGCCTTGCTGGAATAGGTTGCACCTGAAACCGTATCTACAGCCAGGGTTTGCCCCTCGATAATTGCTTTTGGAATCCGATCAAAAGCCGCATCGGAAACCCCGGGGGTCTCATTGTTCTGAATCACCTGTATCTCTTTGATGGAGGTGTCGTCTACCGTTACCTCCAGGACAACATCGTCGCCATGGATTCCCGGCGCGGCACCCTCATAGGTTCCTGCGGTAAACCGTTGTTCCTTTTTCCCGCAGCCGATTGTCATGAAGACAAGTAGGATTACCATGGACAAAGTAAGCAGTCGCTTCATTCCTCTTTCCTCCTATAATGTGTAGGTCAATCTGTAAAATTGATATATACCGATTATAATAGACATTTATACCATATATTGTGACTATTTTTTGTGAAATATAATGATAATATTGAACCTTTAGAGTGTATTAAAAACTGCATCGTGCGCCGATCCAGGCACAGTCAAGATCATCGTAGGCTGCATAATCTCCCTTTCCATCCTCTCCCTCGCTATAGAGTTGAATCCCGCCCCGAAGTGAAAGCGCATCGCTGAGGCTCCATTCTGCTTCCAGTTCAATTGCCGAATCCCAATAGACCATTCCCATAGCGAGGGATGCCGAGAGAGTGAGGGTCTCCCGCAGCAGATCCTTCGAGATGCTTACGGTTCCCGTACTGCTTCTTCTATCCCGGTCCATAGCATCTTCATAATCGAGGACCCAATCTTCCATGTACTGGGCGGTCAGCGACCACCCGTTTCCCGGTATCCAGTCGATTCCGGACAGGCCCATGATCTGGTTTTTTTCTAGGGATTGGCCAAAGCCTTCGGCCGCAGAGAACCGCCTACCGACGAAAAGGGCACCCTCTGTTCGCAGAACTACTTCCTTTATGGGAATGGCGGCGTCGAGACCGGTCATCCAGATCTGATAATAGCGTGATTCCACCTCTACGGTTCCGGAGCTGCCGTCTACCGTCAGACTCCTTTCCTGGACCGGAAAATCGTCCCATCCGTGGAAAAGGGAGAGGCTCAGGTCCATACACGGAAGGTACCAGGAACCTCTGAGAGCCCATTCACTGTCCCAGAAATCTTTCGGCAGATTCTTTTCCGTGAAATCATAAGAGACCGGAAGAGCAGATCCCAGGTACGCAATGGAATCGGGATACTCGCTCGTAAGAGGGTTGAGAGAATCGCTTGGAAGAAGAGAAGATGTGTAGACTGGAATCCATATCGCTTCTATGGTGGAAAGAGCTCCCAGAAGCCTCAGCTTGACCGCCTCAGCGGGAAGGCGTGTGTCTTCGTATTCCTGTCCCACGAAGCCTGTATAGTCCTTGGGCGATATAATATCGGTGATTTGTAGTCCGTCTGCCTTACCCCAGATGATGATCTGGCGTCCTATCCGCAGGTCGAAAGCTTCGGACATGTATTCATAGTAGAGTTCCTTCAGGGTAAAACCACTTTCGGAAGGAACAAGGCTGTCGTAGACACCATCTACCGATGCAAAGAAGCTCGAGTCTCCCGAATACAGGCGTATTTCACTTCGTAGCCTGCTTTCGGCGCTCAATAGGTTCTGATCATCTCCCGTGCCAAAGGCATAGTGTGAATCTGCAAAACCGCTGGTCTCCAGCTGGGCATAGAGCAGGGGATAGGGAAGCATGATGCAAAAAAAGGCCGCCAAGGCGGCGGCCCTTATATGGTTTTTCTTCATCAGCGAATTCTCCCCTGCTCAAGAGTTGAGACCCTGAAAAGAGCATCCGACACTTCTTGGTTGTAGCTGACGCCCCTGGTTTCCATAAGGGTGGTGTGTTGGTCTTGTAGGTTCTCCATTTCCATCCGTCCTGCCGTCCAGATTCCGTTGATCTGTTCAATCTGGGAAACGACAAGTTTCTTAAGCAGCTTACCCTGACGATCAAAGTAGTCGACTTGTACAACCATGGAAATATCCTGACGAATCTTTGATATCTTTTTTGAATACATATAGTTGGGGTCTTTCGGCGTCGATTCGACAACCCAGCACCGTTTTCCGTCCACCGTTTCTTCCCCAATTAGCTTGTGTTCATCCTCGTCGACTTCCCTGTCTCCCATATCGTCGTAGGTAAAGTCGGTACCCATGAAATAGTCGTTACGAGAGGACCCGGATATTCTTCGAACCTTTCGCAATGCCGGCATGAAGAGCCATGTATCATCATCTTTGCCGCTCTCTTCATACGACCACGTCAGGTAGCCTACGCCCTTGACGTCGGAGGGGGTCAAGAAGACCATAACGGTTTTTTCGTCCTCACCATAATCTTTGCTGTATGAGAGTACCTCCCTGGTCCTTACGTTTCCCCTTCGACTGGTGAGAGTCATGACCATCTCGTTGCGGCTGGTATCTCCGTCGTCCCGATCATCCACCATCTGCATGATGTCACGGCCGCTAAGACTCTCGGCTCCTATCGACAGGACCGGAAGTGTGGACAGAGCCAGGAATACAAGCAGACATGGAACGTGATTCAGGCTTTTCTCGGTAATTCTGGTATGCATACGCTACTCCTTTGATTGGTATATGGCTAAAGGGCTCTCCGATCGGCCGTTTCTTTGCCAAAGGGCTTTGTTATGTAGATCAGGATCGGAGTCATGAGGTAGTCGGCAGCAAGGGCAGCGGTAAGGCCGATGACCGCCAGTATGCCGACCCTGGAAAGGGTATTAACAGGTGAAAAGATATACATGGCAAAGGATGCCGATAGAATCACAGTAGTCATTGCAAGCGTCTTACCTATGTTCCGAAAGGAGATGAGTATCGCATCATGGTAATTTCCTCCCCGTTCGAACTCATATTTAATGTGATTGATGAAATGTATCGTATCGTCTACTGCAATCCCCAGAAGCATCGGCATAATGGTCATGGTCATCATATCGAGGGAGAACCCGAAATATCCCATGACTCCTCCGATTACCACAATGGGAGTAATGTTGGGGATCATTCCGATAAGTCCGGTTCTGAGGCTTCCGAACACAAGAGCAAGAAGAATTCCAATGACACAAAGTGCCGTCAGGAATGATTTTAATTCTCCGATGACGATTTTTTCATTCATGGCTGCAAAACGTACAGCACTTCCCACTATATCGACTCTTGCGTGAGGAAATAGCTCTGTGCCGAGCCGACGTATGTGATCAAGCTCATAGACTATTTCATTGGCATCAAACCTTGATAGTTCGATTTGCGCACGTAGAATTGAGTAGTTTTCATCTATCCATTCGTAGGTCTTTGTTCCTCCTGAAAGCTCATAGAGAAAGAGCAACTGGCTGACCATTTCTCTATTCTCAGGTATCTGATAGTAGTCAGGGTCATCTTCATGTAGGGTCCTGTTCATTTCTTTTACAATATCCAGAATGGAATAAATTTTAGGGACCCCATTGCTTTTCTTTGTGAGTTCGAAGCCTCCTGCTTCTTGAATAAGCTTGTCCAGTCTTTTCAGAATATCGGGATCCTTAACGGCGTCCTGCTCTCCGAAATCTACGGTAACGTTGTAGGAGATATACGAGCCAAGCTGGGAGTTGACTACATCATAAACCCTTTTTATATAAGGGATTCTTAGCCCCATAAACTCAAAACTGTCTATGTTTACGCTAACCTTGAAGACTCCCGGAACAAGGAGTACAGCCGCTATAATAAAAACAAAGAGGATTGATTTCCTTCTGGCAATGACAAATTCACCAAGACCGCGAAAACGACGATCAGAAGCGCTCATCCCTTTTGCCTGCAGACGATCGCTGCTGTCTGTTCGGTCTTTTCCAAAACTGAGGAGAATTGGGGTCAGTATGATGACATAAAGGTAAACAACACCGACAACTGCGGCACAGGTAAAGCCCAGCCAGCGGATTGGTATGATGCCTGCAGCGGAAAAGGAGAGTACCGATCCCATAGTGGTTACCGCTGTGAAAAAAATGGGCCAGCCTGTTTCCTCTACCGCGGTAATAACCGATTTTTTCCGATTTCCTGTTTCACGAAAATATCTTTTGAACGTGTTAATAAGATGAATAGAGTAACCAACCGCCAAGGCCATGCCAAGAAGCACAGGAAGTGTCATCATATTCGCATCGATGGCGGTTCCAATCCAACCGTAGATGCCGTATACTAACGCTATACCTGCAATGGTGGTGAATAGTGGTACCAAAAGGCCTCTAAGCGACCTAAGAAAAAGAAGAAGCAATAGTGCCATGGCAATAAAGCCGGTTCCGACTCTAAGAGCGGCTTCGCTGCCCATAAAATCCCGTTCTTCAGTTTCGGTATAGGGCATGCCGACCGCCTTAATGGTATAGTAAGGACTTTCCCATTTTGGATCTGTAACCACTGCGATGGCAGCCTCTCCTGCCCGATACATTGGTTCCACATCGTTTTCCGCTTTCCATACCGCTTCATCTGGATATTCCTTCAGGGAAAGAGAAATCCAGGTTTCCTTTGCGTCTGCCGATACGATCTTGTTTACAAGAGCCTCTCTCGAAAGAACCAGCTCCTTAATTTCAGCCAGTTCCTGTGGATCTTGCGGAATTTCGTCTCCCACCGGATTTATGACAGCTATTCCTTCTTCGGTCCCTACTGAGACATCCAATTCGGTCAACGATGTAATCTCATCGGCATAAGGGACCTTGAGTAATAGCTCGTTGCCAATTTCACGGATCATTTGCAAGACGTATGGTTGAAACACATCGTCCGATTCAACAAGAAGAGCAATGGTATCATTGTTCCCGAAAAGCTCTTCAAAACGGTCCGTTGCAATTTCAATCTCATCTGCCTTGTTAAACCATTCGTCATTAGAGCTTGTAACTGCGACTTTATTCAGGCCGCTGAAACCAAAAGCAGAAACAAGAAGCATAAACAGAAGAATGAGCCAGCGGTGGGCGATAAGCCAGGTGCCGATTCTCCGGAATATGCTATTAACACTATGGAGTTGCATGAACGTCTCCCGTTGTTAGTTTTATTTATAAAAGTTAGCTAAAACTAATTGAAGAACGCCCTTCTGTCTCGCCTTATTGGACGAAAAAATGATCCAAACGGACGAGGGGCTATAGGCTGCTAATTTCCCTCTTTTTGGGCTTTCTTACGAAATTGTAAAGGGGTAATGCCGTAGACACTTTTGAAGGCAGAAGCAAACTTACTTGGATTTGAATATCCTAATCGATTTGCAATTTCAAGGACGGTTTCATTACCTTCTTTAAGCTGCCTGCTGGCATGTTCCATTCTGCAGTTTTTGATGTAGGTGTAGACTGGGACATGGAATGTTTTGCGAAACGCTTCTTTTAGTGTTGTCCTGCTCATAAAAAAGGAATCACAAAGAAGATCGATTGATAGTTCTTGTTCAATGGCTTTATCGATGTATTGCTTTACTTTTTTCATTTTTTCTACAGATCGGGCCGAAGGTTGATGCTTATTTGGGCACTCTTTTTTAATAAACTCCATTTCTAAGAAAAAGAGTTCCATGGCCCTGATCCTCAACAGTTCCATATTTCCGCAGAAAAACAGATTTTTTAATATTTCTGTCAGTGCCATAGCATGAGCCGGCGTCGGAATCTTAAGGCAGGGTGCATGATGCTGCAACAAACGATAGAAGCCTTCCACTCTGTCGGCTTCTACTCCCAACGTTTTTTTAAAAGAAGCTGTGATTGTGTCTAAGTAACAGAAAATATCGATGCTTCTGAATAAGCCTTCCGAGAATTGCGCTTGCAGAAAGTACTGTCTTCCTCCGTAGTAAACCGCATGATTGGGACTGGTGGAAAAGCAGCTGCCGTTGTCCCCTTCGGCCCAAAAGTTTCCCTGTTCACAGTAATCGATTTTAATGACTCTACCGCCGAATTCTTGATGCCTGTTGTTCTTTAACGGTCGGCGTACGTACAGATGGTTAAAGCTGATATAGAAACCCGGCAAAATAGGGATAAGCTCGCAATGTCCTTCTCCCAGCTCCTTTTTCAGCTGTAAGCGAATGACGTGCTGGTCATCGATTACATAGCTGGAAGCTTCAGATAAGAAATACTCTTCCAGGATATTGTTCATAAGATCACCTGTTTAGGACATGCTAATATAAATAGCCAAAGCTATCAAGCGTAAACATAAAGCTCCATCGATTGCCAGCCATTCGATGGGTAATGGGATGGCTTTTTTTAGAGCCTTGGACAAGTAGTAATAATTTGGTACGTTTTTTTATTATCGCTAAAAGGATGGAAACGTGATCAGTTATGCTACGTTAGTTACTTTTTTTGTTTATTTTGTCTTTCTGATGGCCGTAGGAATCTATTTTTATCGGCGCACCAGTAACCTTGAAGATTATTTGCTCGGAGGCCGTGGAATGGGGAGCTGGGTCACTGCCCTCTCTGCCCAGGCCAGCGATATGAGCGGATGGCTCCTTATGGGGCTTCCGGGGGCTGTCTATTTGTGGGGAATCAATCAGAGCTGGATTGCCATCGGATTGGGAATCGGGACATTTTTTAACTGGTTACTGGTTGCTCCTCGCCTGCGTATGTATACCGGGAAGCTTCATTCCATGACCCTGTCTGGTTTCCTTGGTGAGCGTTTTGGAGACCCTACCGGCCTTATCAGGATTATTTCAGCCCTTATCACCCTGCTATTTTTCACTATCTATGCCTCTTCCGGTCTTGTCGCGGCGGGAAAGTTGTTTGTCGCCATGTTCGGGATGCACTATGCCATTGCCGTTATTGTAGGGGCCGTTGTTATGATTTTATATACCTTTTTGGGGGGATTTCTCGCCGTTTGCTGGACCGATCTTTTTCAGGGCCTTTTGATGTTTATAGCGATCATCGTTGTCCCCATTGTCGGCTTGCAACATGCGGGAGGGATGTCGGCAATCGGCCGGTCGATTGTCGAAAAGGGACTTTCAACTTCGCTTTTTACCTCCGGTTCCGGTATCGCCGGAATCGTCGCGATTATTTCCACCATGGCCTGGGGGCTCGGTTATTTTGGTCAGCCGCATATTCTTGCCCGGTTTATGGGGATCAAGTCGATAAAGGAGCTCCCCAAGTCTATGACGATAGCAATGATATGGGTAGTGGTATCTCTGACCGGAGCGGTGATTGTCGGACTTATCGGTACGGCCGTGGTACCGGGCTTAAGCGGGGGGAATGAAGAAAAGGTATTTATCCTCATGATCGATGGGCTCTTTAATCCCTGGCTTGGAGGAGTGCTTCTTGCTGCCATTCTGGCTGCGATTATGTCTACAATTGATTCACAGCTCCTCGTTTCCTCTTCTGCCCTTACCGAGGATTTTTATAAACACATCATTAGGAAAGAGGCCTCTGACAAAGAGCTTATCTGGGTTGGAAGAATTTGTGTGCTGATTATCGCTCTCATTGCCTTATTCCTTGCCCTTAATCCCAATTCGACGGTCTTAGGGCTTGTCTCATACGCATGGGGCGGCTTCGGTGCAGCCTTCGGTCCTGCCGTTCTGATGGCGCTTTTTTCCAGGAAAACCGGGTGGCAGTCGATTCTCGGCGGTATCGTCGTCGGGACCGTTGTGCTGGTCATTTGGAAAAACCTTGGCCTTGGTTCGGTCATGTACGAGATCGTTCCCGGCTTTTTGGCCAATTTTTTGACCGTTTTCCTGCTGAATTTCAAGTTCGGTCAGCAGAATGAGAGAATCCTATCTGAATTCGATGAGGTCGAACAGAGTATTGCAAAAGCATAAGCTGTCGTTTATATCACTAAAAGAATGTGCATGGAGGAAAATGGTGAATAAGAAAAAGCTGATCATGGTGATTCTGGTTGTAGCAGGTTTCTTTGTGTCCTGTACCCCGCAGAACTCCTCTTCTGATATAGAAGGATCTGAAAAGGCGGAAGAACGTTCCCTTGTGACAGAGACCAGGCAAATTTCTGATCCCCCTTCCGCACCTGTCGAGGCTGCATCGACAGGGAATCATATAGAGGAGACCGCAGCAGAAGGATCTGACGTGGAAGGACGGAAAACGGTATTGGCGGCCCTGCATCGCAACAGCAAACTTGTTCCGGCTCCTGCACATGCCAAGTATGTGCAGGACGAGGTTGATTTCACCACGCTTCAGGATCTTTCCGAATACGAACAGACGGCGGTTATCGGCAGCAGGGTCGCCCTTTTCTATCCAGAGGCGGATCTAAAGACCAGTACTGATCTCGATACCCTTCCTCAGGGTACCCCTCTGCCGATATCAACGATTATTCCCATACTCGGTCGTGTCAAAAATGAGGACCGGCAATATTACGGATTTTTCTTTTTTCAGAACAACTACAATTTTTTCTACAAGACCGAATGGGAAGGCAGGCCCGGCCTGGTTTTCGGGGCAGATTTGGTGGGTACGAATAGCAAGCTCAATGCCATAACCTCACGCATGTATAAAAGTCCCGTGGATTTTGAGCAGTTTTCTCCCTTTACCGGTTTTTATCTGCTCAGCGATGCCGAACGGGCAAAACTCAAGAGTGATCGTATCGCGTTTCAAGAGGTTTCGCCGTCCGAGTATTCCCTGAGCCTCTCAAAACCCGATGATATGATCTCCCTTTATATGGATACGGCAAAGGAGAAGCAGACTCCCCTGTTTATCACCACCGATCTCATTGCAAACGGGCTTCACCTTTTCTTTGACAAATTCCTTCAGTACAGTGAAGAAACCTATTTTATGCCCAGGCTTGATGCGTTAGTCGATGCCTACATCGCTGCGCTAAAGTCGATGACACCGGAGCCGGAGGCCGATGATGCCTATGCGGCCGCCTACCGCTCGGTGCTCACCTATTTTAGCATTGCCGACTGTCTTATCGCCCTTGCGCCGACTACCTCTCAAGGGGATCAGGAGGGGCCGCCCGGGAGTCAGATTACTGTGTATGAAAAAAAAGACCAGGAACAGGTGCTCTCGACCTACCCCGAAGAGGTTCAGAGCGAAGTCTCGCTCATTCTTGCAGCCGCCGGCCCGCAGATTTCACCCAATTTCCACTACAATGAGGATTATACCCAGTATAAGCCCCGGGGCCACTACACCAAGAATGGCGTTCTCGAAGCCTATTTCCGAACCATGATGTGGTTCGGCAGGCTACATATGTACATCTCGACAGGAAATGATCCCGTCATAGGTCCGGCCCCTCAGGATAGTGCCGAAGATCTTTCCCTGCAGCATCTTCCCATGGTGGCAATCATCGAGACGATTACTGCCTCCCATCAGGATATCTATGATGCCTGGAAGGCCCTTTTTTATCCCGTAACCGATCTCATCGGGGCCAGTGACGACCTCTCTTTTAAAGAAATCATGCCTTTCTTTGATTCTCTGAAGATTTCCGATCTTGTCGTCTGGATCGATGATGTCAATCAGCTCAAGGCTGCAATCAGAGATGCCAACGAAACCCTGAAGGCTCCCCTTATTTCCGGGAACTCTGTCTTCGAGGCTCCTTCGTCCGAAGGACGAAAGCAGCCTCTCGGTTGGAGACTCTTCGGCCAGCGCTTTACCTATGATTCCTATATTCATCAGCAGGTCTCGCCTCCGAGGCTCATGAGCCGGGATATTGTCAGAGGCCTGGATGTGATGAAGGCCTTCGGATCAGAGAGTGCCGACCAGTTTTTGGCTGCTTCAGACTATCCCACAATGGTAGGACTGGAAGAGCGCCTCGACGAGCTTGAGGCGGAGTTTGACGCATATCCAGCCGATTTTTGGCAGCAGACCTACTATAATGCCGTATTGGACATGATCAGGAGTCAGGCCCTCTTCGAACCGGGTAGCGGCTTCTTCTTTACCGAAACACCGATGTGGGCTGTCAAAAGTGAACTATCGGCACACGGGACCTGGGCAGCCCTGCGTCACGACACCATTTTGTATGTGAAACAGGTGTATGCCGAACGGGCGGGGGATGGTGATTATAATGAGACCTTCCGAACAGAACCCTTGCCCCAGCCTGTGCATTACATTGAACCAAATCGACAGTTTTTTAAAGGAGCACGTTCAGCAGTCAATCTGATTGCAAAAAGCGGAAAGACATATCAGCTTATCGATGAACAATACGAGCGGAAGATAGCATCCTGGCAGCAGCTTTTGGAGCGCATGAAACAGATTGTTGACCTTGAGTATGTCGATGAGCAGGTCTCTGCCGAAGATGTAGCCTGGATCAGAACCATCCCGCAGCAACTGGTCCCCCTTGTTCAGCCTCCAGGGGCCGGCTATGCCTCCTATGCCGAGGATGATGACGCCCTGAAGGGGGCCATTGTGGCCGATGTTTTTACCAATGCCGAAGCGGGTACGGTACTTGAGGTCGGCTTGGGAATACCGTATCGAATCTATGTCTGCCTTAACGACGGACAAGGGGGAAAACGGGTTGCCGTTGGCTACACCTTCAGCTATTACGAGTTTCCTATGCCCCAGGATAAACGGATGACCAACGAAGAGTGGCGGGCGATGGTGTATGCTCCCGACTTTGCGGCTGAAGAGCATCAGCCCTTCTGGAGTCGTGGAGTAAACCTTGCTATCCGGGCTGACCAATGAAAAAAGCTCTGGCGGCGGCTCTCTTGTTTTTGTTCGGCTGTGCCGCTGCCTTCCCACTGAAATCGGATGATTTCTATCTTTCCTGGGACCTTAGGGGGGAACACATCCCTCTGTTTGGCTTCCAGCCCAAAGAGTCGTCACTTCCTGCCGATGCGAAACCTGTCGCCGGCATCGTAAGCCACCACCTGTTGGCAGGGCAGCTTATCGACCAGTGGTTCAGGACTCTTGCCGGATGCCGGGAAGTCGACCGGTTTTTCATGCTCTCTCCCCGGCATTGGGATCTGGGTAGCGGGCCTTATTCCCTTACCGATGCCGACTGGCATACCGCTTCAGGCATTGTTTCTTCGGATCGTGATATGATTTCTGATCTGGCGACCGAATTGGGGGTAGAGATTGATCCAGAGGTCTTTGTTACCGAACACGGTATCGGAACCTTCATGCCGTTTATTGCCAGATATTTTCCGCATGCCACGGTTGTGGCCATAGCCTATCCGGGAGAGCCCCCCGTGAATATGCCCATGGCAGAAAAACTTTGGGCGGTCATGAAGAGGGCGTTGTTCGAAAAAAGGGCAAATGGGACGGATAAGAATTTCCTCCTTATTTCTACGGACTTCGCACACCATGGGGACCTTGAAACGGTGATGAAAAAAGATCAGCGGACGAGGCGATTCCTGGATGATCCGAAAAGCGATACGTGGATTTTTGGCGGCTGTGATAATCGACCTGGCATGTATATCCTCGGGAAGATGGCGGATATGCTGACTCGGCCCAGGATTTCCGTGCTCTATCACAGCAATTCCTTTGCCCTTTCGGGCAAGGACCCTCAGGATATTACCAGCTATTTTTTTGCCTATCTGTATGAAGCCTCCGACGAAGACTCATGCTCGGGGCCTTCAGGACGGTAACATCATGTTCCTTCCAATACTCCGGTTCAAATCCCGCCTTCCTGTTTAGGGTTTCAAGGAATTGATATCTGGATAGGTTCCGCTCCGTGGCCAGCGACGCCTGCAGAAGCGTCCGTTCTCCGTTGGCATCAAGGAGAAGGCTGTCGACTCCTGGAATGAAATTCATAGGATCTTCCATCGGGATAAATTCCCCGAAGATAGAGAGCTCCACTTCAAGTTCGGAAAGCTCGTTTTTTTGTATGCTCTCGTAGCGTGGATCGGTAAAGGCCGCATCCAGGGCCGCGAGTTGGACGGCTTTCCGGTAGTCGTCCACACCGCTGTAGAAGCTCATGCAGCCGCGGTCTTCGTATCCTGAAACAAAACGAACGGCAACGCCCCGCTGCCGTTTCCCCGGAATGTAGAGTTGATCCCGTCTGGGGAGTTCCGACGCCTGAAGAGCGTCGCACAGGCTTTTCTCTGCATACGTACTTAGATTTTCCAGTTGCTTCGGAGAAACTTCCTCCCGCAGGATTTGGTAGCGGCTCAGTTCCGCATCGAAATCCTCCAGAACCCTTTTTGCTGCATCATCTCCCGGAATGGTTCCTGCCTGGCAAAACGCCTTCCATACCGAAGCTGGTGCATGGTTCCACAATTCGATACCAGGTGCAAAGCTGGCACCAAAGTCGATGAAGTTCGGCTGTTTTGCCCATTGGCACCAGCTTTCGTACTCTTCCCGGCTTTCGGCAGACACATTTGTACCGCCGAAGTCAAGAATTGCGGGCCAGCGGGCTCCAAGCCGCTGGTAGCT
>JGI2924J29684_1077560_pt1 | contig 18825 bp, 21 predicted proteins | sample BenlonsequencITS_FD_29684 | JGI IMG/M metagenome (IMG submission 29684)
GGGATGAGAGGTTCTGTTGAAGTCCTCGGGAGACGACAAGAATTGACTGTTGAATACGAAGAATATGTTCAGTAACCGATTGTCGTTTGTACCACCTTTCCGATTCTGAAGCAGCGTAGGTAAGCGTGCAACTGGCCAATGACCGTCAAACCCACCAACCATCTACTTCCGACTCCACCCTCTTGCGGTTCTGAGAATTCCTGAACGGTAGGGTCACTTCAGATCAGATATCGACCCGACAGGAATATCTTGTTCCTTCGCTGCATCCTCGAGAGGCCCATCCTCGGTGATCAGCTTGAGATCGTTGAGTTCCGCAGCAGCAAGATATGATGCGTCATAAAATGTCAACCCGTTGCGCTCAGCGACACGCATTGTCCATTCGAGCCCGTTCCCGGGAGCCTCCTCGATCTCGAGCTCGTATTTGAGGTCATCGATAAGCTCGACTGCGTCTGCGATCTCATCGTCACTCAAATTATCATGAGTAATACCATTTTTCCATACCGCGTTCCCGGCTTCGTACTTCGTCAAATCCAGGATGTGCTCATCGAATAAGACGTCAATATCGACGTCCACGCCTCCCGTTCCGAGGACGATATCGACGAGGGAGCTCGCATCAAACAAATAGGAGTCCGACACAGCTCATCGATCCTCCCGCGTTTCGCGAACAGCAGAGACGATATCCTCGGTTTCAACTCCGTCACCGACTTTCTCCCGAAGAGACGATGCATCTCTGCGGAGCTTTTCACGCCGACGTTCGACTAACTCTTCCTCGAGGGCGTTCCGGATGACCTCGCTGACGTTGATATCCTCGTCCTCGATGTCCTTTTTCATCTCGTCGGGAATTTTTGCTGAGACTGTTGCCGTCATACTGTGTAGTAGTACAATGGTGTATTACAAAAGCATTCCCCAAAATATTACTACTAATTCGAACTACGCGTTTGAATAATCTTTTTTTCAGTCCCACAGAGCTCCGTTTATAATGCAATTCGGTCCGCAAAAACAAATCGGATAGTGTATTTGGGTCCACTCAGACGTCCCCGGGAAACTCGAGAACGAGTAGCTACCCGTTAGCAGTCGTCCTCGGGCTCAGGCTTCGGCTCTGGCTCTTCTTCGGGACAGTAGTCGTCTTTCGACTCCGACTTCTTGTCCTTCGACTTCTCGTCCTTCGACTCGGCCTCGTCGGCTTCGTCGTCGGGACAGTCGTCGTCCTTCTCGGCGACATCGTTGTCTTTCTCGTCCACCTCACGCTCTTCGTGGTCGTCCTTCTCGTCGACGTCTTCTTCCTTCTCGTCTTCCTCTGGTTTGTCGTCGCGATCGTCGTGATCGTCCTCGTCGTCGACGTCGTCTTCGGATTCTTCGTCAACGTCGTCTTCTTCGTCGTCATGATCGTCCTCTTCCGGCTCTTCGTCGACGTCTTCGTCATCTTTCTCGGGCTCTTCGCCGACATCGTCTTCTGCTTCGTCCTCGTCCGGTTCTTCCTCCGGTTCCTCGTCGACGTCTTCGTCTTCGTCGTCTTCCTCAGACTCTTCGTCGTCGACTCCTTCCTCAACCTCTTCGATGCGAGTCACTGACGCATAGACGTAGCCTTCGTTCCCGTCTGCGTCGACACACTCGGGGAACGTTAGGCCCGTAGATTGAGTCTCTCCTGGCTCGGAAACCACGACGCGAGACGATTTCTTCGATACGGTCCTCGCACTCGACGAGCCGGCGACGGCGAGCGACGTAGCCGAACTTGCGGGTCACGGTGTCGATGCTGCACGCGAGTACTTGGACTGGTTCGAGCAGATGGGGATCGTAACGCAGGTTACGGAATCACCAGCTACCTACGAACGTAACCAGGAATATCTAAATTGGCGTCGCGTTCAGACGCTTCGGAAGGAGTACACTACTAAGGCCCTCCTGGATCTGCTGGAGTCAGAAGTAGAGCGGACGGAGACCTTCGAGGGAGAATTCGACGCCACGTCCCCCGACGCCGTCTCGATAGCACAGTATGCCGAAGAAACCGACCGATCCATCGAAGCCGTCTGGGAACAACTTTCCGCGTGGCGAACGGCCCGTCGTCGGGTGATGCTTCTAGAACGGGCACTCGCCACCGGTGACAGCGCTGATCTCCAGTCCGCAGTATGACCGACGAGGACGAACGGTCGGCCGACGGGTGTAGCGGCGCACCGATCGATTTTGATCGGCTCGACGCGATCCGGGAGCGATTTGCCGCTAGCGATCGTTTTGAACGACTCGATGGTCAGCCGGCGTTTGCCCCCGAGCGGTTGGTCTGCGTATACGATCGGCGGTTCTATCCGGAGCGGATTCACGTCGCTTGCTTGGAGGTAGTCTGGTTCGAGAACGGGGATTTCTCGCTTCACTACCACGAAGAGCACGACGCTACCGAGTTCGACCATCGATGGGACAGACATCCATCCAATCACAACAGTCGTGACCACGTCCATCCAGGGCCTGACGCCCCGACACCTGGTGACGATACGTCGCACCCGGAAGACTGGCGGGACGTCCTCTCGATGGCGCTCTCGGAAATCGAAGCTCGCCAGCGCGCCTTCTGGGAGCCGTAGTACGACGAATCGGATTTCGGACCGTCAAATCCCAACGGCTATTGGCGAACGTCGCCCACTTCCACGTATGCACGACGTGCGCGACCGTGATCCGATCGCCCCCGAGGACGTCCCACCCAACCCATGAGAGCCGTCTGTCTCGCGGGCCCCAGCGACTCGGGGAAGACGACCCTCGTCGAGAAGCTCGTCCCCCGGCTGGCCGAGGCGGGACGGGTCGCGACCGTCAAGTCGATTCACCACGACATCGAGATCGACACGCCGGGTGCGGACACCCACCGCCACCGCACCGCGGGCGCCGAGACGGTCGTCGGGGTCACGCCCGAGCTGACCATCGACATCACCGCCCGCGGGAAGGAGGAGCCGCCCCGCGAGCCCGACGCCGACTACTTCGAGACCACCGATTCCGAACTCCGGGCGCTGTCGCGGGTGCTCACGCGCCTCGACCGTCGCGGCTACGACGTCGTCCTCGTCGAGGGGTTTGCCGAGGCACCGTTGCCGACGATCCTCGTCGGGGATCGTGACCCCGACGCAGTCGGCGGCGAGGTCGTCGGCCGAGGACGCGACGACCTCGCGACGCTCGTCGAGACGGTGCTGGCGCTCGACCCGCTCGAGGAGCGATCGGCTGACGGGGACTGACCGGAACGTAACTGAATTTGGTTATCTTCCCGCGGTGTTGGAATCGAAACGAGTGATAATGGGCCAAGGGTGCGAACGGCTGATGTATGCGCGGAGACGACGATCGATCGACCGCGAGCCGGCGGGCGGTGGTGGCCGCGATCGGCGGGCTCGGGCTCGGGGCGGGCTGTCTCGGCAGTGACGACCGGGTGCAGATCCTCTCGGCGGGGAGCCTGGCGGTCGTCCTCGAGGACCACGTCGGTCCGGCCTTCGAGGAGGAAACCGGGATCGCCTACGAGGGCGAGTACCACGGCGCGAACGCCGTCATGCGGATGGTCGAGGACGGATCGAAACACCCCGACGTCGTGATCAGCGCCGACGTCGAACTGCTCCGGGATCGGCTCTACCCCGACCACGCCGACTGGGACGTCGAGTTCGCGGCAAACGAGGTCGGGATCGCCTACACTCCCGAGACCGAGCCGGGCGCGCGGCTCGAGGACGGCGATCCGTGGTACGACGTTCTCGAGGACGCCGACGAGGGGGAGCTCGCGATCAGCGATCCCGACCTGGATCCGCTGGGGTACCGGGCGGTCCATCTCTTCGAGCTGGCCGAACGCGAGTACGGCCTCGATGGGTTTCGCGACGCGATGGTCGAGCGGGCCTACCATGAGCCCAACGAGCCACAGCTGCTGTCGGGAATCGAGGCCGGAAACCGGGCCTGCGCGGTCGCGTACCGGAATATGGCCGTCGACCACGACGTCCCCTTCCTCGAGCTGCCCGACGCCTACAACTTTGGGACCCCGGAGTACGCCGACCGGTACGCCGAGGCGAGCTACACCACCGACGAGGGGTACGAGACGAAGGGGTCGCCGACGGTGTACAACGCGACGGTGCGACGCGATGCCGACCGCGCCGAGGTCGGCCAGCAGTTCCTCTCGTTTCTCCTCGAGAACCGGACGCTGCTCGAGGAGCAGGGACTCCGGCGAGGGGAGTCGCTCCCGCGGGCACACGGCGAACTGCCGGAGGGAATCGAGCCGTGAGCGCCGACGACGTCACCGCGAGTCCCACGGGACGGGCCGGCTCCGACGACGACGGAACGACCGATCCGGGGTGGGCGTCGGTCGGCCGAGGGCTCGATCGGCTCACCAGGGGGGTTGGCATCCCCGCACTGGTCGGTGCGGTGTTGCTCGTGTATCTCGTCGTTCCGTTCGTGGCATTTCTCGCCCAGGTTCGGTCCGTCGACGTCTCGGCCGCGCTGGCCGACCCCGCGGTGCAGGAGGCGATCGCCGCCTCGCTGCTGACCGCGCCGATCTCGACGGCGATCGCGACCGTCCTTGGAGTCCCGCTGGCGTACGTGCTCTCGCGAGGCTCGTTTCCCGGCAAGCGCCTCGTCGAGGCTGCCGTCCTCCTGCCGCTGGTGATCCCGCCGGTGGTCGGCGGCGCGATGTTGTTGACCCTCGTCGGCAGGTACACCCCGATCGGCGCCGCCGCGGCCGCCGTCGGCGTCCCGCTGACAGATAGCTACGCGGGGATCGTCCTCGCTCAGACGTTCGTCGCCGCGCCGTTTCTCGTCGTGACCGCCCGTTCGGGCTTCGACGCCGTCGACCCGCGTCTCGAGGAGGCCGCGCGCACGCTGGGCCGAACCCCTCTCGAGAGCGCGCGGCTGGTCTCGCTCCCGCTGGCCCGGAACGCCATCGCCGCGGGGATCGTCCTCACGTTCGTCCGGGCGATCGGCGAGTTCGGCGCGACGATGATGGTCGCGTACAACCCGCGAACGATCCCGACCCGGATCTGGGTCTCGTACATCTCTCACGGCCTCGAGGCGGTGATCCCGATCGCGCTGGCACTGCTTGCGATCACGCTCGTCGTCGTCGGGTTTGTCCAGTTCGTCGTCGGCTCACCGAACCGGTTCTGAGGCCCGTTCCGTACCGATCCAATCATCTGATTTGAAAGAAAAGAACTGTTGAAATTCACCAATGCGGGTGCTGATAAGTTTGGAAGTGCGGTTATTGTGATTCCTCCAGTATCGGGAAGTATGACATCGATCGCGGACCTCGAGATTCCGGGCGAGGAAACCGGGCTGGGCGAGCTGTTCGACGCCGTTCCGTCGCTGACCTGCGAGGTGGAGCAAGTTATCACCTCGAGCGGCCACGGACTGTGGCTGTCGGGCGCCTCGCAGGACGAGATCGAAGCCGCGCTCTCGGAGGCGACCGCAGTCGACGACTACGCGCTGATCAGCAGCGACGACGACCGCTGGCTGTACGACGTCGAGTTCGATCCCGAGACCGTCGACCCCTTCGAGCTCGTCCTCGAGGAGAACGGCACCGTCCTCAGCGCGTCGGCCGCCGGTGGCTCCTGGCTCCTGAGTGTCCGCGTCCTCGAGCGCGAGGACGTCAGCTCGCTGTACGAGCGACTCGTCGACCACGACGTCACGCCGACGATCGTCCGGCTGTTCGACGTCGCCGAGGAGAACCACTCCCAGTGTGGCCTCACCCAGCGCCAGTACGAGACGCTGGTTGCGGCGATCGACCACGGCTACTTCGAGATCCCCCGAGAGGTCTCGATGCAGGAGCTCTCCGAAGAGCTCGATATCTCCCACCAGGCGCTCTCCGAGCGCCTGCGCCGTGCCTACCGGGCACTGGTCACGTCCGAGCTCAACGTCGCCGAGGAGGAGACGACCGCCCCGCCGGTTCCGTCCGACTAACCCTCTCCCCGCTCCGGGCCGAACGCGACCGCACGAGGCGCCACACCGCGTACAATTATGATCCGTCCGCGACGTGTAGACGTATGCACGTCGACAGCGACGACGGCGTCCTCGAGATCAGGTTCGACCGACCGGGCGTTCTCAACGCGATGAGCCAGACGGCCGCGACGGAGCTGGCCGAGACGATCGAGCAGGCCGAGCCGGACGAGCACCACGCGGTCGTCATCACCGGTGAGGGTGACGCGTTCAGCGCCGGCGGAGATATCGAAGCGATGGCCGAGCCGCCCAGCCCTCCGCGGGAGTCCTACGAGGAGGTCACCGAGACGTTCGGACGGGTGGTCGAGGCGATGCTCGAGTCGCGCGTGCCGATCGTCGCGAAGGTAAACGGCGACGCGATCGGTGCGGGGCTGGCCGTCGTCGCCCTCTCGGATATCGCCTACGCGAGCGAGGACGCCACCTTCTCCTGTGCGTTCGTCAGGGTCGGGCTCATTCCCGACACCGGCGGCACGTTCATGCTGCCCCACATCGTCGGCCTGCGGGCGGCGAAGAAGCTCGCGTTCACCGGGGAGTTCTTCGACGCCGAGCGGGCGGCCGACCTCGAACTGGTCAACGAAGCCGTTCCCGCGGCGGAGCTCGACGACCGTGTAGAAGAGACCGTCGACCGACTCGGACGGCGACCGACCGACGTGATCGGGATGACCAAGCAAGCCCTCCACGAAAACATGGCTCGCCACTGGCGGGAGGCCGTCGACTACGAGAACACCCTGCAGGTCCAGGCCCGCGGTTCGGAGTCCCACGAGGAGGGGGTCGCGGCGTTTCTCGAGGGGCGTAAACCCGAGTTCGACGAGTAGTTGACGGACTCTCGATTTCGCCCGCGAGAACACTCGAGTCGCAAGCCACCGCAAGCAACACCATTGTACGGCGCTTCGTTGTGGTTCGAAACGCAATGTCCCCAGAGTTTACCGACGACGACATCGGAAAATCCGTTATCAACGCAGACGGCGAAGAGGTCGGACTCGTCGCGGACGTCGAGCACGGAACCGCACACGTCGAACCGGATCCGGGAATCACGGATACGATCAAGGCGAAACTCGGCTGGGGTGACTCCGACGAGAACATGTACCCCCTCCAGGAGCCGGCTGTCGCCGAGGTGACCGACGACGAGGTCCACCTCGAGCGTGATCTCGAGTCTAGCTCCGGAGCGGATACCGGCGCGGCCGGCGCCGGGACGACGGCTGGCGCCGAAGCGGCGACCGGTAGCACTGACACGGCGGATCGAGGCGGCGATACGTTCCAGGATGATGACGACGAGTTCATCGACGACGACGATGACGATTTGATCGGTGACGATGATGATGACGGCCTGATCGGCGACGACGATGATGACGATCTCGTTGGCGACGATGACGATGACCTGATCGGTGACGACGATGATGACCTGATCGGTGACGACGATGATGACCTGATCGGTGACGACGATGATGACCTGATCGGTGACGACGATGATGACGATCTCGTTGGCGACGATGACGATGACCTGATCGGTGACGACGATGACGACGACCTCGTTGGCGACGACGATGACGACCTAATTGGCGACGACGATGATGACCTCGTTGGCGATGACGATGACGACCTCGTTGGCGATGACGATGACGACCTGATTGGCGACGACGATGATGACCTCGTTGGCGATGACGATGACGACCTGATTGGCGACGACGACGATGACGACCTGATCGGTGACGATGACGACGACCGCGTCGGCGACACCCGGTAATCAACCAGACCGACCCCTTCTCCGACGGCCACCGAAACGCCGCCGTGGGGCGGCGTACAGATGCCACTGCTGTCGACGGACAGGACTCAGTGGGGACGTTTCGGACTCGGGCCGTTCGCAGGCCGACTTCGGCCTGCGCCCGATCGGCGCTAAATTCGGAGTTCGAGTGCCGACGGAGACGACGGTCTTCGGTCGCTGCAGAGCGAATCCGTCTGCCGACTCCGCTCAGGAGCCGTCCGGCTCGCCGTGGGAAACCCCGTCGCGCTCGTCGGCCCGACGGCGCCGCAACGCGGCTCTGGCGTTCGACGCCTGGTAGCCGAAGAAGACGTCCTTCCCGTAGCTCTCGGCGACCTCCGTCGCGTGGATCAGGTTGTCGACGTCGACGTTGACCGCGTAGAGCTCGATGCTAAACGGCGTCTCGAGTGCGCTCTCGAACCCCTTCGCGATCGTCTCGAGCCAGTAGGTCGTCTCGTAGGCCGTATCGTACAGGGGGACGACGAACTCGTCGACGTACTCCTCGAGGGCCTCGAGGTCGATCCCGGCCCGCTCGTAGAGGTGACCGGGGTACGGATCGGGGTACAGCGTCATGTAGACCCGCCCCGGGACGTGCTCGACCGCTTCCGCGACGAACTCCGTGATGACGCTGGCGCGCCACTCGAAGCGATCGTCGTACTCGCTCTCCTGAAAGTGCTGTTCGCAGACTCCGCACCGACAGTACTCCTCCCTGGGGAAGCCGATGTCGTCCAGCCGCACGTCCCCGTTGGCCGCGGCGCAGTCGTCGATGATCTCGAACAGTCCCTCGCGGTACTCCTCGCGGGAGGGACAGATATAGGCCCAGTCGAAGTACTTCCGATCCCGCGTCGCCGGCCGCCCCAGATCGTCGACCGGGACCAGCGAGGGATCCGCGTCGGCCGCGGCGTTGTCGCCGAAACAGGAAACCATGTTCACCGCGTCTTCGATCGGTTCGGCGGACCTGCCGGTGACGTCTTTGACCTCGTAGAAGCCGCGGTCGAACTCCGGCCACCGTATCTCGTCCTCGTTGCGGGTGACGACGCCGTGCATACGAACCGTGTGCGGCTACGGGGCCGTAAGCCGTTCGGATCGGCTACTCCTCGACCGGCTGATACTCGTACTCGACGTCGGAGGTGCCACCGAGGACGACCTTCCAAACGACGGCGATAGCGAACGTGGCGATCAGGATCTTGGCTACGCGGGACATACCTACCGGAGGATGGGGTGGTAGCTACTTATCAATTATGGGTTCTTTCCCTGACAGTGATGGGTCGGCCGCTCAGGTCTCGATCAGCGACGCGATCCCCTCGCGAACGATCGTCTCGCAGTACTCGCAGCGAACGCCGTCGTCGAGGACGTCGAACCGCGAGTCGACGGGCTCGTCACCGGTGGTGATACAGCCCGTGTTGGGACAGGAGAGGACGCCCTCGACGACCGCGGGACGGTCGACGCGGTGTTTCTCGACGACGTCGAACTCCCGAACGATGTTGATCGTCGCGTCGGGCGCGATCAGCGAGAGGACGTCGACCTCGTCCTGGCTCAGCTCCCGGTCCTCGACCTTGAGGATGTCCTTGCGCGCGAGCCGATCGGAGGGGACGTTCATCCCGACCGAGATCTCCTCGCCCTCGCTGCCGTCGATTCCCAGGATCGCCAGCACGTTCAGCGCCTGGCCGCCCGGGATGTGGTCGATGACGGTCCCGTTGCGGATCTTGCTGACTCGTAGCTCGTGATCGCCGCGGTCGTCGTTACTCATCGCCACCACCTCCGTCCGTGCTCAGGAGCAAATCGAGCAGCGCCATCCGGACCGGAACGCCGTTGTGGGCCTGCTCGAAGTACGCGGCGTAGTCGGTGTCGTCGATCTCGGGTGCGATCTCGTCGACTCGCGGGAGCGGGTGCATTACCGTCAGGTCGTCGCCCGCGTCCTCGAGCGTCTCCGTATCGATCTGGTACTCGCCTGCGACCTTCCGGTACTCCGACTCGTCGGGGAACCGCTCGCGCTGGATCCGGGTCACGTAGAGGACGTCCAGCTCGGGCAGGACGTCCTCGAGGGTCTCGTGTTCGCGGAGCTGTGCCCGACCGCCCTGTTGCTGGTGGAGGTCGTAGACGACCTCCCGAGGGAGCTGCAGGCTCTCCGGGCTGATGAAGTGTTGACGGGTGTCGAAGTTCGAGAGCGCGTAGGCCAGCGAGTGGACGGTCCGGCCGTACTTCAGGTCCCCCATAATTCCGATCGTCAGGTCGTCGAGCCCGGCGTTCTCGCGGATCGTGTACAGATCGAGCAGGGTCTGGGTCGGGTGCTGTCCGGCCCCGTCGCCGGCGTTCAAAAGCGGGACGTCGACGAACTCGCTTGCCATCGTCGCCGCACCCTCCTTGGGGTGGCGCAAAACGAGCGCGTCGGCGTACCCCTCGATGACCCGGACAGTGTCGGCGAGGGTCTCGCCCTTTTTGACGCTCGAGGACTCGACCGAGCCCATGTCGACGACGTCGCCACCCAGGCGTTTCATCGCGGTCTCGAAGCTCATCTTCGTTCGCGTGCTGGGCTCGAAAAAGAGCAGTCCGAGCAACGCCCCGGCGTGGCGATCCGCGACGGCCGACGGATCGGCGGCGATCTCGGCGGCCCGGTCGAGGACGGTCTCGATGTCGGCCCGCGAGAGGTGTTTGCTGGTGATCACGTGGTCGTGGCGCATCTCGTTGGAAACGGGGCCTGCGAACCCCTTGAATCTCCCTGTTCGTGGGGAGAAAAGCTATACCGTCGCTGTCACAACCTCGTCGACCGCATGGCCGATCGGCTCCGGACCGGGATCGACGTGCTGGATCGCAAGCTCGGGGGCGGGCTGCCGACGGGTTCGCTGGTCGCCTACACTGCGACCCCCGCGAGCCAGTCGGAGCTGCCACTCTACGAGCTGACCGCCGCTCGCGAGACTCGCTACCTGTCGACCGAGCGCCCGGCGCGGGCCGTTCGCGATGCCCTCGAGCGCTCGCCCGCCGCCGTCGGCGATCCGCGGATCGACGTCCTCGACGACCTCGAGGACGCCACGCGGGCCGTCGACGGGCTGTCCGACCGCGCGTTCCTGATCGTCGACCCGATCGATCGCCTCGAGCGAAACGACGTCGACGCCTACGTCGACTTTCTGGCCACCCTCAAGCGACGGCTGCTCGAGACCGACGGTGCGGCCGTCGTTCACTGCCTGCGCGGTGACGCGCCCGCCAACCGGACGCGAACGCTTCACGCCGCGGACGCCGTCTTCGAGCTCTACACCGAACGCGCCGGCGGTCGCCTCGAGACGACCCTGACGGTCCCGAAGTTCCGCGACGGGGGCCAGCCAACCGGGGCGATCACGCTCGAACTCACGGGGGCGGTCGAAATCGACACGAGCCGCGACATCGCCTGATCGCTCGTCGACGGCACCGACGTCGCGGTCGGTCCACGAGGCGGCCGTGCGTGTACAGCTGTTCAACGAAGGACCGTACCCGGAAGCGGGGGTTTATCACTCCCCTCGTATAGCCACGGTACCATGGAACAACGGGTGGCGACGCGACGCACCGCGCTCGCGACGATCGGGGGCACCGCGATCGGACTGACGGCCGGCTGTCTCGGCGGGACCGACGACCAGGACGTCCTCGGCGATCCGGAGTACGTGGAAGGGCGGCCGGATCCCGGCGGGGTATCGATGGAGGAACTACCCGATCTGAGCGGAGAGCTGACGGTGTACTCGGGCCGGAGCGAACCGCGAATCGGCGAGCTGATGGAACACGTCGAATCGAAATACGACGACTTCTCGCTGGAGGTGCGCTACGACGACACCGCCGATCTCGTCGGCGCGATCGAGGCCGAGGACGAGACGCCGGCGGACGTCTTCTACGGGAGCGAGACCCAGTCGATGACCGACCTGAAAGACGACGGGTACACGGTCGAGCTCTCGGGGGACGTCCTCGATCACGTCGACGAGGGGTCCCGGGATCCCGACGGTCACTGGATCGGGTTCACCAGGCGGTATCGGGCGGTCGCATACAACACCGAGGCCTACGACGCCGACGACCTGCCCGAGGACATCTTCGCGTACGCCGAGGACGACCGCTTCGCCGGCGACATCATGTGGCCTCCCGATCAGGGGTCGACGCAGGCGTTTCTGACGGCGATGATCGTCATCCACGGCGAGGACGAGGCCCGAGAGTGGGTCGAGACCCTGACGAACGACCAGGACGCCGAGATCTCCCCCGGCGGAGACAGCGGGCTGGCGCAGGCGGTCACCGACGGCGAGGTCAGCGTCGGGCTCACTAACCACTACACGCTCGCGGATAGTCCGGGCGAGGCCTACGACATCGCGTTTACGAGCGACGACGCCGGCGCGATGTACAACGTCACCGGGGGAGCCGTCATGGCCGACAGCGACGACCAGTCGACGGCGGAGGCGTTCGTCGAACATCTCGTCTCGGCGGAGGCCCAGGAATATTTCGCAACGACGACCTGGGAGTATCCGACGGTCGACGGCGTCGAGCCGATCGAGGAGGTGCCGTCGACCGACGAGTTCGAACCCCCCGAGTTCGATCTCAACGAGCTGGCCGAGCCCGAACCGGCCCAGGAGATCCTGCGGGACGTGGGCGTGCCGTTCTGAGCGGCGTTCACCCACATGTCCTCGCTCTCCCCCTTCGAGGCCGTCGACGACTACCCGGACGAGAAGCACCAGCGACGCGAGGACGACGACGGCGACGACGACGACGGCGAGCGGACGCCGGTCGGGCTCGCGTTGCTGGCCGGCGCGGTCGCCGCGACGGTCGTGATCCCGGTCGTCTGGATCGGCGTCGTCGCCCTGAGCGTCGACCTCGACCGGGCCGTCTCCATCGTCCTCCGGCGGGGGATGCTCGACGTGTTGCTCAACACGGTCGTCCTGATCGTCGCGGTGACGACCCTGTCGGTCCTGATCGCGGTGCCGCTTGCCTTCCTCACCGTTCTCACCGACCTCCCGTTCAAACGGTTCTGGATGGTGGCGCTCTCCCTGCCGCTCGTCGTTCCGAGCTTCGTCTCCGCGTTCTCGTTCGTCTCGGTGTGGGGCCCGCAGGGCCGATTACAGTCGGTGCTCGCCCCCCTCGGCGTCGACTCGCTCCCCGAGATCTACGGGATGCCGGGGACGGTGTTCGTCCTCACGCTGTACAACTACCCGTTCGTCTACCTCACGACGATCGCGGGGCTCCGGGCGCTGGACAAGACCTACGTCGACGCCGCTCGGAGCCTCGAGACCGGCGTTCGGGAGGTCTTCGTCCGGATCGTCCTCCCGATGGTGAAACCGGCCGTCGCCGCGGGCGCGTTGCTCACCGCCCTCGAGACCGCTGGCGACTTCGGCGTCCCCGCGATCCTCAGGCTCAGCGTGTTCACCCGCCAGATCTACCTCGAGTACAACGCCCTCGCCCACGACTACGCGGCCATGCTCTCGCTGCATCTCGTCGCGATCACGCTCGTGATCCTCCTCGTCGAGTCCCAGGTCCGCAGCCACGAACGGCTCCACGGCAGCGCTCGCGGGAGCTCGGGCCCGTACACGATCCGGCTCGGCCGCTGGCGCTGGCCCGCGCTGATCGTTCCCGCGGCGATCGTCGCGCTCGCGATCCTCGTCCCGATCGGGTTTCTCTTCTCCTGGCTGCTCACCGGGCCGGACGCCTACGCCGGGAGCTTCGGGTTCGAGCCGAGCTACGCGCTCAACTCGGTCACCGTCTCCGCGCTGGCCGCGGCCGTCGCCGCCTGCCTCGCGCTCCCGGTGGCGTATCTCGCCGCGCGCCACCCCTCGCCGCTGTCGGGCGTCCTCGAGCGGGCGACCTACGTCGGCTTCGCGGTCCCCGGCGTCGTCATCGGGCTCAGTCTCGTCTACTTCGCCACACGCTATCTCCCCTCGGCTTACCAGACGGTGCCGCTCGTGGTCTTCGCCTACGTCGTGCTCTACCTCCCGCTGGCCGTCGGCTCGACCCGCACCGCGATCCTCTACGTCAACCCGCAGTTCGTCGAGGCCGCCCGATCGCTGGGGAACACGCCGCTCCAGGCGTTTCGTCGAATTACGCTTCCGCTCGTCTTCCCCGGGCTGGTCGCCGGCGCGGCGCTGGTCTTTCTCCACGGGATGAAGGAGCTGCCGGCGACGCTGTTGCTCCGGCCGACCGGGTTCGACACGCTCGCGACGTTCATCTGGGCCGCGGAGCGAAACGCCTACTACGGCTACGCCGCCGTGCCGGCGCTCGTGCTCGTGTTCATCTCCGGGCTCTCGATCCTCGGCGTGGTCTCCCGGGACTACCCCGCCGTGCTGTCGGTCCTACGGAAGTGGCGCCGGAACCGGGACGACGCCCCGAGCGACGAGGACGGACCGCTTCCAGACCGGACGAGCGATCGAGCCGTGATGGACGGCGGCACGACCGTCGACGGCGCGAGCTCGCGGTCGGCCGCAAGCGATGCGGACTCCGGGGAGCGGGAGGTCGTCCTCGAGCTCGAGGACGTCCGAAAGCGCTACGACGGCCGTCCCGCGGTCGACGGGATCTCGCTGTCGGTGCGCCGCGGTGAGACCCTCACGCTGTTGGGCCCCTCGGGGTGTGGCAAGACGACGACCCTGCGGCTGATCGACGGGCTCGAGCGCCCCGACGGCGGGACGATCCGAATCGGCGGGGAGACGCTCGCGGATGGGACGACCTACCGCCCCGCCGAGGAACGCGACGTCGGCATCGTCTTCCAGGAGTTCGCGCTCTTTCCCCACAAGACGGTCGCCGAGAACGTCGGCTTCGGGCTCGACGGAGAAAGCGACGAGGAACGGGCGGAGACGGTCACGGAGCTGCTCGATCTCGTCGGCCTCTCGGCGTACCGGGACAGCTACCCCGACGAGCTCTCGGGCGGGCAGAAACAGCGGGTCGCGCTGGCCCGGTCGCTGGCACCCCGCCCCGAGGTGCTGTTGCTCGACGAGCCGCTCTCGAATCTCGACGCCGGGCTCCGGGCTCGGATGCGAAAGAGCGTCCAGCGGATCTTGGACGAGGTCGACGTCACCGCCGTCTGGGTCACGCACAACCAGGCGGAGGCGCTCTCGGTCGGCGACCGCACGGCCGTGATGAACGCCGGACGGATCGAACAGCTCGCGTCTCCGCGCGCGTTGTATATGAAACCCGCCTCGCGGATGGTCGCCGACTTCCTCGGCCGGGGCGACTACCTCCCCGGGCGCCTCGCGGACGGGGTCGTCGAGACACCGATCGGACGGTTCGACGCCGACCGCGTCCTGCTTCCAGAGAACGAACGGCGCGTCGACGTCCTCGTTCGGCCCGACGACGTGGCGATAACGCCGACCTCGGCCGGCGACGGCCGGATCGTCGACAGGCGGTTCGACGGGGAGACGGTCCGCTATCGGATCGAACTCGACGGCGGCGAGTGCGTCTCGAGTCGCCAGTCTCACGACGACTGGTACGAGACGGGAACGGCGGTCGACGTTTCGGTGACCGCGACCCACGCGCTGCCGGCGTTCCCGCGGGAGTAGCTCGGCGAACGTCATCGCTTGTACCGTCAGCGGCGGCGCTCACCGGAACGTACGCCTGATCTCGAAAGTCAAAAAACAAAGAATTATAGGATAAATATAAATTCATCGAGATAGCGTCAAAAGGGTTTGGAAACGCCCCTATACCGTTTCAGCCTGTGTATAGAAGTGAACACATGACCTCGATCGTCAATCTCGAGATTTCCGGCGAGGGGACTGGACTGGCGGAACTGTTCAACGCCGTTCCGTCGCTTAGCTGCGAGGCAGAGACCACTGTCGTCTCGAAGGGACACGATCTGTGGCTCTCCGACGCGCCGCGAGCGGAGATCGAGGACGGGCTGGAGAAAGCCTCGGCGATCGACCACTACACCTGCGTCAACGGCGCCGACGAGGAGTGGCTGTACAACGTCGAGTTCAGCCCGGAGACGACCGACGTCTTCGAGCTGGTGCTCGAGGAGGGCGGAACGATCCTCGACGCTTCCGCGCCCGACGGCTCCTGGGTGCTGAACATTCGAGTCCAGGAGCGAAGCGACGCGAGCGCGATCTACGACGCGTTCGAGGATCGTGAGCTCAGTCCGACGATCATCCGTCTGTACGACACGAGCGCCGAGAGCCACTCCCAGGCCGGGCTCACCCAGCGCCAGTACGACACGCTGGTCGCGGCCGTCGACCACGGCTACTTCGACATCCCCCGCGAGGTGTCGATGCAGGAGCTCGCCGACGAGCTCGACATCTCCCACCAGGCGCTCTCCGAGCGACTGCGCCGTGCCTACCGGTCGCTGGTCACCTCCGAACTCGACGTGACGCCTGAAGAGACCGAGCCCTCCCCGTCCCCGAGCCTCTCCGACTGATCGTCCCGAAGCCGACGGTTGGTTTCAGTTCCTCTCGCTTTCCGTCCTCCCGAGCCAGTGCTGGAGTCAGAAGATACTTATTGACTGAACGGTCAGTTAATACATGACCGACGAGCGCGATCCGTTCAGGTCCCGAGGAGGGATCGTCGAGTGACGGTTCGGGAACACCTCGAACGAACGTTTTCGGTCCACGAGGAAGTCGATCTGACCGACGGCGGAATCGTCAAACCGCTGCTCTACCTCTCCCTGCCGCTGATCATCACGAACGTGCTCCAGACGGCATACAACGTCGCCGACACGTTCTGGCTCGGGCGGTACGGGACGACGGAGGTCGCGGCGATCAGCTTCGCCTTTCCGATCATCTTTCTGTTGATTTCCTTCGCGATCGGGTTCTCCGTCGCGGGCAGCGTCCTCGTCGCCCAGTACGTCGGTGCGGACCGGGAACGCGACGCCGAGTACGCGGCCGCCCAGACCGTCTCGTTTTCGATCATCGGTGCGCTCGTCCTCGGCGTGTTCGGCTACTTCGTCGTCGAGGACGTGCTGGCGCTGTTTGCCGCCGAACCCGAGGTGATCGCGGCCGCAGCGAGCTACATGCGCATCTACGCGCTGGGGCTGGTCTTCGTCTTCGGCTTCCTGATGTTCATGTCGCTCATGCGGGGGTACGGCGACACCGTGACGCCGATGCTGATTATGTTCGTCTCGGTCGTGATCAACGTCGTCCTCGACCCGCTGCTCATCTTCGGGGTCGGCCCGATCCCCGAACTCGGCATCGCCGGGGCGGCCTACGCGACGATCATCGCCCGCGGACTCACGCTCGCGGTCGGCCTCTGGCTCATGTTCCGGGGGTACCGGGGCGTTCGGATCAGGCTTCGGGAGCTAGTTCCCGACCCGAGCTACGGAGTGAAACTCGTCCGCATCGGGCTGCCGGCGTCGTTCGAGGGCGCCAGCCGAGCCCTGTCGATGTCGCTGCTGCTGTTCGTCGTCGCGCTGTTTGCGACCCCGGTCGTCGCAGCCTACGGGATCGGGACGCGGATCCTCTCGGTGATCGTACTGCCGGCGATGGCGCTCTCGCAAGGCGTCGAGACAATGACGGGCCAGAACGTCGGCGCCGGAAAGCCGGAGCGCGCAGCGCGGGCGAACCACCTCACCGCGGCGGCGCTGTTCGTGGTCCTGACCGCCGCCGGCGTGCTCTCGACGCTGGTCGCCGAACCGATCGTCGCGCTCTTTACGAACGATCCGGCCGTCGTCGACGCCGGCGCGACGTTCCTCTACTACGTGGCGCCCACCTTCGGGCTCTTCGGCGCGATGTACGTCTACATCGGCGGGTTCCGTGGCGCCGGGATGACGGGGACGGCTGCGGGGCTGGTCCTGCTCGCGTTCATGGCCGTCCAGATCCCCGTCGCGTGGGCAGCCGCGAACGCGCTCGGACCGACGGGCGTCTGGCTCTCCTTCGCCGTGGCCCACCTGGTTGGCGCCGTCGGCGCGGCCCTCTGGTTCCGTCGCGGCACGTGGCGACGGGGTGATCTCACCGAGGACGCAGGCTCGCCGTCCTCGTTCGAGAGCGGCGCGCCGAGCGACGACTGACGTCGCTACGGTTCCGGTTTCCGATCGGGGTCGGGAAACGCGCCGTAAGAGCGCCGTACGGCGCGCTATCGACGCTGATGTCCGAAAAAACGAGCGGTCGAACCGTTACTCTTCGGCGCCTTCGAGCTCCTCGACGATCTCGTCGGCGTCGACGTCGGCCTCCTCGAGGGCCTCCTCGATGTCGGCCTCGCCGCCTGCACCGCCGCCCATGCCGCCCATCATGCCGGGCATGCCCATGCCGCCCATCCCGTCGATGACCTCCTGGACGATGACCCGGTCGACGCCCAGCTTGTCGATGACGTCCTGACCGATCTGCTGTTTGCCCATCATCCACTGCTGGTTCATCGTCATCTGGGGCGTAGCCTCGAGGTAGAGCGTCTCCTTCTCGACGACCTCGGTCTCGAACTCAGGCTCGCTGTCCTCGTCCTCGTCGTCTTCGTCGGACTCGACGGGAACCTCCTCCTCGACCTCGTCGGTCTCGATCCAGAGGTCGGGCTCCATCCCGAGGTACATCTCGAACAGGCCCGCGGCCTGCTGTTCGATGTCGTCGACTTCCTCGACGACCTCGTACTCGTACTCGACGTCCTCACCCGCGAGCGGGTGGTTGAAGTCGACGCGGGCGCGGCCCCCGACGATCGTGCTGATGTAGCCCTGCTTGCCGTCGATCTGGACGTTCGCGCCGGGGTAGCGGTCGTCCTCGTCGATCTTCTCGGCGCTGACGGTCTGGACGTCGTCCGGATCGTACTCGCCGAAGGCCTCCGCGGCCTCGATCGTGACGGTGCCGGAGTCACCGACCTCGCCACCGATGATCGCGTCCTCGACCTCGTCGAAGATGTGGCCCTCGCCGAGGACGAGCGTTCGCGGCTCGAACTCCTCGGCCTGGTCGTCGACCCCTTCTTCCTCAGCGACCTCGGGGTCGGTCGTGTCGACCAGCTGGTCGTCCTCGGTGGTGTAGGCAGTGTACGCGAGCTTTACGAAGTCGCCGGCCTGAAGCCCCTCGGCTTCGTCGGCGTCTGCGTTCTCGTCGACGTCATCGGCCTGCGCTTCGAGTTCGGCCTCCTCTTCCTCGGTCATACGTTGTACGTCCGCCCGTCCACATTTAAGTACGACGTTTTCTCCCGAGAGCGACCGATACTTACGGACGCTCCCCGTCCCCGCAGGTATGTACGAGGTCGAGGTCAAGGTTCCCGCCGATCTCGAGACCGTCAGGGATCGGCTGGGGGGG